>Ga0208162_1000853_pt1 | contig 16565 bp, 30 predicted proteins | sample CB_VirMetaG_4_FD_184539 | JGI IMG/M metagenome (GOLD analysis project Ga0208162, IMG submission 184539) | Freshwater to marine saline gradient viral communities from Chesapeake Bay - CB_1508_1M Viral MetaG (SPAdes) (version 4) | ecosystem: Environmental > Aquatic > Marine > Coastal | place: USA... | reverse complement strand
AGAAATTGTATTAGAAGAAGAAGTTGAAGAACAGGAGCAACCACAAGCTGCTGAAGAGCAGCCTGAAGAACAGGAGCAGCCACAAGCTGCTAACGAAGATGAACTTCAGGAATACTCTAAGAATGTTCAACAGCGAATTAGTAAGCTAACAAAAAAGTATCGTGATGAAGAAGCACAGCGCGTAGCAGCAGTTGAGTTTGCTGAAGCTGTGAAGAAACAGAACGATGAACTTAAACAGCGTCTTGATGCATTAGACCAGTCTTATACGTCAGAGTTTGGTACACGAGTAGACTCTCAGATTGAGTCCGCCAAGCAAGCGTACCAAAAAGCTTATGACGATGGCGATGCTGAAGCAATGTTCGAGGCGCAAAAAAATCTAAGCCGTTTAGCATTAGACCAAGCACAGCTTGAACAGGCTAAACAGCGTCAAGAACGTAAAGCTGAAGAACCAACACAGCAGCCTCAACAACCTGCGGCACCACCACCACAGCCTCAACAACCTGACCCAAAGGCAGAGGCGTGGGCACAAAAGAATGAGTGGTTTGGTTCAGATCAAACTATGACATATGCTGCTTTTGGCTTACATAGGCAATTAATTGAGGACGAAGGATTTGACCCGCAGTCCGATGAGTACTATAATGAACTTGACAATCGCATTAAGAAAGAGTTTCCGCATAAGTTTGCGGCTCCTACTAAAAGCGATACAGGACCCAGAGTCGCTTCTGCTGAGTCCACGGCCTCACGGTCGAAGTCAACTAAGGGGCGCAGAACAGTCAAGCTGACTCCATCGCAGATAGCGATAGCAAAGCGGTTGAATGTTCCGCTCGAAGAATACGCTAAGTATGTTAAGGAGTAAGAGAATGGCTGATTCTACAAAAAGAGTTTCACGGGACTCACAAACTCGTGCAAAGTCCACAAGGCGTAAGCCGTGGACACCACCTTCCAAGCTAGAGGCTCCAGAGCCACCAGCAGGATACTCACATCGTTGGATTCGTACCTCTCTTCGGGGGGAAGACGACACAATGAATGTATCCTCTAGATTGCGGGAAGGATGGGAACCTGTTCGTGCTGATGAATATCCTGAGTTAGCGGGGCGTTACCCAACAATTGAGGATGGAACACACGCAGGTGTTATTGGGGTTGGTGGCCTAATGTTGGCACGAATCCCAGAAGAAACGGTAGAAGAACGAACTGAATATTTTCGGGAGCAGACCCGCACACAAATGGATGCCGTGGATCAAAATCTTATGAGGGAACAACATCCCTCAATGCCTATTCATAACGATAGGCAAAGTCGTGTATCATTTGGGGGCAAGGATAAAACCTAGCCTTCTTAACTTGACAAGGAGTAAGCAATGGCAAATGTTAATGTTGCCTTCGGCCTAAAGCCGATTAATACCGCTGGTAGCACTCCTGCTACTTCCGGTACTAATGCATACTTTATTGACAGCGGCGCAAGCGCGATCTTTCAGGGTTCAATAGTTAAGTGCGACAATGGCGGTGAAATCGTCATTAGTTCTGCTACTGCGGACACCGAAGCTCCTCTTGGCGTTTTTGCTGGCTGTGAGTATGTATCCTCAACCACAGGTAAAAAAGTATTCTCAAATACATGGCCTGGGTCAGGTGCGGACACAAACTTCGATATTATCGGATTTGTGTACGACAACCCGATGCAGCGTTACATTATTGCGACGGATGCTACGTTTACCGATAGAGCTACTGCTATAGCTGCAATTTTTGAAAATTCGCAGTTAGACAGTGGTGCAAGTGGTAACACAACCACAGGTATTTCCAGTGCAAAGATGGATGTCGCAACTCTTGACTCATCAAATGCTTCTCTTCCTTTGAAGATTGTTGGCATTCAAGACGACGTTGAGAATGAAGACTTCGCTGCCGCTGGCATTCCTATGATTGTGATGCTTAACAATCACGCACTGCTTCAGGCTGATTCTGAAGCGGCAATTTCGTAAGGGAGTGTAGGTAATGGCTATTTCTAGAGCACAACTCGCCAAAGAACTAGAGCCTGGTCTTAACGCTCTGTTCGGCATGGAATATGGTCGCTACGAAGGCCAGCATTCTGAGATCTTTGACACCGAGTCATCTGACCGGGCGTTTGAAGAAGAGGTAATGCTGTCAGGCTTCGGCGCGGCTCCCGTGAAAAATGAAGGTACAGGCGTATCATTTGATGATGCGAATGAAGCATACACTGCTCGTTACAACCACGAGACAGTGGCAATGGCCTTCTCAATCACTGAAGAAGCTGTGGAAGACAATCTGTACGATCGTCTGGCTTCACGCTATACTCGTGCGCTTGCACGTTCTATGGCACACACCAAGCAGGTTAAAGCTGCGGCTATCCTGAACAACGCATTTACTGCTGGCGCATCTGCTGGTGGTGACGGTGTTGCTCTGTGTGACGCATCTCACCCGCTGACATCAGGCGGCACATTCGCCAACGAACCATCAACTGCTGCTGATTTGAACGAAACTTCTTTGGAAGACGCTCTGATCAACATCGCTGGTTTCGTTGATGAGCGTGGCCTGATCATCGCTCTTCGCGGCATGAAGCTAATCATTCCACGTCAGCTTCAGTTCGTTGCAGAACGTCTGATGGTTTCCAACCTTCGTGTTGGCACAGCAGACAACGATGTAAACGCACTCAAGTCAATGGGCATGCTGCCCGACGGTTATGTAGTCAACGACTACCTGACAGACACTGATGCGTTCTTCATCAAGACAGATGCACCAAACGGCCTCAAGCACTTTGAGCGTACTGCACTGTCAACAGCAATGGACCCAGATTTCGACACTGGTAACATGCGCTTCAAAGCTCGTGAGCGTTACAGCTTTGGCTTCTCTGATCCACGTTGTTTGTTCGGTTCACCCGGCGCAGCGTAAGGTTAGAAACATCTTTTTTAAAGGGCGGGTATTCACTCGCCCTTTTTTATTGTATACTTAGGTATCCCTGACAGCCGCATGGTGTGGCTGACACTAGCCGAGACAGGAGATCAAATTGGCTAATACTACATTTAACGGTCCCGTCCGTTCAGAAAACGGATTCAAGACAATCATTAAGAACTCCACAACTGGTGCTCTTACCAATGAAATGACTTTGTCTACCTACAGCACTTCAATTACAATTGCTGCAACAGGCACATCTTTTAAAGAGGCTGCTATTGGAATGCCTGCTCATTTTATCCCAATGGGCGTAGCTGTTACCGTAACAACTGCGGCGGCAAACAATGTGACATTGGACGATATTGGCACGGACGCAGATCCGGACGGTTTTGTTGATGGAGCTTCTGGAATTACTTTAAATGCAACAGGATTCAAAGGCTTCTATTTTTGTAATGGAATCTTGGGTATGTCTGGTGGCACAACAGGTCCAGCAGTTAGTGCAACTGGTGCGGCAGATGAGATTGAGATTGCAGTTTCTGGTGCAGCAGGTGGTAGCGGTTCTGTGGTTGCATTGAAATTCTTCGGCATTTCATCTAGCGCATCTACAGCCTAATAGGAGGCTGATATGGCTGCTTCTATTACAGCAAAAACTGCTACCTCCACAGGCACATTGCTTGGTGGTCGAACCCGCTTAAAAGCGTTTGTGGTTCGTTCTGCTGGTAGTGGGTCTCCTGCGGCAGTTTTCAAAACTGGTGGCTCTGGTGGCACAACACTTTTAACCATGACATTTGTAGCAGGTGACGACACTCAGATTACTATTCCTGACCACGGAATAATATTTGATGACGGGTGTCATGTTACATTGACAAACGTAGACGCGATAACTGCTTTTTTTGGGTAGTTGCAATGGCAGCAAAACGAAAGAAAAAGTCAGTAAGCCTTTCGGTAAAGCGGGGAGAAAAGCTCCCTGCTTCCAAAGGTGCGGGTCTTACAGCAAAAGGTCGTGCTAAGTACAACAGAGCCACAGGTTCCAAACTAAAAGCACCACAACCAGGCGGCGGCAAGCGGCGCACCTCTTACTGTGCGCGGTCCAAGGGCCAAATGAAAATGCATAACGTCAACTGTAAGAAAACACCGAAGAAGCGTATTTGCGCTGCACGGCGGAGATGGAAGTGTTAAACGTGAATAGTCTTATTGGCGGAGCAACGCTAGGGTTTATAGGCTGGATAGCTTTTTCTGTGGTTGATTTGAAGACCGAGACTGCTGTTATAGCAGTTAAGGTGGATCAGAACCATAAAATGTTGGCTGAACTTTGGGACTATTATTTACAGGAGAGGGTCAATGGCGATATCGCGTGGGTCACTCGCAAGCCAGATATCCAAACCACCGCAGAAACGCAAGTGGAGTAAGAAACGCAAGGCAAAGATAAACTGCAAGCGTCCGCGTGGGTTTAGTGAAAAGGCACATTGTGCAGGTAGGAAGAAAAAGAAATGAGTAAAAAAGATGCATGCTATCACAAGGTTAAGGCAAGATATAAGGTCTTCCCGTCGGCGTACGCAAGCGGGGCCATCGCCAAGTGCAGAAAAGTCGGTGCTTCCAATTGGGGCAACTCAGCAAAGAAAGCCAATGGTGGCATACTCGACCAGAAGCCCAAGCGCGCCTTCAGAGGAAAAGCCGTCAAAGGGACAGCAGTGGCGCGTGGATGTGGTGCTATAATGAATGGTAGACGCAAAAGAACAAAGGGGGCGGTAACGCAGTCGTAAATGGATCCTGTTACATTAATCGCCACCGCCACAACTTCATATCAGGCGATTAAAAAAGGATTCGCCCTCGGCAAAGAAGTGACATCAATGTCAAAAGACATTGGTAAACTTATGGGTGCCATAGGCGAAATTAAAGAGGGGCATGAGAAGGCAAAGGGTAGGCGATTTGGTAGTGTAGAAGAGGAAGCTTTACACACTTACGCTGCAAAAAAGAAGGCAGAAAAGATGGAAGCAGAGCTTCGTAACTTCTTGGTTGCCAATTATGGGTTCAATGCTTGGAGAGATGTGCTAAAGGTACAAGGTGAATTACGAAAAGAACGACAGGCAAAGAAAAGAAAACGGGAGCGTTTGATAGAAGCAGTTATGGAATGGACATTAGTGTCAGTTATAATTGCTATGTTAGTTGGGTTAGGAATATTTATCATTGTAAGTATTAGAGGCTGATGGGAAGAATATGGCTGTTAGAAAAACAAAAGCTGGTCTTGCTCTCAAACGATGGTTTAAAGAAGACTGGAAGGACGTTCGTACGGGGAAAGCGTGTGGCAGACGCAAAGGTGAAAAACGGGGTACTCCATATTGTCGCCCCAGCAAGAGGGTTTCTAGCAAGACACCCAAAACATCCAAAGAGATGACGGCTACAGAAAAACGTAGTAGGATATCACAGAAGAAGAGATTAGGTCAGCCTGCTGGTAAGCCACGTCGTGTTAAGTCACTAAGAAGGAAAAAGAAGTAATGGCAAAGAAGAAAAATAGAAAAGATCCTGCGGTAAAAATAAAAAAACTACCTCCAATGATGGCAATTGATTTGCGTAAAGAACCAAATCCAGACGCAAAAGGTGGTGGTTCTTTAGTGTATAAGGGGGGCAGAGTTCCATACGCTAGAATGACACCTGAAGATTTCAAAGACGGTGGTACAAAAAAGTTTCCTGATTTAACAGGTGATGGCAAGGTCACAAAGAAAGATATTTTAAAAGGTCGCGGCGTTCCCGGTTTCAAAAAGGGTAAGTTTATGTGTGCCCCGCGTAAGCTAGAAGCTGGCGCAATGGAAATGCCGAAAAGAAATGGACGTAAAAAAGGAGCTTGAACAGTGGATTGTTGAGGAACTTAGTGTTCCTGACCCAGATTTAAACAATATCTGGCCCTGTCCATACGCAAAGAAAGCTTGGTTCGAGAACCAAGTAAAGGTAATCGAAACAGAAGATGACTTCTGGGACGTTGTAAACGAAGAGGTTGATAATTTTAATGACGACCATCAGGTTGTCGTTGTGGCACAGCAAGAACCGTTTTGTGAGTATGAAGATCTTGAAATCTCATGCATGGCATTAAACAAATGGTTTGCGCAAAAGGGGATGAACATCTGGTTGTTGTCGTTTCAACACGACATAACTATGGTGTTTATACAACGGTTGTCAAAACTTGATGATGCAAGTGCAAAGCTGCTGAAAAAGGGTTACTATGACAACTATGATGATGATGACTTTGACAACCTGATAGCCGAGCGTTCGGCAAGGAGACTACAAGATGCCCATAGCAATAAGACAGAAAATGATAAAAGGTCGTAACGACACCACAAAGCGTAAGCCAAAAAAGAAGCCGATGAGAATGATGCGTGGTGGTGCAGCTAAAAAGAAGATGATGCGTGGCGGCGGCAGCATGATGATGAAAAAACCTGTCATGGCTAAAAAAGGAAAGGCCATGAGAAAGAAGAAGTAAATGGCAACTTCGGGTTCAACAGACTTCGACCTCGACGTAGCTGAGATAATCGAAGAAGCATATGAGCGGTGTGGACTTGAGGTTCGCACCGGGTATGATGCCAAGACAGCACGTCGTTCTATGAACCTGATGTTTGCTGACTGGGCTAATCGTGGTCTTAACTTGTGGACAGTAAAGCAGGCGACGCAAGCTTTAACACAGGGCACTGCTACTTACACGCTTGATGCTAACCACACAGACCTTCTTGAGGTTTCACTTCGACGCAGCGGTGTAGATCAGGAACTTACGCGCATGTCGCGTGGGCAGTATCTAGGCTTGCCAAACAAAACGACACAAGGAAAACCAAGTCAGTATTACTTCAACAGACAAAGTGCTCCGCAGATTACTTTGTGGGCTACTCCAGAAAACTCAACTGACACGCTTGTGTATTACTATGTAAAGCGGATTGAAGACGTAGATACGTTAGCCAATACGACTGACGCACCGTTTCGATTCTTGCCTTGTATGGTTGCAGGCTTGGCGTATTACTTGTCAATTAAACGAGCACCAGAGCGGGTGCAGCTTTTAAAGTCTGTGTATGAAGAAGAGTTCCAACGCGCAGCGGATGAGGACGAAGATAGAGTACCGTTGAAGTTACAGCCTAGTATTTCTTATCTTCGGGTAAACTAATGGCTAGATACGCATCTGGAAAATATGCTTACGGTATATCAGACCGTTCTGGTTTTCGTTATCGTCTCGCTGACATGATAACGGAATGGAACGGTCTTAAAGTAGGTCCAGATGAGTATGAGTCAAAGCACCCACAGTTAGAACCCATATCCCCTGGTTCAGACCCACAAGCACTTTTTGAACCCAGACCAGACACAAGCACAGAGGTGGCTGGTCAAAGGCTTTTGATAAAAAACCCATTTCAATCAGGTTCTCCGGGTTCTCCGATAATCACGGTGTTTGAACCTTCTCATGGTCGCAGCACATCAGATGCTGTTGTTTTTCGTAAAGTGGAGGCGTTTGATGGATTTACAGAAGCTACTTTGGAAAAAGCTACAGGGTATACAATCACGGTTGTTGATGCTGATTCGTACACAATCACCATCGTTGGAGGTGAAACAGCAACAATCGGTAACGCACGAGGCGGCGGTGACAATGCGACCTCTGGGCCGGGGACTGCTGCTGCAACAACAGCATCGACCTTTGATGCGACAAATGTTACACTCGATTCGACAACTAAGACTTTTGACGAGGGCTAAATGGCAAAACAAACAGTAGGAATTGGCTCTGCCGCAAATGATGGAACTGGTGATACTCTGCGTGATGGCGCAGATAAGATCAATGACAACTTCACCGAAATCTACAATGCGTTGGGAAATGGCACTACACTTACGGATATTATTAACACTTCGGGTTTGATTGATGTAAGTGCAGGGGCCAACAAAATTGTTTTTTATTACGCTGCTCTGACTGATTTGCCCAGCGCATCAACCTATCATGGTGCGGTTGCTCATGTTCACGCAACGGGTGGTCTGTATTTTGCTCACGGGGGCAATTGGATACGACTAAATGATGAAGTTAGTGGCCCAACAACCACATACACAACAACAGCAGCCACGGGTTCTGCTTACACCTTTTCTGGTCCAGGTGCTACTGCTGGTAACAATCCGAACTTTACCTTTTACAAAGGTCACACATATTTAATTGACAACTCTTCTTACGTCAGCAGCCACCCTTTGCAAATACGAACATCTTCTGGTGGCTCTGCTTTTACAACAGGAGTTACGGATAACTACAACAGCACCTCCGGGCTAACTCAATTCATTGTGCCACATGAGCCTAGTGACACTTCGCTAGTGTACCAGTGTACTGTTCACAGCAGCATGGTTGGAAACATAACAATAGTATAGTGAGCAGGTAACATGTCTTTTACATACGCACAACTCAAACAAGCTATTCAAGATTTCGCAGAAAACACGGAAACATCTTTCGTTACCAACCTACCCGTGTTTATTCGTGGTGCAGAAGATCGTATCTTCACACTTGTTGATCTTGAGCTGTTTCGTAAGAATGCCACGTCTGCGTTAACAAACGCTGACCCATACTTGTCTGTTCCTACAGACTACCTTGCGCCGTTTTCTTTTCAAATTACAACAGCGTCGAACAAAGTATTCTTAGACTTTAAGGATGTAAACTTTGTTCAGCAGTATTCCATAGACACAGGCGCAAACGCTAGACCAAAATACTACAGTATTTACGACGTGGATAATTTTATTGTTGGCCCTACTCCAGACAGCAATTACACAGTAGAGCTACATTATTACTATAGACCAGCTAGTATCACTGCTGGGCTTGATTCAGCAACATCGTGGTTGAGCGAAAACGCCCCTAACGCTCTTCTTTACGGCTCACTTGTGGAAGCGTATACTTACATGAAAGGTGAGCAGGATATGATGCAACTGTACGAACAAAGGTTCGCGCAGGAGATTCAGCGTTTGAAAGACTTGGCGGAAGCCAGAGAAAACTCAGACGCTAATCGTAGGGGCTTACCTGATAGGCCAAGGACTTAGGAGTAACAAATGGCAACAAGTAATGCGGCAACCACCTATCTGGAGAACAAGATTCTTGACTTCTTGTTTAAGAACAACTCCAGTTCATTTACCACACCAGGCAACAGCATCTATGTTGGCTTGGCAACAGCAGTTGCAGACGCAGAAGCTGGCTCATTAACAGAGGCAACTTTTGGTTCATATGCCCGTCAGCAGGTTAACGCCGCTGGCTGGACACTAGCCTCTGCAAGTACGGATCAACAGACAGTTACCAATGCAGCAAATATTGAGTTTCCGGCATCAACTGGAACCAGCAACACTGTGACTCACGCATTTATTGTAGATGCGGCTTCAAGCGGTAACATTCTGTTTGTTGGTGCGCTGGACGCAAACAAGACTATTGCTACGGGGGATATCTTCCGTATCAACGCTGGGAATCTTACAATCGAGTTGAAGTAATGGCTCTTGTTCTGAAAGACCGCGTGAAAGAAACAACCACCACAACGGGCACTGGCACATATACTCTCGCTGGTGCGGTAGGTGGCTTTGAGGCGTTTAGCCAAATAGGTAATGGTAACACTACCTATTATTCTTGCACGGATGGAACCGACTTTGAGATTGGTATTGGAACCTACACTGCATCTGGTACAACCTTGGCCCGTACCACAATATTGCAGTCCAGTAATTCTGATAACGCTGTGAATTGGACATCAGGCACACGAACCATCTTCTGTACGTTGCCAGCAGAGAAGATGATTTTTAATGACGCAAGCGGAACCGCGCAGAACTTTACAGAACAAGACCCGAATGCGTTGGCATTCGCAATAGCATTGGGATAGAAAAATGGCTAACGCATTTAAAACATTTACAGACACCGCAGTGGGGACAGCCAACGCAGATGTTTATACCTGCCCCAGCGCGACAGAAACAACAATCATCGGCTTGAACATTGCCAACATATTGGCGGTTTCAATCACGGTAAACGTACAGTTGATTAATAACGATGGCGACAATGTACACATTGTTAAGTCAGCTATTGTTCCTACTGGCTCGTCACTGGTAGCAGTTGGTGGCGACCAGAAGATTGTAATGAATGCTTCTGATATCTTGAGGATAACAGCAAGCCAAGCATCAGCGGCGGATGTAACGCTGTCTGTACTGGAGATTACCTGATGGCACTTAGCACGATTGACACAAATCAGATTAAGGACGGCGGTGTGCATAACGCAGACATTGCGGCATCAACTACCACTAACCCGTTTCGCACAAATGCTACCAGTATCACCAGCGACCTGACTGTGGCTTCTACAGAAAACGCAGGGGCTTTTGGGCCGATAACCATCTCCGCAACAATCACTGTTAATGGAGTGTTGACCGTTGTCTAGTAAGATACTTGTAGATGAGATAGTGGGAAAAACCACTGGCTTTGCTTCTATTACCAATGGTTTGATTGGGAATAGTGCAATTTATGGCTGGAACTCTACCGATACTACTTCTGTTTCAACTAACAGCATTACTGTAGCTAATTTAAGCACAACGAACCATAACTCAAATGGTATAACGACAGGGGCAAACAACCGCTTAACACCAACCAAAGCGGGTAAATATTTTATCATTATTTTGGCGCAAGCAAGTGGCACAGGTGCTTCCGCGTATACGCCAGCTACATACATATATAAAAACGGAAGTTCTTTTAGTTCTAGGTCTGGCATAAGAGCTTATGCAGGAAGTTCTACTCTTGATTTTCCTACACACATGGCGGTTGTAAATGCTAATGGCTCTTCAGATTATTTTCAAATGGCGGTTTGGCAAAATAGCGGAAACACTTTTAGTGTAAATGGGGGAAGTGTGTTTATGTTAAGGGTGGGCGACTAACATGGCATCAGAACTAGGCGTACAGACCATACAACATACCAACGGCACAGATGCTATGACCATTGATAGCAGTGGTCGGGTATTGTTTCCGCAAATACCTTATGCTTTTGCAACTTTTCCAGACACAGGAAGTTATGTATCAAAATCTCAAGACTCAATATTAGATTTTTCTAATGCTGTTGTTAATGACGGAAATCATTATAACACCTCTACATATAAATTTACTTGTCCAGTAGCTGGGCTATATAGTGTAGAGTATTCAACTTTTACACAAACCAGTAGTGATGCGTATAGTGTTTTTGTTGTTAGAAACACTGGTGGCACTGAAACTAAAGTTGCAAGAATATTTACTCAGCGCAGGTCACTAGCAGGTGCAATGACAGTTAAGTGTTCTGCAAATGATGATTTATATTTAGTTACTAATAGCACTTATAATTTTTATCAAAGTGTTACTAACCCATACAATTGGGTAATGTATAGGTTTATAGGATAACAGGATGACTAGCATAATAAAAGTCGATACCATCCAAGATTCTTCTGGTGGCTCTGCAATTAACATGGGTGCTGGGTCTGTTGTCCAGACGCAAACAACATATCTACACGCAAACACAAGTTCACATATATCTATAGCTAGTACTACAGCGGTTCAAATAGGAGACGGAACTTCTTATACCAATCTTCAAGTTTCAATTACCCCTAGATTTTCAAACAGCAAGGTGCTTATAACTTGTTATTCTAATATGATATATATACCTAACAATGTTTCTATGGATTGGGAGTTGTATAGAGACAGCACGGCTCTTGTTGTCCGTTCTGGCGATTATGCAGTTCCAAACTATTACGGTTGGGTATATAATTTTCAAAATAGTGGCGGAAGTTTTTATGGGTCTTCGCTAGGACAGCATATAGACACGCCTAACACTACCTCAGCCGTAACATATAAACCGTATCATAGATTAGATCAGGGCAGTGGAACGGCATATTCGTGTCATAGCGGCGGTCATATGATTATGACAGCTACAGAAATAAAGGTGTGACATGGCATACATCGGCGCACAACCAAATAAACAGCTAACAAAGACAACGAGCCAATCCTTCAACGGCACAGGTTCGGCGACCGCGTTCACACTTAACCGCGCCGTGAACACTGGTGAGGAGTTAGAGGTATTTGTTGACAACGTGCAGCAGGAGCCTGGGGTTGGCAAGTCATACACAGCCACGGGAACTACCCTGACGTTTGATGAAGCTCCGCCGTTAGGCACAGGTAACGTGTACGTTATCTATCGCGGTCAGGCAGAAGTAACAACACGGCTGGAGGCACCTGACCTTTCTATTACAACTGCAAAGCTGGCGGCTAGTGCGGTGACTACAGCGAAGATAGCTGATGATGCTGTAACTTCCGCAAAACTGGCAAGCGGTGCAGCCCAAACTCCTGTGTCTGTCGCTGTGCTTAGTCATGTTACTGCCTACGATACTGGTGGAGGTGATTTGACATCAGGTGCTTATAGAACTCGCCCTTTAAATACTGAGGTTGACCCAGATAGCATTGTAACTTTATCGAGCAATCAATTTACATTAGCTGCTGGTACTTACACTATTGATTGGACTTGTGATGCTTATAAAGTAGATCATCACTGGTCACAAATTTATGACATTACTAATAGTGCGACTTTGATATTAGGAAGCGCATCATACGCTGGGTCTACTGAGAACATTGGTGATGTAAGTTATGGTCATCATATTTTTACGATTACATCAACAACAACTTATGAATTACAGCAGCAGTCAACGGCTACAAAAAGTACCAACGGCATGGGTAATAGGACAAACGTATCAGGAAATAATTCAGTTCACGCCTATTTAAAGATAAGTAAGTTGGCGTAGGAGTTTGAAATGCCATTAAGCAAAATTAAAACAAACTCTGTAGCTGACGAGGTTTTTGAAGCAGGGTCAAATCTTATTATCAATGGTGCAATGCAAGTTGCCCAGAGGGCTACGAGTGCTACTGCGGCTAATTCAGTGGAATATCTAACTTTAGACAGGTGGCAATATACCTATGGGGATAGCACTTCAAATGAGTATTCAAGTTGGACAATGAGTCAGGATTCAGACGCACCTGATGGCTTTTCAAACTCTCTGAAATTTATATGTACGACTGCCGCCTCTGCGCCTAGTACCCTTACTGCCGCTTTAACTCAGCAAAAATTTGAGGGTCAAGACTTACAACAAATACAGTTTGCAAAATCTGGTGCAAAAACCCTTACTGCATCTTTTTATGTAAAGTCTAATCAAACAGGAAACATAGGCGTACAGTTGTATGCAATAGACGACAACACAATGAATAGTCAACTTATTTCTATTGATACGGCAAACACTTGGGAATTTAAAACAGTTACATTTGCTGCAAAAACAAGTGGTACAGAAATTCCTAACGATAACACAGAGGGTATGAGAATTAGATTTGTTTTTGAGTACAACACGGGTAGAGCCGTTGGAACAGCAAATACTTGGGCGGCAAGACAAACAAACTCTCAGCTTGTACCAGCAGGAACTTCAGCAAGAACATCATCCCTTAATGATACATTTTTTCTAGCAGGCGTACAGCTTGAAGCAGGAGATGTAGCCACACCATTTGAGCATCGGTCATTTGATGATGAACTAGACAGGTGCAAACGCTATTATCAGAAATCTTTTGCCTATGGTACTGCACCAGCAAACGATATTGCAGGTGTTAGAATGTCAGAAATGCCTTCTAGTGATAGTGCAAGTTATGGAGGAGCATTGGTATATTTAGAAAAAACAATGAGGGCTAATCCTACTGTAGTTGCCTACAACCCTCAAGCTGCACCTGCTAATTCTGGGGCGTATATAAATGATTTAGTAAATGGTACAGTTACAACTGAATATGAAATAGCTAGTATTGTAGCATACTCATCTCAACTAAGATTTTTTCTTACTACTGCTCCTACAACAGGAGGAAACCCATACGGATGTAACTGGACAGCGGATGCGGAGTTGTAAATGGATATTCAATCGGCTCAATATGGCGCAAATGAAGGAGTCAATGTTTGCGTTGTTGTAACAAATAGCAATAATGAAAAAGTTTTTGTACCTATAGACTCAGCTAATACTGAATACGCAGCCATCCTTGAGTGGGTAGCTGAAGGTAACACAATACAGGATGCAGAGTAATGGCATATATAGGTATTGACCCAAATGTAGGTGACATCAGCTTTCAAACCTTTACAGGTACTGGAAGCGCAACAGCATTTACGCTAGCACAAAGCGTTGTCAGCGGCGAAGCCATTATGGTTGTTATTGGTAATGTCATTCAAGAGCCAGGGATAGGCAAGGCGTATACAGCGCAAGGCACAACGCTCACCTTCTCCTCACCGCCAGCTAACGGCGATGTAATACAGGTTCGCTACTTTGGTCGTGCAGTAGACCAACCCACCAGCTACGCGATGCAGTTGTTCAAGTACACAGCAACAGCAAGTCAGACCGCGTTTACAGGTGCAGATGCTAACGGTGCAATACTGGCCTTTTCTGGTAACGATGTGGACGTATACTTGAACGGTGTGCATCTTGACAGTTCAGACTTTACTGCCAGCAATGGCGATACGATCACACTTGGTTCTGGCGCAGCGGTAAATGATGAGTTAGTTATCCGCGCCTTCCGTGCCTTTACTGTGACTGATACAGTCAGCAAGTCCAGCGGCGGTACATTTGCGGCTGAGATTACAGCGACACAGTTTCAAACCACAAACACCACGGTTGATACGGCTGTATTTCGCACCAATGGACAAACAGTAGACGAAGATACTACAATAGCATCAACCAAGAATGCATTGGCGATTGGTCCGTTGACCATAGACACATCAACTGCGATTACCGTCAACGGTAATCTGACAATACTGTGAGGCACAGATGGCTTCAATACTGAATGTAGACCAGATAAGAACTGCGGCAGGTACAAGTGCTATAACAATTAATAGCAGTGGTCTTGTTATACCTAAAGCTGTAGCCTTTCAAGTTGAAGCTACTGACACAGATCAAAGTTATACAGCAAGTGACTATGCGAAGATAACTTGGGAGACAGTTGCATTAGATACTGGAAGTTATTGGGACGCCACAAATAATAGATATACGCCACAGGTTGCTGGTTGGTATTTATTTGGTGGCACAGTCAGAGTTCAATTTCCCAGCCTTGTAAACTTTGTTGCGTTTAATATAGCAAAAAACGGCAACACAAATGATAGCACGGCTTTAATGTCACAAATTCAAAACTCTTCTACGGATATTTTTGGCAATGGTGAGTATGCAATGCCTACTGGCATGATTCAACTGAACGGTTCTAGCGATTATGTTGAGGCATATTTTCAATCTGATGAAGCCGCAACTATTCACGACCAAGCTACCAGAAAGTCATATTTCTGGGGACATCTTGTTCACGCAACTTAGGAAAAACAATGTCAACATTATTTGTAGATACAATAAATGAGAAGACCACAAACAACGGGATATATATTCCGGGTCATCCTGTGCAAATTGTTAGCACCACTAAAACAGATGATTTTAGCACCTCTTCCTCCTCTTTAGTTGATATAACAGGGCTTTCTCTTTCCATAACCCCAAAACAAACATCAAGTAAGGTTTTAATACAGTTGAGTTTAAACTGGGGTGGCGTAAATAATATTTACGCTGGAATAAGGCTGTTGAGAGGGACAACTGTTATCTCTCTTAATACATCTGCAACTGGCTCCCAAACATTAGCAAGCCTTGGAGTTGGTGGAGACAACAACAATTTTCAATATAAACTAGAAGGCACTTCTTTGCAGTTTTTAGATTCTCCTTCAACAACTTCGGCAACCACATACAAGTTTCAAGTTCAAGCAACAGGCGGCCCTGGAACTAATTTGTTTTATGTAAATAGGCCACATAATGCAGACAATGCGGCATATATTGTAAAAGGCACTTCTACTATGACCCTTACGGAGATTGCCGGATGACCAGCGTATTAAAAGTCACCGAAATTCAAGACCCAACGAACTCGAACAGTGCGCTAACGATTAATAGCAGTGGATACGTTATTCTTTCTAATCCAGTAAGTTTTCTAGCGTATGGAATGTCAAGCAACACAAGTTCTGGAGCTTTAGTTTTTACAAATGTGCAACACAATCTAGGAAATTGTTATTCTACAAGCACTGGAAAATTTACTACGCCAGTAAAAGGGCTTTATAGTTTTGGCGGTAATGTATTAAGAAATACTGGTGACGGTAATTTTTATTTTAGAGTAGATGATTCAGGTGATTATTTAACTAGCAATAGTGGTGGCGATGAAGCCTCACAGTATTTACACGCTTCAACATATACTCATGCGTCTCCCCACATAAATTTGCAATTAAACGCCAATCAAACAGTATCACTGTATCTTGGGAGTACTGCAACAGCTTGGTCGAATTATAATTATTTTACGGGCCATTTAATAACCGCAGTTGCATAGGGTAGGATAAATCATGGCAACAGTATCAGAAGCAATCTTAGCACTAGACCCAAACTGCCAGTTCGTACTGCGTGGCGCAGAACCTACAGACGCGATTAGTTTTAACGCGGCCTTTAGTCTTATAGTGGGGGTAGATGACAATAACACAGCTATCCTATCCGATGACCCAGATGATTGGGAAGAGGCGGGAATAACATGGGGTACGGTCAAAACAAAACTGAACGAACTTAACGAACAGGAGCCGATGAAGCTGCTGCGCGAGGAGCGCAACCGCCGT
>Ga0208162_1000851_pt1 | contig 16607 bp, 22 predicted proteins | sample CB_VirMetaG_4_FD_184539 | JGI IMG/M metagenome (GOLD analysis project Ga0208162, IMG submission 184539) | Freshwater to marine saline gradient viral communities from Chesapeake Bay - CB_1508_1M Viral MetaG (SPAdes) (version 4) | ecosystem: Environmental > Aquatic > Marine > Coastal | place: USA... | reverse complement strand
ACCCAAGGAGGGTGTAAAATACATGAAGATGATGCTTGACGCAAAGAGCATTGTCAGTAGATCATTTACGAGACCTTTGGAATGAGTAAAGAGTTTTTGTGGGTGGAGAAATACCGCCCCAACATTGTTGAAGATTGTATCCTCCCTGCTAGCATTAAGGAAGTGTTTCAGGGTTTTGTTAACCAAGGGGAACTGCCTAACCTGCTGCTGACAGGCACTGCAGGCGTCGGTAAGACCACCATTGCTAAGGCGATGTGTGAGGAGATCGGTGCGTCCTACATCGTCATCAACGGGTCTGACGAGGGGCGTTTCCTAGACACCGTACGCAATCGTATCCGTCAGTTCGCTAGCACTGTTTCTCTGACCTCTGGAGCGTCCCACAAGGTCGTTATCATCGATGAGGCAGACAACACCACTAACGATGTCCAGCTGTCCCTCAGGACCGCCGTAGAGGAGTTCCACAGCAACTGCCGCTTCATCTTCACCTGTAACTTCATCAACAAAATCATTGAACCGCTTCATTCGCGGTGTACTGTTGTTGACTTCAGGATCAAACCAGAGCAAGCAACTCATCTTCAGGGTGAGTTTTTCACTCGCCTCAAATCCATTCTCACTCATGAGTGTGTAGAGTATGAAGACAAAGTTCTCGCTAAGCTCGTTAAGCGTTATTATCCTGATTGGCGTCGTCTTATCAATGAGTGTCAACGCTATGCTGCCACTGGTAGTATATCTTCTGCCATACTTGTTGACGTGGCTGACGTTAATCTTGATACTCTCTTATCTTCTCTCAAGAAGAAAGAGTTCACGAATGTAAAGAACTGGGTTGTCCAACACATGGACAATGACCCCAGCATGGTGATGCGTAAGATCTATGACAGCATCTATGGTGTTATGAAACCTGCTTCTATTCCTGAGGCAGTTCTTATCATTGCCAAATACATGAGGGACATTCAGATTGTCCCTGATCAGGAAGTCAACATGCTTGCCTGCTTGACTGAGATCATGATGAGTTGTGAATTCAAATGACACTACTCAAATTCATTGAGAAAGAACCTAAATTCATTTACATGGAGGAGATGTTAGAACGCCTTGAAAAAGAACCTGAAAGACACTACAAGTGGATACGTGAAAACAACACCAGAAAACGTAGCAGAAGCAAATGAAGCATTGTTTCGTGCTACAATGAACTTACCTGCTGCTGCCGCTCACTGCGGTATGACGCATAAAGAAATGAAACTGACCTTTTGGGAATACCTTAAATATCATGACAAAGACTTTGAAATCCCTGAAAACACCATTGCGCTACCCAGGCGGGAAGAGTAGAGCACTCAGCAAACTCTTCCAATACATGCCTGATCTGAAAGATTATCGTGAGTATCGTGAACCTTTCCTTGGTGGCGGTAGCGTAGCACTCGAAGTGTCCAAGCGTTATCCTCATTTGAATATCTGGGTCAACGATCTTTACGAACCACTCTATAACTTCTGGCGAGAACTACAGGACAATGGACAAAAACTCAGGGATGAACTCGTCCAACTTAAACAACGACATGCAGACCAAGCATCTGCTAGAAACTTATTCCTTGACGCCAAAGCATATCTTGCAAGACCTTTGGAAGACACTGAGGATTTCCATCGTGCTGTTTCCTTCTATGTGGTTAATAAGTGTTCTTTCTCAGGTCTTTCTGAATCCAGTTCATTTTCAAGACAAGCAAGTGACAGCAACTTCTCAATGGCAGGGATCGACAAACTGCCAGAGTATCAAAAACTAATTGCTAACTGGACTATCACCAACAAGTCATACGAACAATTATTGACTGATTGGAAAGATGTTTTCACTTATCTAGATCCACCGTATGAGATTGGCAGCAATCTTTATGGTAAGCGTGGCAATATGCATAGCACTTTCAACCATGACTTTTTCGCTACCAAGTGTGATCGCTTCGTCGGTCCTCAGTTGATCAGTTACAATTCGTCGCAACTGATCCGTGATCGGTTCAAGGAGTGGACAGCTGCAGAATTTGCACACACTTACACCATGCGCTCCGTGGGGAGTTATAATACAGATCAAGCGTCTCGCAAGGAACTCGTCCTTTTTAATTATGAAGTGTGAAGTCACCCTCTACAAAGCAGGCACCGTCTTCAAGGAAGAGGTGATCGCTGTTGATTATCAAGATGCCCGTAAGGTTGCGCTCGCTCGCAACCCTGGCGCTACTGTCGTAGGCGTCACTGCGAAGTTCTAATGTGGCGTATTTGGGCGAAAGCGTTAGGGGAGAAGCATGGACGAACAGATAGAGAAGCAGATATTATTGCTGGCATACGCACCCTTATTTTTATTTCTTATTTGGCTACCAACCTTTTTATTATTAGTGGAGTGATTAGACACTGGAATGACGTACCAACTAAAAGACTACCTGTACTCGATCAACCAATCTAAAAAGAATATTCTCGATGATGATACTGATGCTGAGCGAGGTTATCCTCCTTACATTGTTAACAGGTGCCTCAGTTCTTTCACTGACACTATCCTTTATGTCAATGAGATGAATAAAAATCCTCATCTCCCAAAGAAACTTCAATACGACTTTTTGCTAAATAGTGTGAAACCTAGGAAGCGTTTCTCTCCTTGGGCGAAAAAAGATTCTATTGATTATCTTGAAGTAGTAAAAGAGTATTATGGTTATAATGACGATAAGGCACTCCAAGCACTCAGGATTCTCACCAAGGATCAGCTAGATCATATTACAAAGGTATTGAATAAAGGTGGAAAAAGATGAGTGTCGAAACTGAAATCCAGTGGAAACAAGCTGACATGGTAGAAGTGGTTCTTGGTGAACCCGATGACTTTCTCAAGGTGAGAGAAACTCTAACTCGTATTGGAGTGGCATCGCGCAAAGAGAAGAAGATCTATCAGTCTTGCCATATCCTACACAAGCAAGGTAAGTATTATATCGTTCACTTCAAAGAGTTGTTTGCTCTTGACGGTAAGAATACCAATCTGTCATTGAATGATGTGCAGCGTCGCAATCGTATTGTTCAGTTGCTTAGCGATTGGGGACTTATCTCAGTTGTAAATGCTGAGAAGATTGCTGACCTTGCTCCTCTCAATCAGATTAAAGTTCTTTCATTCAAAGAAAAGAATGACTGGACTCTAGAAAGTAAGTATAATATTGGTAGGAAGAAAACCGAAGCATAAATATGTCGTGCCTTTCGTGCGGCACTCTACATAGTCGGAAACCCCTATAATGTGATGTGGTTCTCACTACATCACATTTTTTGTTGCCTAATTAAATAATAGTGTGATGCCTAACGGGTCACATGTAAACGTCGCTTATTTAAGGACAATGGTAAACATTAACTGGGAACACTATACCCCTTACTCAATTGGATTCGATGAAACATTCAGCAGACTTGAGGCTCTTGCAGGAGGTGGATCAAATTACCCACCTTACAATGTGGTCGATGGAAGTGATGGCAGAACCTTACTTGAAGTCGCTCTGGCTGGATTTGCAAGCGAAGATATTGAAGTCGAGACTGAACGAAATGTTCTAACGGTTTCTGCTCGCAAAGCACCGCCAGATAAAGAAAGGAAATATTCCCACAAGGGAATTTCTTACAGGACATTCTCACGCAACTGGCAGATGGCAGATGATGTAGAAGTTGAAGATGTGAAATTTGTAGATGGATTGTTGACAATTACATTGATGAAGCAACTGCCCGAGAAACAGAAGCGAAAGAAATGGTTCTAAATATAATTGAAGGGTGCTTGACGGCACCCTTTTTTGATGGTAAACTTAGATCAAACTCATAACAACTATGGCAGTATCAATCGTCACACTGAAGACGGGTGATCGTATCATTACTGAGTTAAAAGAAGTATTCGATGGGGAGGGCGAAGACAAAAAAGGTATTTGTCTCCTCATGGAAGAACCTTATGTTCTCAGTCTTGACGGTGGAACCCCTCAATACTTAACTGAAGCACATGGTATGGAATACCAAGTTAAATTTAGTAAGTGGAATCCTTATTCTACTGACTGGCAATTTAAAATTCCATATGATTGTGTTATGACAATCAGCGAACCAGAGCCTGGTTTGCAAAAAGCATATGAAAATAAACTCACTGAAAAAAGAGAACTAGAAAATGGCGGAACAAACACAACTGAAAACTAATCATAACGCTCGCATCGTAACTCTGACAACAGCAGAACGTGTTCTTTGTTTGTTTGGCGATGTTCGTGGGGAAGACAACAAAGTTATTGGATATCGAGTTCTTTATCCATATACTTTGTCTCTAGGAGAAACTAATACCGATGGAACTATTCCCATTCAGTATTCTCGTTGGTGTCCATTCTCTCCATTGGAAGAGCATCGTATGAGTGGTGAACATATTATTAGTGTTGTATATCCAGACAACAATATTCTTGAAAATTATGTTACCAAACTAACGGATGCTGGAGTTGATCAAGATTTAATTTTCTTTGAAGGAGAAACTAATGGAGATAACAGCGAACCTGCTGAAGCTGGCGAATGAGTGGATCATCGCTCAGGTAGAACCAGTTGAGGGGGACACTTTGCCAGGTGACCCAGACGTGTGGATGATCGAACCATACGTGCTAGACTGTGAAGGTCAGATCAGTCCATGGGCACCTTACGCTGCTGAGCGTGAATTCAATGTCAGGTCTTCGGACCTGACTGTTGTGACTAATCCAAGCAAATCTTTGCTTGCTCGTTATCTTGAATGTCTTGAATGAAGTTTTACACAAACGTTGAACAAGCTGGCAATCGTTTGCTGGTCCGTGGTTATGAAAATGGCAATCGCTACAGCGTCAGGGTTCCTTTCAACCCGACGCTGTATTTGCCTACAAAAAATTATTCCGAGTGGCGCACTCTGGAAGGTGATTGTGTAGAACCTCACAAGTTTGGATCTATTACTGAGGCACGAGATTTCGTGAAGCAGTATAAGGAAGTGGATGACTTTGAGATCTATGGCAACTCTCGCTTCCTGTATCAGTTTATTGCTGAGGAGCATCCTGAGGAGGAAGTGAAGTTTGATAGCAGCAAGATCCGTGTCTTTACCATTGACATCGAGACTGCTGCTGAGAACGGGTTCCCTGACATCGAGACGGCAGACCAGGAGATTCTTGCCATCTCTATCAAAGACTCCTTCACGGGGCGTATAGTGGTCTTTGGTGCCCGTCCTTTCAACAACCAGGACAGCATGGTGGACTACATGCATTTCCGTTCTGAGGAGAGCATGTTGGGCGCGTTCATTGATTACTGGCAGAACAACTACCCTGACGTAGTGACTGGTTGGAACTGTCAGTTGTTCGATATGCCATACATCCACAATCGTGTGGATCGTGTGTTGGGAGAGAAGTTCGTGAAACTGCTGTCGCCTTGGAAACTTGTGTCGCAGCGTGAGATCTTCATCAAAGGTCGTAAGAACTTCTCTATTGATATGCTTGGCATCTCCACGCTAGACTATCTTGAATTGTATAAGAAGTTCACCTATACAAACCAAGAGAGTTATCGTCTGGATCACATCTGCTCTGTCGAACTGGGTGAGAAGAAACTCGATCACTCTGAGTTTGATACCTTCAAGGAGTTCTATGAGAACGACTGGCAGAAGTTCATTGAATACAACATCCATGACGTTCGCCTGGTTGATAAACTAGACGACAAGATGAAGTTGATTGAACTTGCTTTCACCATGGCATATGACGCCAAGGTGAATTATGAAGATGTGTTTAGTCAAGTTCGTATGTGGGATAACTATATTTACGTGGAACTTCTGAAGCGTAAGATTGCTATCCCGCCCAAGAAAGAAGCGACTAAAACTGAGAAGTATGCGGGGGCTTATGTCAAAGAACCGATTCCTGGATTCTATGATTGGGTTGTGTCTTTTGACCTTAATAGTCTCTATCCTCATCTCATTATGCAGTACAACATCTCGCCAGAGACCCTCCAAGATGCTAGGCATCCCAGCGCAAGCGTTGAGAGGTTCCTAAACAAAGAGATTTCTGTTGATGGTGAGTATGCTGTATGTCCCAATGGTGCTCAGTATCGCAAGGATGTTCATGGATTTCTTCCTCAGATGATGAAGAAGATGTATGATGGTCGTGTGATCTTCAAGAAGAAGATGATTGAGGCAAAGAAGCAGTATGAGAAAACTCCTACTGTAGAACTCATGAAAGAGATTGCCCGCTGTAATAACATTCAGATGGCACGTAAGATCTCTCTCAACTCTGCCTATGGTGCTATCGGTAATGAACACTTCAGATACTATCGTCTTGCCAATGCTGAAGCGATTACTTTGTCGGGTCAGCTCTCTATCCGTTGGATTGAGAACAAGATGAACCAGTATCTAAATACTCTTTTGCAAACGGAGGAAGTCGATTATGTTATCGCATCTGACACCGACAGCATCTATCTTAACCTTGGACCTCTTGTTACTAAATTTTTTGGTAATAAGTCTGGCGATAAAGCAGCAATTGTTTCCATACTTGACAAGATCTGCCAAGAGAAACTGGAACCTTTTATTGAATGTTCATATCAGGAGTTGGCGAATTATGTTTCTGCGTATGATCAGAAGATGAGTATGAAGCGTGAGAATATCGCTGACCGTGGTATCTGGACTGCGAAGAAGCGTTACATTCTCAACGTGTGGGACAGCGAAGGTGTTAGATATAAAGAACCAAAGATGAAGATTATGGGTCTGGAGACTGCCCGTTCTTCTACTCCAGCGTATTTTAGGGATAAATTGTATGCAGCATTTAAGATCATTATCGGCAAAACAAATGATGAGCTTATCGATTTTATCAATGTCGTGCGAGCAGAAACACGATTGCGCCCTTATGAGGAGGTTGCATTCCCAAGAGGAGTTAACAACCTGGCTAAGTATCGTCACCCAACTGAAATCTACCAGAAAGGAACTCCCATCCATGTGCGGGGAGCGTTGCTCTATAACCACTACGTCAAAAAGCACAAGGTAGAAAACAAGCATCCTCTCATTCAGGAGGGTGAGAAGATCAAGTTCATGTATCTCAAGACACCCAATCCTATTCTGGAGAACTGTATCAGTTTCTTCGGTGAGTTGCCCAAGGAGTTTGGTCTTGAGAAGTATGTAGATTATCAGACTCAGTTCGAAAAATCTTTTCTCGAACCGCTCAAAAATGTGCTACAATGTATTGGGTGGCAACACGAAAAGACCATTACGATTGGGAGTTTCTTCGAGTGAGTAAGAAAATCTTTGTGGTAACATGGACCAACCATGTTGTTGGTCAAATAGGTCAAGAAGATATCAAATGCTTCGAAGACTTCAATACTGCTCGTGCGTTTGCTAAACTCATGAGTCAGTCCTATAGTTATGTAAATTTTTATGAGGAGAGAGTAGATCAATGGGATTCCTAGATAGTGTAATCAAAGAGTCTGGCAATGAGTTTGCTAGTATTGTTAGTGAGGGGGTTGCTGCTGGCGACATTACATCTTACGTTGACACTGGTTCTTATATTTTTAATGCCCTTGTTAGTGGTTCCCTTTTTGGAGGTCTTCCTTCCAACAAAGTCACTGCCTTGGCTGGAGAATCGAGCACGGGAAAGACTTTCTTTGCTCTTAGTGTCGTTCGTAATTTCCTTGACGCTAATCCTGATGGCGGAGTCATTTATTTTGAATCCGAGTCTGCGATTTCTCGTGAGATGATCGAAACTCGTGGCATTGATTCCAAGCGTATGATCATCATGCCTGTGGGAACCATTGAAGAGTTTAGGACACAAGCCTGTAGGATCCTGGACAAATACATGAAAGAACCTAAAGACGAGCGCGTTCCTATGCTGTTTGTGCTAGACTCTCTGGGTATGCTCTCCACTTCTAAGGAGATGGAGGACGTTGCCAACGACAAGCAGGTTCGGGACATGACCAAATCCCAGTTGATCAAAGGTGCCTTCCGTGTGCTAACATTGAAACTGGGTCAAGCACAAGTGCCTATGATCGTCACCAACCATACATATGATGTGATCGGTTCCTATGTCCCTCAAAAGGAGATGGGTGGCGGCACAGGTCTAAAGTATGCTGCTTCTACCATCATCTATCTTGGTAAAAAGAAAGAGAAAGATGGCACTGAAGTTGTTGGTAACATCATCAAGTGTGAAGCAAAGAAGTCTCGTCTAACCAAGGAAGGTAGTAAAGTTGAAACCAGACTCTATTTTGATGAGCGTGGACTGGACCGCTATTACGGCTTATTGGAACTGGGTGAACAATACGGAGTATTCACCCGTAAGGGGAATCGTGTCGTTGTTGGTGAATCCTCTGTTTATCCTTCTGTTATTCTTGCTGATCCCGAGAAATACTTCACCCCCGAAGTAATGGAACAACTCGAAGAAGCAGCACGTAAAGAATTCTCCTATGGCAACTGAACGCATCGAACAAACTATCTTGCGTAATCTCCTTTTCACTGAGGAGTATTACCGCAAGGTAGTGCCCTTTCTGAAAGCAGATTACTTCCAAGAATATCATGAAAGAATTATCTTTGAGGAGATCGCTGACTTCGCTGGGAAGTATGACAAGATTCCTACTCAAGAAGTCCTGGCGATTAATCTCCAAAATCGTAGTGACCTTACTGACGACACGTTCCAAGATTCGATATCGGCAGTTCGAGAACTGTCTGACGAATGGGTGGACTACGAATGGCTCCTCGATGCCACAGAGAAGTGGTGTCAGGACCGAGCAATTTACCTTGCCCTCATGCGGTCGATCAAGATCGCAGATGGAGGCGATAAGAAAATATCAAAGGATGCGATCCCAGGTATCTTACAAGAAGCCCTGGCAGTATCGTTCGACGAACACATAGGACATGATTACACAGAACAAGCAGAAGAACGTTATGATTTCTACCACCGCAAAGAGGAGAAAGTTCCCTTTGATCTCGAAAAGTTTAACTTCATTACCAAAGGTGGTCTCTCTAACAAGACTCTCAATGTCGCTCTTGCTGGTACAGGCGTCGGGAAGTCTCTATTCATGTGCCATGCGGCTGCTGCCGCGCTCACTCAGAACTACAACGTTCTCTACATTACATGTGAAATGGCAGAGGAAAAAATTGCTGAGCGAATTGACGCAAACCTTCTGAATGTTGGTGTCAAGGATATTGTAGATCTTCCTCAGGTTATCTTTACTAGTAAGGTTCAAGAGATCGCTAGAAAGACCCGAGGCAAACTTATTATCAAAGAGTATCCTACAGCGTCCGCTCATGCTGGACACTTCAAGGCATTGCTCAGTGATCTAAAGTTGAAGAAAGATTTCAAACCCGATATTATTTTCGTGGACTATCTTAATATATGTGCTAGTGCGAGGTATAAAGGTGCGATTGTTAATTCTTACACGTATGTCAAAGCGATTGCTGAGGAGCTTCGGGGTCTTGCTGTGGAATGTAATGTTCCTATTGTCTCAGCTACTCAAACTACTCGCAGTGGTTTTGGTAATTCTGACCCTGATCTTACCGATACTTCTGAGTCTTTTGGTCTTCCTGCCACTGCTGATTTTATGTTTGCCCTTATCTCTACTGAGGAACTTGAACAACAAGGTCGCCTCATGGTCAAACAACTTAAAAACCGATACTCAGACCTTGTTACCTCAAGAAAATTCATGGTGGGAATTGACAGATCGAAGATGAAGTTGTATGATGTAGCGGACGATGCTTCCGCTATCAGCATCGATAGTGAAGATCCTGGTGAGGACTTTGCACAATTCCAGCAGTCTCAGAATCGTTTATCTAAGTTTGCTGAGTGGAATGTATGAAGAAACGAATTAAAAGCATACTAGTTGTTGGGGGTGGATCATCTGGATGGATGTCTGCCTCTGCTTTTCAAAAACGTTTTGGAAAAAACTGCAAAGTATCTCTTGTTGAGTCTGATAAAGTTTCAACAGTTGGGGTAGGTGAGTCTACTATTATTGGATTCAATGGTTTCCTTAAATTGTTGGGACTTAACGATAAAGACTGGATGAAAGAATGTAATGCAGTTTATAAAAATTCTATTAGATTCACAAACTTTGCCAGAAATGATGGTAGCAGTTTTCATTATCCTTTTGGTGGAGAACTAACAAAGCAATCTATTTCTGACTGGTCTGTTCTTGCTGCTAAACATAAAAACCTTAATGATAATTCTTTTTGTGAGTATCATAATGATAACTTTCATCTAGCTAAGTGGAATAAGAACACAAAGAATGAAGATAGCATCCTCAGAAACTTTAATTTTGATGATGATACTGCTTACCACTTTGATGCATCGTTGTTTGGGCAGTTTCTAAAAAATAAATTTAAAGAAGTAACACGCTATGTTGATGATATAGTTGGTGTTGAGAGAGATGAGGACGGATATTTAACGTCAGTTGTTGGTGAGTCTGGACAAAAATATACAGCAGATTTGTTTGTTGATTGTACTGGATTTAGATCTCTTCTTTTAGAAAAAGAAATGGGATCAAAGTTTCTTTCATATAAACCATGGTTGTCTAATGACAGAGCGATTGCTGCTCACGTTCCATATAAAGATAAAGAAATTCAACTAACAAACTATACTGATTGTCATGCTCTTAGTAGTGGATGGGTGTGGAATATTCCTTTGTGGAATAGAATAGGAACTGGATATGTTTACTCCAGTGATTTTATTGATGATGACTCGGCAGAAAAAGAATTCAAGAAACATCTTGGTATTGAAGACGTTGAGATTCATCGTAAGATTCAAATAAGGCATGGCGTCCGCAAACAAGGATGGATAAAAAATGTTGTTGGTGTTGGTTTAGCATATGCTTTTGTCGAACCTCTTGAATCAACAGGATTAATTTCTACCCATGCAATTATATCTCAGATTGTTGAACTGTTGGAGAGAAAAAATTTCTATCCTAATGGATTTGATATCGATGGATATAATTATAATGCACAACTAAACATGAATGGGTTTAGAAATTTTGTTAGCGTTCACTACAAGTTTTCTTCTAGAGAAGATACTCCATACTGGAAGTATCAAACTAGAGAGAAAGACTGGTGGAAACCATGGAACGATGAACATAACAGCGAAGATTTTTATACTTGGAGTGTTAAGTCTAGCGGTGTGATGTTTACAAACTTCTATGAAATGCTTCACTTCTTTCATTCAGCAGCACACGTCTGGCCAAAGGAATATGATGGTGTTGCTTACATCATGTCTGGAATGGGATACAAACCAATTGGTGATTACCACTTAGATATACTTCGCAATAGCGAAGATGATGACAAATCTCTTGACGAAATTTATGAAGTCTGGAGAAGACATGTTTACAAAATTACTGAGGAAGTTAAGAAGCTTCCTTCTTCATACCAGTTTATGAAGCGGCACATCTATAGTTGACAGATGATGCCTGAATGATGTATTATAGTTTTATTGAAATAACCTATTATGACGATTGAATTTTCTCGCTACGAAGAGTTTGTTTCGACAGTTACTTCTGACTGCTCAACGAACTTTGTTGACTTCGCTGATCGTATTGGCGAGTTGGATCGTGAGGGTGCCAATATTGAGCGTCTCCTTACTGCTGGTGTTGGGATTAATGCTGAAGGTGGTGAGTTCCTTGAGATCATTAAGAAGATGGTTTTCCAAGGTAAGGCTTGGAACGCAGACAATCGAGAGCATCTTATTATTGAGTTGGGTGATATTATGTGGTATGTGGCACAAGCAACCATGGCACTGGGTATTTCCATGGAAGATGTCCTAGATACTAACATCAAGAAACTTGCTAAGCGTTATCCTGAAGGAACCTTTGACGCTTACTATTCTGAAAACCGCGCTGCTGATGACCGATGACTGCTAAGTTTATTTTATTCACCAAGGACTCCTGTGGTCCTTGTGGTCTCGTCAAGAGATACTTCAAAGCTCTCAAAGACGAGCGTACAGAACTAATTGAAGAAGTCCAACTTGAGGACTTCAGCGATGAACCAATCCCCGAAGAGAACCTTGCTCTTGCTAAAAAGTATGGTGTGACTGCCACTCCTGTTCTGATTATCATTGATGAAGAAACAGAAGAACTGCTAGAGACCTACTCCAGCGGTATGCCTATCACCCAGAACATTCGTAAACTCTGGACCAAATACGGTGTATAGTTTCTGGATCCACTTGGTAGCATTCTTCCAAGTTGTCGTGATGAATTGTATTCAACCTGCCAACTGGAAGTATTGCTATCGGGTGGACCAGTGGTTGATCCCAGATCTCGTAGAAGGATATGAGATCTGGTCTGGCAAAAAGCATCCTTATCAAAATGAAAAAGACTATCTCAATAACCTCCCTTCTAAATAGTTAGACGGGGGGGTTTTTATATGGCAAGAAATAAAGGTAAAGATTTTGAAAACTGTTTGATGTATGCTGCCTGGTCCACGGCTGGATTAGATCTAACTGCAAAAGGATATGATAAATTATATGCTGAGGCAGATTCTAAAGTAAAGACATTTTCATTTGAATGTTTAGAAAAGCTTTTTGGTGAGGTAGGAGCATCATCACTTACTCAGAAAAAAGCATTTTGCGCTACATTTGAACAACTTGGTGGAAGTAGCCCAGAACCTAAAACTGACATTTTGTTTAAACATGGTGGAAAAACCTATAAATGTTCTATGAAATGGGGAAATACCTTTCAGGCAAGCAGTGCTGGTGTTGAAGGAACTGAAAAATTTTTGATGGAAGTTATTAAAGCATCTGTTGGAACAGTTAGTACAACAGCACTTGGAGAAGTTGTTGCAGTTTTATCCCAATTAGATGGTCTTCTTGGTGGAGTTAAAAAAGATACCGCAACAAAGATGCAAGAATCTCTAAAGAAAATTAGACAAAAAGATGGATTGCAGTTTAGACTACAGCAAGTATTTGGATCATCAAAGTCTCCAGAAGTTGGTGAGATGTTTTTTGACTTCAAGAAAGCGGTTATTCATGAAAGTTTGACTGGCGATTTGGTATTCAGAGGTAATGATAATGCTGCTAACTATGTTCTAACGGGTCCCAAATTCGCTCTGAAACCAATTAACGATGATTACATCAAGCATGTCATGGGCAAATCATCTGTTAGAATATCCGCAAAGGGAAGAGGAAAAACAATTCTTCAATCTGGGGAAGTGATCCGTTATCAGGAGTGTGTCATTCGTTTTGATATGAAAGACTGATGGCAAACATTACACAACTCAAACACCTTGAACACCTTGAAGATGAGATGTTAAATTATGGCGTCGAAGGGTGTATGGCGGCAGTATCTTTTCTCAAAGAACTGAAAAAGATGCTTGGACATCAGGAAAATGCTGGGTTCATGCAGACCAAATGGGACGGCGCTCCTTCTGTTATATGTGGTGTTGATCCTGAGTTTGGATATTTTTTCGTTGGCACTAAATCTGTATTCAATAAAACTGAACCTAAAATTTGTTATTCGGAAGATATTGTTGATCAATATTATAGCGGAGACCTTGCTGAGAAACTTAAGTTCTCTCTTAGATATTTTAAGGAACTTGGGATTAAAGGTGTGGTTCAAGGAGACCTTTTATTCACAACTGATTTAAGACAAGAAACTATTCAAGGAGAAAAACTTTACACATTTCGTCCTAATACTATTACCTATGGTATTCCTGTAGATCATCCTATTGGTATAGCAGCAAAGCGATCGAAGATTGGTGTAGTATTTCACACCCATTACAAAGGAGACAGTCTTCCTACGATGCAAGCTTTAGCAGGTGCTGATGTTGATGGATCTCCAGACGTACTAGTCGTTAAGAATGACACACCAATGCATCGTGTTGGATTTTCTCAAAGTGAAATGAGTAAATTTGATGCATACATTCAAAAAATTGAACGCATGTGTCGGATATGCGGTGACTTCTTAGATGAATTGGTAGACGCTCAAGGTAAAAGTGGTGATGCAAAGTTGCATATTTCTTCTTTCCTGAAACCATACTTCAACGATCAGATTAAGAATGCTCGTAGTATTACTAATATTGACGAAGCACTCTATGATCTAGCAAATTTTTATCATGCTAAAACAAGCAAAGAACTTGCTAAGATAAAGACAGCAGCAACCTTAACAAAGAAACGTAATCTTGTATATCAGAGCGAGAATTACCTTGTAGATAATGTCTACAAGTTCAAGGCGATGATTGCTTTGTATAAGGAACTACAAGCAGTGAAGCAAATGGTTATAGATAAACTAGACCACCTTGAAGAGTTCAGAACTTTTGTTCAGACGGAGAAAGGATATAAGGTCACAACTCCAGAAGGATATGTTCTTCACAAGGATGGCAGCATGATCAAGTTTGTCAATCGCCTGGAGTTTGCTTACAATAACTTTACTCTACAGAAGCAATGGCGTTAGACGGAAAGGTTTGCTACTTCACATTTGGTAGGTTCCAACCTCCCACCACAGGACACAAAGAGAACTTTGATGGTGTGAAACGCGCTGCTGGTTCACATGATTATCGTATCTATATTTCTCAGACTGTAGACAAGAAAGGTAGTAATCCTCTTCCTCCTGATAGAAAGAAGTATTACATGGATAAGATGTTCCCAGAACATCGTGGTAAAATATTCTCAGGTCCAAAGCAACCTGTCGAAATTCTCCAAGATCTTATGATGGCAGGATATGATGAGGTTGTCTTTTTAGTAGGATCTGATAGGGTTTCTGCCATGCAGTTCCTCCATAAATACAATGGTAAAGATTTCTCATTCAGAAAGATTGACATTCAATCTTCTGGAAGCAGAGACGCTGATGGTGATACCTTTGCTATTTCGGGAACGAAGATGCGAAGAGCAGCAGCTGCTGGAGACTTCAAGTTGTTTCGTTCTGGCATTCCCAGAGCATTAAATGATCGTGATTGTCGTGCTCTCATGGATGAGATTGCGCTAAACTTGCCTAAAGATTATAAATGAAAGATTTTAAGAAACTACGAGAAGAAGCACTGCGTCAACAACAAAGACAGCAGGAAGTTTTCAAAGAAGGTGATGCAGTCATGTCTTCTCGCACAGGAGATAAGGGACACATCCATAGGGTCGGTGGCAACTATGCCATTGTAATTTCTGAGGATGGTGATATGTTCCGCGAGTGGATCAGGAATATTAGATCTATAAATAATACGAGAAGAACGTCCCTACTAAACGATGAAATATCAGAAGCCAATTAATAACGTCAACAGCAACGATGAGTTTTCGTCTGGGTTGATGGAAGCTTATGGTAGATGGATGGGAGGAGACACCTTCCAGAATACCACCATCAGCGAAGCACCTTTTGATGGTATGGATCCTCAGTCCAATGGTGCTGAGATTGAAGATACCACTAAGCGTAAGAAGACCGCTAAGAAGGGTGGATATGTCGGTCAAGAAAGTGCTCCCAAGAATGAGGAAGTAGAAGTTCTTGAGCGTGAAGAGTATGAGATTGACGGCGAGACCTATGTAATCGAGAAGGCAAAGGGTCTCGATGGTAAGGCATGTTGGAAGGGATATAAGCTTGCTGGCACCAAGATGAAAGGTGGCAAGCGTGTTGACAACTGCGTGAAGGCAGGTGTTGAGTATGAAGGCAACGAACTAACTGAAGGCAAAGAGAAGTGCCCTAAGTGCATGGGTGAAGGATGCAAGCATTGTAATGACACTGGTTATCACCTCAAGGAATACTTTGAAAAAGATCCTAAGTCTGGTAAGATGGTGAAGAAGCACAATTGTGCTAAGAAAGTCAAGAAAGAAGGTAAAGAATACTTCTGCATTCCTGAGCAACATACTATGCTTGAGGATGGCACAGTGACTCACTACGATCTTGTTAGCGAGCAAGGAGAAGTTCTAAGAAATGTTCCTGTTGAAGGACTAGAGATCATGCTCAGTGAAGTTCACGAACATGCTGATAATTACGCTAAGAATGCTGAGGTTCTTGGCGAGAAGAAACTAGATCCCGTCAATCACAAAGAACTCAAGGGCGACCACGCTGACAGAAAGGATAAGGACATCGACAACGATGGTGATGTAGATAAGTCTGATAAGTATCTACATGCTCGTCGTAAGAAAGTTTCCAAGATCTTAGCAATGAAGGGTAAGAAATGAAGACATTCAAACAACTTCGTGAAGAGTGCGATTGTAAAGACAAAGAACGCAAAGGCAAAAAGAAGAAGAGTGGCAATGTAGAAGTCATGCCTACTGTCAATGACGGACAGAAGGGTATGGTTTCTCAGGTCAATAATGAAGGTGTTGAGTTCGCTGGTAATTATCAAGGACCACTCTACGCTCCCCATCCAGATCTTGTAGAGAAAGCACCTCCTGGTGCTAAGTATGAGAGAATGGTGAAGCATATCAAGAAGAATTATCCAAAGGACAAAGAGGGTATCGCTTACGCTACTGCTTGGAAGCATAAGAATAAGGATAAATAATTCAGCTCATCATGCTGAATTACCATGCTCTCATTTCTACTTCCCCTTGCGGCTAAGATCGTAAAGGATGCCGTTGCCAAAGTTCCCGACAACGAAGAACTAGGAGAAAAACTAGTTGAGATCTGTATTCTTGTTCTAGAGAAAGCAGTCAAATTGACCAAGACCGAAATGGATGATCAACTTCTAGAAGTTGTCAAGAAAGCAATCGCAGCAA
>Ga0208162_1000848_pt1 | contig 16644 bp, 17 predicted proteins | sample CB_VirMetaG_4_FD_184539 | JGI IMG/M metagenome (GOLD analysis project Ga0208162, IMG submission 184539) | Freshwater to marine saline gradient viral communities from Chesapeake Bay - CB_1508_1M Viral MetaG (SPAdes) (version 4) | ecosystem: Environmental > Aquatic > Marine > Coastal | place: USA... | reverse complement strand
ACAAAGTTACAGTTTTCAATGTTGGGTCCAGACAACAAGTTGCAGAACGACTTGCAACTAAGGGTGCGAAGTGGAACCAGACGACGCCAAGCGGAAAGCCTGTTGTCGATGAGAAGACGCTTAAGGAGAACAGTCACGTCCCAGAGGCTGCAAAAGTTCTGGAGTACCTTACTCTTCAAAAGCGATATGCGCAAGTACATTCATGGTTAGAAGCCGTTGAGGAGGACGGTAGAGTACACGGTCGTGTCATTAGTAACGGAGCAGTAACAGGCCGTATGACACACCAGAGTCCCAACATGGCCCAAGTCCCAGCAAGCCACAGTCCTTACGGACACGAGTGTCGCTCCTGCTGGACTGTACCTGTTGGTAAGAAACTCGTAGGTTTTGACGCTAGTGGCCTTGAACTACGCATGTTAGCCCACTACATGGACGATAAGGAGTTTACCAATGTCCTTCTCACAGAAGACATTCATACAAGAAACCAAATGGCTGCTGGCCTTGAAACAAGACCTCAAGCAAAGACTTTCATCTACGCTTTCCTTTACGGAGCAGGAGACGCAAAAATTGGAAATATCGTTGGAGGAAGCGCAAGAGACGGCGCAGATCTTAAGCAACGATTTTTACGAAATACACCTGCTCTTGAAAGTCTACGAGAACGGGTTACTAGAGCATCTCAGCGAGGCTATCTCAGGGGACTTGATGGTCGAAGGTTACGAGTTAGATCTGAACATGCTGCACTAAATACTCTGCTCCAAGCAGCAGGTGCAATCGTAATGAAAAAAGCACTGGTGATCTTGGACGACTACGCAAAGCAGTGGAAGCTTAACTACAAATTCATAGGCAACATACATGATGAGATACAATCGGAGGTGGCTGCAGACCAAGCAGAGAAGTACGGCTGGCTTGCAGTTGAGTGCCTCAAGGCGGCAGGCGTGGAGTTCAACCTTAGATGCCCCCTTGACGGAGAATACAAAGTCGGTACAACATGGGCGGAGACTCACTAATGAAACAAATACCTGAAAATCCAATGGGAAACTATGCAAAAAACCTAGATAGATATAAGTTTGTTGACGGTGAGTGGTGGTATTACTACCCAGAAACAGGCACTAGTGTTTCCAGCGGAAACCATACTAGGGAAAGAGCGTCTACTTTGAGAAAAAGGTTTGACCAAGCAATGTATGTTAATGGGAAATATATACCTAAGTCACATCCTTTACATAAACCCGGAAGGTACAAAAGCTTTGAAGACGCTGCTTTTAGCAGCCTTGAGAAGTACGAAAGCAGTACAGAAGGTCAAGTGTACGTCATAGTCAACCCTAATTTCCCTGAGTGGGTAAAGGTTGGGATGGCTGTTGATGCGGCAGACAGACTCAACGGTTATCAAACCTCTTCTCCTTTTAGGGATTATGTGTTAAACTATAAGTGGAACGTTAAAGACCGTAGGGCAGCAGAGTCAGAAGCCCATAGTGAACTACAAAAGTTGTACGCAAGACGCAGCGAGTGGTTTAAATGTACACCAGAGCAGGCCCAAGAGGTTGTCTCAGGTATAGTAGGAAACTATCAATGAAAAACATATACACATTAGTAGACGACATCTACAAGCTTGTTAAAACTAAGAAAGTAGACAAGGACGTTGACATAGACCAGTGTATTGATGACTTCGGTGAAAACGTGAAGGAGTTGATGCGTAAAGAGTTTGGAGGTAATAGGTTCTTTGACGGTCGTAAACTCCGCATGTCCAACATCGGACGAAGGGACCGCTTTCTTTGGAATCACTATAACAACGTACCAAAGATGGACGACATGCAACCACATACGCTTGTCAAGTTTTTGTACGGACATTTGATTGAAGAATTACTACTATTTCTTACAAGGGCATCAGGACATGAAGTTACCGCAGAACAAAAACAATGTGAAATCAAAGGCATTACGGGTTCTATGGACTGTAAAATTGACGGTGTTGTCACAGACGTTAAAAGTGTTTCAAGCTATGGGTTTAAGAAATTCAAAGACGGCACTTTGGCTTATGATGATCCGTTTGGATACGTCGCTCAAATTAAAGGATATGCAGAGGCAGAGGGTCAAACAAAGTTTGGCTGGCTGGCGATGGACAAACAAAATGGACACTTAACGTACCTAATGTATGATCAGGAGGACACTCAAGCCCCTGTACATGAAACCATAGCTTTTGACATCACAAACCGCATTGCGCATGTTCAAGAGATGGTAAAGCAGCCTGAGCCTCCTGAGGTTTGTTACGAAGCTAAACCAGACGGTAAGAGTGGCAACATGAAGTTGGACATCGGTTGTTCATACTGTGCGTACAAGAAGAGTTGTTGGCCGGATCTACGTGCCTTTGCTTACTCCACAGGTCCAAGGTTTTTAACGGAGGTGGTCAATGAGCCGAAGGTCCAAGAAATCAGCATTTAGAAGCACGTTTGAAGAAGATGTCAGCAAGATACTAAAAGGTTTTGACTATGAACCCTTCACCGTCCCCTACACCATTGAGCGCAGTTATCGTCCTGACTTTGTTCATCATGCCTCTGGTGTTCTCGTCGAATGTAAAGGATACTTCAGAGACGGAGACACCAAGAAGTACACTAGCATCAGAGACAGTCTGCCAAGAGAACAGGAGCTTGTCTTCGTACTAATGCAACCGAACAAGAAGATACGTAAGGGGGCCAAAATGACTATGTCGGAATGGTGTGACAAGGAAGGAATTTTATGGTATAATATAGAGACACTACAGGAGTTGATTGATTATGTCACTAACGTTAGAGGAAATTAAGGAACGCCTCTTGAAAACCTTGGACCCAGACGACCTGCTGGAGGCCCTACAGATAACCTCAGAAGAGATACTGGACAGGTTTGAGGACAAATTAATCAATAGACTTGACGTGTTTGAAGAAGAGCTAGAGGAAGAAGAGAATGAGTATTGATGATGCGACTCCGGAGGAGTGGGACACTGTTGCTGCGCTGAATAATCTATCTATTAGAAAGCCTAAGAAGGTAGACCCAGTCGATCAACCCGACCACTACAACAAGGGAGCAATCGAAGCCATCGAAGCAATCAAAGCGTCCATGCCTGAACACGAGTTCAACGGTTATCTCAAGGGTAACGCACTGAAGTACCTCTGGCGCTACGACTACAAAGGGAAACCAGTAGAGGACTTACGCAAGTGTCGCTGGTACATTGACAGACTTATCAAGGAACTAATTTAATGGACGCATATCAACAATACATTCACAAGTCACGGTATGCCCGATACCTGCCAGAGGAGCAGCGACGGGAGACTTGGGAGGAAACAGTAAACAGATACCTAGATTACTGGTGTGATAGAGTAGAGCTTAACGAGTTTGACCAATCAGAGATCTTTCATGCTATTCATGAGCTAGATGTTATGCCTAGCATGAGAGCGTTAATGACTGCTGGTGAGGCTCTTGACCGTGACAACGTAGCTGGCTTTAATTGTAGCTACCTACCTATTGACCACCCCAAAGCGTTTGACGAAATGATGTACGTCCTAATGTGCGGTACAGGCGTAGGCTTCAGTGTTGAGCGTCAATACGTAACTAAACTACCTGAAGTAGCAGAGGAATTCCATGACACCGATACCGTTATACACGTCGCCGACTCTAAAATTGGCTGGGCTAAAGCCTACAGAGAACTTATTAGCTTGCTCTATTCGGGTCAGCTTCCAAAGTGGGACATATCTAGAGTACGAGGTGCAGGCTCCCCACTTAGAACCTTCGGCGGTAGAGCGTCTGGTCCTGAGCCTCTTGTCGATTTGTTTAAGTTCACCACTGAGGTCTTTCGGGAAGCTGCTGGACGTAAGCTCTCCTCAATTGAATGCCACGATATCTGCTGTAAAATTGCACAGATCGTCGTCGTCGGCGGGGTTAGAAGAAGTGCTCTCATCAGTTTGTCTAACCTCACTGACGATAGACTCCGACGATGCAAGTCAGGCCAGTGGTGGATCGACAATCCTCAACGTGGTCTAGCCAACAACAGCGCATGTTATACAGAGAAGCCCGATTTTGAGGCGTTTTTAAATGAGTGGAAAAGTCTATACGAGTCCCGCTCCGGAGAGCGAGGTATGTTCTCTAGAGTCGCAAGTCAAAAGCAAGCTGCAAAGAACGACCGACGAGATGCTACCTATGATTTTGGAACTAATCCATGTAGCGAAATCATCCTCAGGCCCTATCAGTTCTGCAATCTATCAGAAGTTGTTGTCAGGGCGTCCGATACGTTGTCAGACCTCAAACGAAAAGTACGTGTTGCAACTATCCTTGGGACTCTTCAGGCTACCCTAACGGACTTCCGCTACTTGCGTAAGGTATGGAAGAACAACACAGAGGAAGAGGCGCTGCTTGGTGTTAGCCTGACAGGAATCATGGATCATCCGACGTTGTCGGGAAGGAGAGACAAAGGTGTTCTCAAAACTTGGCTTACTGAACTTAAGGAAGAAGCGATTAAAACTAATGCAGAATGGGCGAAACGTCTTGATATTAATGTGTCTGCCGCCATTACTGCTGTTAAGCCTTCCGGTACTGTGTCTCAGCTTGTTGATTCTGCTTCTGGTATCCATCCTAGATACGCAGATCAGTACATTAGAAGAGTCAGAGCGGACTCAAGAGACCCCCTCTGTCAAGTCTTAGAGGCCGCAGGAGTGCCTGTAGAGGACGACGTAATGTCACCCACTACCAAGGTATTCTCCTTCCCCATAAAGTCTCCTGACGGGGCTGTGGTGGCCTCTGAGATGGGTGCTATGGAACAACTTGAGCTATGGGAGATTTATCAGGATCACTGGTGTGAACACAAGCCGTCCATGACGTGTTACTACCGTGATAATGAGTTTCTTGAGGTGGGCCAATGGTTGTACAACAAGTTCGACAAGATCAGTGGCGTAAGCTTCCTGCCTTACTCAGAACATACGTACCAACAGGCTCCTTATGAACCCATTGATCTAGAGACGTTTGAGCAGTTGAAGCAGGCATTTCCAGAGACCATCGAATGGAACATCTCTGAAAACTCAGACATGACCGAAGGGTCACAACAGTTGGCTTGTACAGGTAATAACTGCGAGTTGTAAACAAAAGGGGGCCTTAGTGCCCCCGTATTTACTTAGGTTAGATTATGAACATTAAACGTGATATTGAGATACGCATTAGAGTACTTGAGAACAAGCTACACAAGTCCATACCTGCTGCTCGTAACAACGAGATCAGGGGTGAGATTATGGGCCTGAAATGGGTGCTAGAGCGTCTTTAGTTTTTCTTCTTCTTCTGCTTGCTTCTCTTGTTCCGCTAAAGTCTGCGCAGCTTCTCTAAGTGCGGTGTACACAATAACTTTATCTGCGTTCCACGCTTTAAGAGTTTCTTTGTCTGTTGCCTTTTTAGCCCCTGATTCCATGGCTTTTATAGCGTCTCTTACGGCGTACTGGAATTTAGCGGTGCCTTTGTCGGCATAAGAAAGATCCGCCATTCTTTTTACAAGATAAACAGGAGAAACAAGAGTCGCAAGCGCCACAGTCGGCACAAAGTTGATTGCCTGAGAAGATGCCGTTCTTCCTAAAAGAAAATCTAGTTTAAATATTTGAAGATATCTCCCTAACGCTGTCTCTGCTGTTTCTGATGCTTTTTTGTAAATTAATGGTTTTACATTTAAACCAAGATTCATTTCTTTTAGTAGATCACCAGCCTCCGGAAGAACTTGTATAATTTCTTCGTTTGCCGACTCTCTTACAATTCGACCAGCTTGTGATTTTAAATCCTTAGCTGCCTTACCTAACGAAACTCCCTCCCCTTCTAACCAGTTATCAAATTCTATTCTAGCGTCTCTAAGACCTTTTACAGTATAGCCGTGTTTTTTTGTAAATGCCATGTACTGGTTCATGTACTTATTAATAATTTTATTGGCCTGTCTAGGACTATCAAAAGATCCGGGATATTCAGTTACGTATGTTTTAAACTTTTGCGAAACTCTTGACTTAAGGTTTTTAGGATCTACTTTTACAACTGCGTCAGCACCTCTAGAAATGCTAACCAACCTTTCGTCTAGTTTATCTAAGTAACTTTTTAATTTATTGTGTGCAGACAAAGGATTTGCTTTTCCCTGTATGCCTGCTCTTTTAAGAACATCAACAGTGTCTAACTCCTGTTGAGAAGCTAATGTTTCAAATTTTCTCGTCGCAGTAGTTATGTTTCTATCTATCTGTTCTTCTGTTTTTACTCCAGAGTTAAACGCAAGGTTCCATAAGTTTTTGTCTTCACCTTTTAAAGGCTCGTTAACTTTTCTAAGGCCTATTTTAGAAATCTTAAAGGGCTGTTTAGGAGCAGGAATAGTCTGGTCTGTCACTGGTCCGACAGCCTTTGAAAACAGCTCCTTAAAGCCTTTCATTCCACTTACGTCTGCTAAAGCTCTTAGATTTGCTGCCTCGTTCGGATACTTTTCAGCCCACGACTCTAGCGCCTCTGCCGTTCCTAATACCGCTTGAGAAAAGGCGTTGCCTGCTGGGGTTTGCAACATTTCTGTAAACTGCCTCATAGCTTCTTGACGTTGTTCATCGGTTGTTACTAAACCTACTCCTTGTTCTGCACCAAAAACTAAAGCTTCTCCTGCTGCATCAAAGAAAATAGACACAGGTTCAGCTACAGTTTGAAGCAAAACAGAAGCTACATCTGTTGTGGGACCTACGTCAGGCTGAGGCAAGCCAGCAGCGTAAGCCTCTATAGACGCTCTTGTTGCTTCAGGGCCATAAGACGCAAGAGTGTTCATTATTCTACCACCCATAGCAGACAAACGCTCTCCTGATCTCTGTAAAGGCCCTTCAAAAACTCTTTCAACAAAACTTTCTTCTTCTGGTTTCTCAGGAGAATTAAAATCATCTACAGCAATTTGTTCTTTTGTTGCCGCAACAGCTGCAGCAACATCTTCAGAGGACAGTAAACCTTCTTTTTTCACAACGGAAGACGTAGGGGTTCGTCCTCCAGTTGCTGAAATAGCTATTTCTAACTCTTCTTTAGTGTAAGCCATTTTAACTTCCTTCGTAAGGGACAAATTTCTTTTGTTCTGGGTCGTAGTACCTAACTACGTCACTCCCCGGCTGACGATAAATCACAATACCGTTTGGAGCTTTTTGAAATCCGCTTTCTCTATACATTTTGTTTGTTTCTGGATCGTCCCAAGGAATAGACTCTATAAACGGAGTATCTGCTGCTAAGTTTTTAAGAACTACGAAGTGTCTTTTAATGTCACGTAAAGCTTCTCTTTGTAGTTCTTCCGAAGTAAGCGTGTTTAAATACGCCAGTTTGTTTTGCAAAGACTGTAATTCAATATTAGAAACAGCACCAAGACCAGTACTGCCGCCCCCTATCTTTTTAAGCATCGCTATTTCTTCTAAACCTAAAAGATTTTTAAGCTGGCTATATTCCGCCTCTGTGTCTAAAGCTTCTGTACCTCCAATATATCTAGTTAGTTGCGCCCAGACGCCTTCAGGAAGATCGTCTTTTGCTAAAAGATTATCAATATCGCTAATTGCAGTAACAAGCTGAGGAATAGAGGTTAAACGAGCATCTAAATCATCGCCCTTTTCTTCCATGCCTTCTATGTTTACTGTTTCTATAAACTGTCCGTCTTTAAAAGTAGCTACTTTAGTCCCGTCTTTGTTTTTAACGTACTCGTACTTTGGTTCACGGGTTTTAGTAGGAGTCTCAGCTTCTACAATAACTTTGCCGTCTTTAAGATAACGTGCTCCTTGAACAAGCTGTGTATACACAGGGTCTTTAGGAGCCAAGTACTGTTGAAGCTCCTCTACAGTCATGCTAGTAATTCTAGCTGCTTCTGTTGAGTAATTTTCTATTGACTCGTCGCCTCTAGCTTTTTTAAGTGCAGCACCCATTAGACGACTTCTAGTTGCAGTTTCTTCTGCTGCTTTAGTTGCTGCTTGTCGTTGTGTAGCAGCAGCAGCACCTGTAGTAGCAGCCTCAGTTACCTGACCACGTTGCATTTGAAGCCTTGCAAGCGCTTCGTTGTACTCAGGAGTGCCGGGAACTAAGCCGCCTAGCATCTGTTGTTCTTGACGTTTTTCTGCTATTTGTCTAGGTCTTGCCCCAAGTTGCTGGGCAGCAGTGAATAGCCCCTGTTGATAAGAAGGCTGCAAAAGACCTTGTATAAATTGTTGTCCAAATCTAGCCATGATTTATCTCCTAAAATATTTTTTCCCACCAGCGACCGTCAGCATTGCTGTCAGTTATTCCTAACATGTCCAACAAACCACCACTTGAGGTAATACTAGATAAACCACCTCCAGAGCCGCCTGCTCCTCCTCCAGCACCACCTATAAAGGTAGGCTGTAGAGACTGCTGTAGAAGACCTGTACCAATTTGTCCCATGAGGTTAGCTTGACCAATGCCTGAAGACAACAATGCCTCAAGGCCACTCATTTCTGCTTCTCCGAAGAGGCCAGCGCCTTCTAGCTGACCACGCTGGGCAAGTTGTGCTGTAGTCATTGCAGGCTGTGTAGCGGCAATAAGCTGTGCCTGAGGTACGTAACCGGCAGACAGTAGCTGACCACCTAGTTGCGCTTGTTGCAACTGCTCTGCTTGCGCTTGTTGCATTGCAGCCAACATTGCCCTACTTCTTGCTTCTTCTTGTGCCTGAGCTTGCGCTAACAACTCAGGAGTAGCTCCGCCGTATGCTGCTGAACTTAAACCAAGGCGTCCTTGTGCAGCCATGCGTTCTTCCAAAGCTAAACGCTGTCGCTCTTCTTCAGGACGCTGTGCGGCTCTCATGCGCTCAAAGATAGCCTGCTCACGTTGTTGCGTAGGAGTCATGGCCTGTCCGTAGAACTGCCCTGCTCCACCCAAAAGTTGACGTTGTAAAGCCTGTTCTTCTGGAGACACAGCTAAAGTAGTGCCTCCTTCAGGACCTACGCCCATCATACCGCCAGTAGCAGTAGTCACAGTAAACGGTCTAAATTCTGTTTGGGTCAAGCCTTGACGTGCAACGTCAGAAGCTTCGCGTCTAGCACGTTCACCGATATCTCCAAGACGTTGATACGCCTGTTGTGCTAATAACGCACCAGTACCAGCACCTAAGGCTTGTTGGCCTCCTGTACTACCCAAAAAGTCACCTATGCTTCCAAAAAGACCACCTAAAAAACTTTGGTTTTGTCCTGTAGTTTCAGGAGGCATAGCGGGTACACTAAAGGGTGTATAACCATAGTTAGCAGGGTTTGTTATTGTTGACCCTAAATTTTGAAAAATTCCATTATTCATAATGTTTTACCTATTAGCGCAAGTAGGTTAATTTCTTGTAATGACAGAGCAAAGCCATTGATGTCGGATTCAAGACCCACAACGACGGTTGTACCACTGCCTACAGCATTCAAACTGCGTTGGTTAGTAAGTTCACCACCAGTAAACTCTGATAGTGGACTAGAATTAGTGCCAAATTCGTTGACGTTAAAGAAGGCAGGTTGTTGGTTACCTACCGTAAATTCTGTGGTTCTGTAGGACGTACCAAAGTCATACGCAAACTTCATAAATACCGTAGCACTATTGGCACCTACCAGTGTTGGCTTAATTTTCTTAAGAATCTTAAGACGAGATACGTCACCAAATGTCAAACTAGGGCTAAAGTATTTAAAACGATAAGAGCTTCCGTTGTCTGAGTAGTCCTTGTATTCACTAATACCGTCTGTTGTTCCTACGTACAACGTACCGTCAGTCAATCTTTCGTAAGCAGTAAACACAGAACCGGGCCAGCGTGTTACCCTGTATGATCCGTCTTCTAGCGTTCCCCTAACGTCAAAACAAAATGTTGTGTTTTGTCCTACAAACGTTAACAAATAAAAGTTTTCTTCAGGGCTATAAATAGTCCTAAAAAACTCTGTCTCTCCTTGTATTAATCCAATAATGTCTTTTGTAATCGTACGGGATAACGTACTGATCGGCATTGACTTTTCTTGTATAGTTCTGCCAAAGCTACGCAGACCAGTGTGTGACAAGAAGATAACGTCTGTACCTGTATGCTGTACAGTGTCTCTGTCAACACAGCCTACGCCTGCAACAGTATCCATAAGAGACATTGTTGCTGGTGCTTCTGCTCCTTGGTACACAACAATACTGTGTTGCCCAAAGATAATCAACATTCCGTTATGTGCTGCTAGTGCAACAATCTCGTCATAACCATCAGGCCATACCTTAGAGATATCAATGCTACCGCTTGTACCGCCAGACCAGTCATGGCCGATTAACAGGTCAGACCAGTAAACAGTAGACTTATTGTTAGTAAAATCAGCAGTCCAAAGGCGACCATACGCAGCAATAACTTCGTTACCGTACATTGCTGTAGTAACGCCTGCTGCACCAGATACACTGCTAAGAGTCTCTACTGCGCCTGAAGCATTGCTGTACACTAATGGTTGATAACCACGCTGGAAAAAATACATGCTGTCATTAAAGTCAACCATCTTCCAGTTGTCAGCAGTAATCGTGTAGCTACCGGGCGTCTCATCAACGAGCGTAGTTGTGCCGCTAATGATCTTGTTGTTGCCTACAGAGAATATTTTGCTGTTACCAGCGTTGTCTCTAAACTCTCTGATAGCACGTAGAGCCGCAGTACCAAGCACAGTCTTGTTTGTGGTAATAACGTCGTAGCCCTTACGTGCCGCAATACGACCACGTTTGTCAATGACTGCGTTATCAGCAATCTCAGCAAACGACGGGTCTTGAGCCAGCGGAGAATCTTCGGTGTTAATACCTTTGAAAGCTGGAGCTACAAGATTAATACTGCGTAGTTCTTGTGCCATATTAGATAGTCCTAAAGATCATCTCTTCTGGGTGCTTTGCCGCGTCAATGGCAATAGCGTCTGATAGGTACTTGTCAGCAATAGCAAAGTACTCAGCAGTAGAAGTACCGCCTGTCTCGCCACGCTCTCGTGCCAGCAAAGCAACAGCAAGATGAATCACAGGTTTCTCTGGTATTAACAGGTTATCTGCGTTGTTTGTTAGCTCTGCTTGTCGCTTAACCACATCAAAACGTAGGCTGTACACACCATCAGGCTTAGGATTAACAAGGATCTGAGTGTCGCCGTTAGCGTCTAAGCCATTAAATGTGTAGTACTTGGGCGCACCAGATACTTCATCAGAAACGTAAATGTTATCGTTAAACCAGTCTTTTGTCTGATAACCCATAAAGCAGTTCTGAGTGTCGTTTATTGCAGTCATTACTTTTACGTCGTCACCACAGCCTGTTAGTGAGTACAGGTTGTCATCGGCAACAGTACTAATTACTAATGTCTCACGCAGTGCAGACCAGTCAGCTGCTTGTTCAACTATAGTCTTAGCATCATTGATAAAGTCACCAGCCATCTTAGAATAAGTACTGTCAGTTACACTGTTAACTTCTTCTTCACGCAAACGGCGCAATACGTTGTTCATAATGTTAAGGTACGTCATACCAACATTCCCTTAATTAATTTGTCTAAATTTTGTTGTGATAATGGTTTTTGCTGTATTTCTTGTATCGGAGAACGTTGATACCCCAGTCCTTTAAACTCTTGTTTTTGGAAAGGTTTAATCTCAGGCTTTGTTAGCATAGCCATTTGTTGCTGCGCTAGTTGTTGCTGTTGTTGTCCAAGGCCAAACAAGCCGCCTAAAGTCCCTAACCCAAGTTGACCAAGTCCTTCACCTAGTTGTCCTAAGCCCTGACCTATACCGCCAAGCTCAGTGCCAATGCCTGCCACGTCTGTCATTAAGCCGCCAACAGACTGCTCTAGTCCGGCAATGGCTTGGTTAGCTGCACCAACAGCCGCAGTTACGTCTTCGGGTGTAGCAAACCCAGCGTTAGCCAAAGCAGTGTTAACGTCTTCTGGTGTTGTAAAACCAGCGTTACCTATAGCCGTACCAACATCTTCTGGGGTAGCAAACCCAGCATTAGCTAACGCAGTGCCTACGTCTTCAGGTGTAGTAAATCCCGCATTGGCAACAATAGTTGCAACATTCTCTGGAGTAGCAAAACCTGAACTAGCAATAGCCTGACCTACTTGCTCTGGAGTTGCAAAGCCTGCGTTAGCAATAGCTTCTCCTACTTCGGCTGGAGTAGCAAAACCAGCATTAGCAATAGCCTCTCCTACGTTTTCGGGTGTAGCAAACCCGGCACTAGCAATGTCCTCAGGAGTAGCAAAGCCTGCACCGCTTATAGCTCTGTCTATATCGTCTGGTGTTGCAAACCCTGCTCCACTTACTGCTGTTTCTATATCTTCTGGAGTAGCAAAGCCGGACGCCGCCAAAGCGTTTCCCAGCTGTTCAGGCGTTACATAACCTGCGTTGGCTAGTGCATTCGCAACATCTTCTGGCGTTGTAAACCCAGCGTTTGTAATCGCTGTAGTAATGTCTCCGGGTGTAGCAAACCCAGCTTGAGCAAGTGCTGTTCCTATGTCTGCTGGCGTTGCGTAACCCGCATTGGTTACAGCTTGAGCAACCTCATCAGGAGTAGCAAATGGTGTGTTTTCTAAAACACTTTCTACAATGCCACGTATTGCTTCAGGATCGGCATCTCTGCCCGGCTCACCTTGGATGCCTTGCTCACCTTGGATGCCTTGCTCACCTTGGATGCCTTGCTCACCTTGGATGCCTTGCTCACCTTGGATGCCTTGCTCACCTTGGATGCCTTGTTCGCCCTGAGGACCACGCTCTCCATCGACTCCGTCAACTCCATCAACGCCGTCTCTTCCATCTACCCCATCCCTACCGTCTTGACCGGGAAGTCCTTGTTCACCTTGAGGACCTTGTTCACCTTGAGGACCTTGTTCACCTTGAGGACCTTGAAGACCTTGTTCACCTTGAGGACCCGGAACAGGCTCTGGGAAATACTCAGGAAACATGCCTGTAGTAATTGGTGTTTCGTTTTCAGGCGGCGGAGCAGGAGCAGGTGCTGGAGCAGGGGCTTGCGCAGGCGGAGGTGTTTCGGTAACAGGAACATTGCTAGGGGTTTGTCCTTGTGTTCCTGAATCTCCCGGTGCTTGTTGTTGATCTGTAGTGTCTACAGGCTCAGGCTCAGGCGGTGGCTCAGGCGTTAAATCTGGCTCAAATTCATACTCAAACGGATCTACTTCTACTTCTAAATTAAGCGGCGTGTCTGGAGTTTCTTGAATATCAAGCAGGATGTCTTTAATTTCTGCTGAAACATCACTTGTATCCATTGGGTCTAAAAGAGGATTGTCTTCCGAAGAAGTAGGCGGTGGTACAAACTCTTGGTTTCCAACAAAATTAAGATCTAACAAAGCATCTTGGTCAAGACTTGAATGAAGGCCGGAAGTTACATCGCCGCCTCCTGAAATTAATATATAAGCACCTGCTGAGTCTTGAGCCAAAATTAAATTATTAGCTTTTAAAAGATCACTTAATCCTTGAAGGCTTTGAGTGGTTCCGTCTGCTGATACTGTTTCGCCTATTAAAATTGCTAAAGCATCATCAGGTAGACCGTGAGCAGACACGCCAGTAGCTGTAGTCCATGCGTTTTTATCATTAACAAACTGCTCAAGAATTTGCTCAGGTGTAGCGTCTGGACTAACACCTACAGGGAATCCAGCGTCGTTGTAGTAAACACCGTTAATTAACTCATCGCCTTCAAATGGGTTTGTTATCTGCGCCATTGGCTCAGGCTGAACAGTTGTGTCAGCGGTTAAGTCAGCCGTAGTGTCTGCTAATTCTGAATCTGCATCATCAACCGAGTTAGCCATAAAGTCTTCAACAGAAGGGCCGCTTGGTTGAGGTGATACGTCATATGCCTCTTCATAAATAGATTGAAGGTTTTGTTGGATATTTTGAAGAGCCTCGCTCATAGAGGCTGTTTGTTGTTCTGCAATAGCCTCATTAATTGAGTTGCCGAATGTACGATCAAGATTTTCTGCTATTTCAGCTTGTTGCTCTGCTGTTTGGTTGGCAATTCGAGCATCCCATTCAGCTTGTTGCTCTTCACTAATTGCAGATTGACCTTCAAACCAATCAATAAATTCTTCAGCAGTAGTTAATAAGCCAGATGTAATAACTTGGTTAAGGTTAATGTCACCTTCAATAACACCCTGTCTAACTACATCTTTAACCATTGAAGCCAAAACGTTATCAACAGCTTCATTGCCTGTAGACAAAGACTGAACTACATCTTCAGGGACAAGACCTGTTAAGAAATCACTTACCGCGCCAGTAATGCCGCCAGTTACGGCAGATTGAATAATTTGCTCTGGATCTATTTCACCTGTAGTTACGCCATTAACAATAGCTGTAGACAAAGCGCCTCTTATTGCGTTTATTGTTGCGCTGGTTGTCGCGGATGCTGTTCCTGATGCTGTAAGACCTAGCGCACCCAATGTCGCACTGGCACCTGCCGTTAAGCCTATAGTGGCGACAAGTTTAATGGCGTCTCTAAGACTAAACCCACCAACACCTGTTTCAACCATTTTAGTTGGGAAACCACCGTTCCAACCATATTGATCGCCGTCAGAATTGAACGTCACTGTTTGAACATTATAGTCCGTAAGCAACTGTTGATAATTATCGTCTCTATTAAAAGAACTAAAAGAACTTTTATGCTCACTAGTTCTCCAGCTTCGGTATTCGTCCTGAAGGTCTTGATCTCCGTAAGGATCTCTAGTGTCTGGATCATCTCCTGAAGTGCGTTGATCGTACTCTCTTTGACGCAAATCTTGAGCAGAATAATTAGCATCAAGCCACTCGTCATAATTGTACGTTTCCCACCAGTTATAAGTGTCTGGGTCTGACTGTTGAAGCTCGTACAAACTGTCCATGTACGCAATAAAGTTTTCAACAGTGCCGAAAACATTATCGTACTGACCGTGAGAGCTATAAAGACTTCTTAGTCCTGCGTGTCCTGAAGCTGTTTTTACTTCCGTGACGCTTGAAAGTGGCCTTTCTTGTCCTTCGTCAAGGTCTCTAGCAGAAACATAAGTATATTCACGTTGTCCTGTTTCAGCTTCACGTGCGGCTTTAGCATCTCTTTCTGCTTGAATGCGAGTTTGAAAACGTTCTTCAACTTCTGCTAAACGTTGTTCTTCTGCTTCAGCATATAATTGCTCTCTATCAAAAATAGAAGAAGTATTTTCAGTTGTAGTCGTAGTAGGCTCTTCTCTAACAATAACATCACCTGTTGGGCTAGACGTTATAGTGTCGTCAGGCATAGTAAGCATACCGCCATCAGTACTATCTGCTTGATATGAAATAGTCCCGCCGTTTTCGCTAACATATTGAACGGCGTCATAAATACTAGGAAATTGTTGTGTACCTACGTAATATGCCATTTACTTCTTCCAGTTAGCTAGACCACGAATACCAAATGATGCCGCTACAGCAGCCCCTAAAAAACCTTTGTACCACTCAGGCATTGCGTCTAGTGCTTCAAACCCAGACATTACGACAGGAATCATTGACGGAAAAAACGCAAGAACACATGGGACAGAAAACAAAATAGTAAACCACTCGTCTTTCCATGAACTGTTTGCGTTACTTGCGTTGATGTTTTCCCAGTTAGCGTCCTGCTGTATAGCTACCATCTTACGTTCATGTACAGCTTTTTTTTCTTCTGCTTTGCGCTGAAGATGTCCACCAACAAGATCAACTACTGGTCCTAACAAAGTCTGCCACATACTAGCCTCTGTAGCCGTACATAATGATACCGACTATGGCGCTAATTAAGATCCAGACAAAACGCTCTGCAATCTTTACAGACTGAGAGTTGTAGCCAACAATGCTTTTAACGCCGTCTAGGTCAGACTCTTGTTCATCAAGTCGATACTCAAGACGATCAATCCTTGCGCTGCCTGCTACTAACTTCTCATCTACTCGTGCAATCATAGCCATTGCTTCAGTTAGCTTGTCCAGCTTGGCTTCGATTCTATTAAGACGTACTGCTTGATCGTCCATAGCAATTCCTTATTACTGCTTTGCTCTACCAATGTTGATAGCCAAGATGTTAATAAAACGATATACTTTTGCCATCCACACGTCGTCCTTTGGTGTGGGTGTAAGGGCCGCTATCACAGAAGCTACTGAGATAACAGCCGTTGCAATGTTGGCAATATCAGCAATGGTGTCCATTACCAAGGCATACCGTCAGCGGTAGTTGGATTCTTCTGCGCTTCGATATCTGCCGTCAGAGCCGCTTCAGTTGCCGCCTGATCGACGACAGCCCAGACCCAGCCAAGTACATCAGACTCAGTTAGATTGTCGTAGGGGACAAATGAGGGGTCAGAGGCGTCAGGTTCGAAACCTACAGTGCCATAGGAAGAAGCAGAGTAGTCTCCGTCTACTTCAGTAACACGCCAGTGTGCAACGGTTACACCGCCGTCTGCTACGTTACGCTCAAGGTTTGCGATTGCCCATGTAGCCATTGTTATGCTCCAAATACTGCGTCACAGATTGAACGCACGTTAGCGGGTTCAGATGAGTAGTCGTCACCTGATTGAATTACATGACGGTGATACGACTGTGAAATCACAGCGCCGTCTTCAACGATACGAGTAGCAGTGCGTACTTGAACGACAGAGCCGTCTTCTGTTGCTACTACTTCGATCTTGTCTGCTACTGTTTCTTTAGTTAGTGACATTGTTGTCTCCTTAGTTA
>Ga0208162_1000847_pt1 | contig 16661 bp, 15 predicted proteins | sample CB_VirMetaG_4_FD_184539 | JGI IMG/M metagenome (GOLD analysis project Ga0208162, IMG submission 184539) | Freshwater to marine saline gradient viral communities from Chesapeake Bay - CB_1508_1M Viral MetaG (SPAdes) (version 4) | ecosystem: Environmental > Aquatic > Marine > Coastal | place: USA... | reverse complement strand
TTGTCATCTCAACATTTTCCTTGAGTCTTTATACACCTGTGCTGCGGATCCTTTGCCCCAATCAGCAGTTGGTAAAAACGTTGCTATCTCATACTCAGGTGCATTTACTCTAGCGAAATTGCTTTTGACATGTTCGGAAAGATAATGCTTGAAGCAAGGTTTGAAATACTTTAACTTTGCTGCTCTGTTCAACATTGAGTATGACATCTTGAACTTGGTTGTCTCGTCGTATTTATTATTGTTGGTTATGTCTAACAGACCATCCAGGAATTTAGCACGCAGAGTCATGGGAAGGTAATGGAGGTTGATTCCATAGAATCCGTCCTGCGCTGGGCCAACAATGATACTGAGCGGAAATTTGTCATAGTAAGGCAGGGTCTTTTTATGCTTCGGATCGTAGAAAAACATAAACATGTGACCGACGACCTCATTCGATGTCTGCTCCAACTCTGGAGCGCGAGAGAGCGCCTTCCGGTTGACACCCGTAAGTTGACCCGCCTTTTTACGAAACCACTCTCGGGACGCTCTCGTGCGTGGAGTGATCCCTGCTCGGAATGCCTCTAATTCTAGCGTTTGGAATAGTTTTGAACTCATACACTGTATTTATACTTAATAATCAATAACTTACGGGCACTTTACTATTTCGGGTAATCAGGTATAATATCTCTATAAATTGAGTTGAGGAAAGAAGATGATTTATTTGTTGACTTACATTGAGCATTATGATCGCCCACACACCGTGCGACGTGAGTATGTGAACAACATGGCAGAAGCCGAACAGATTCAGAAAATGTGGAATCGGTCCCACACTCATGAATTGCGAATTGAAGCCATACCACACGCGGAGGTTTGAACTCATACACTGTATTTATACTTAAAAATCAATAACTTAGCAGGGTTTCTTTTTATCCCGATATTAGCGATAATATCTGTATATTGAGTTGAGGAATAAGAAATGATTAACTACGTGACAGGCAACCCATACACTGGCAATAACGCGGCTATCTTGGATGGCATCGAGTCGGATGGATTCTTAACTTTCATGCAAGCAAAGTCAATTGGTCGTGTGCCTGCCTCTGGGACTGGCATTGAACTCAAGCGCATCGTCAAAGTCAAGCAAGTTGACAAGAAAACTGGCGAAAAGAAAATGAAAAAAGTGCCTAAGCGATTTTGGGTGTTTCGCATCGAAGACACGGTTGAGGCGTAGAGGAGCATTTCCTGAATAAAATCAATGACTTACAGTGGTTTCTTTTTTCGACAAAATCAGCGATAATATCTGTATATTGAGTTGATAAAGAAAAGGTAATTGAAGAATGAAAAAGTTTATGGAATTTGTTAATGAGAGAAACGACCTCGTGCTGGACGGAACGCTCGAGAATGAGAAAGAAGTCATTGGTGTCATCTGCCGCGAAGCACACGTGTTCTACTCAGAACTTGGGTACAGCGCAAGGCAGATAAGAAACAAGATCAACTACGATGAAGACTTCATTCCGGATGCGTTGAATTTCGTGAAGACGATTTCTTCTTAAAAATCAATGACTTACAGTGGTTTCTTTTTATCCCGATATTAGCGATAATATCTGTATATTGAGTTGAGTGATAAAGAAATGATTTACAAGTACGAAAACGAACACGAAATGATCCGAATCGTGACCAACCCCAAAACCATTAAGGTTTATTGTCACATGTTTTGTGAGACTTCGACCCGACTCCTGAAGAAAAAATCATATAAGGTTCGGGGTACTTTGGTCGCTTCTTATGACCGCCCCGAGTTTACTGTCCGAGAAATCAAAAGGGATTACGAATAATGAAAGTTTACCCCATTACATACAGCGTTCAATATGAAACTTGTGACACTCTGGTTGCAGTGTTCGGAACTGCGGGTGATGCAATCAACTACTTGAAAGAACACCCTGAAGCAATGCAAGGTGATGAGATGTGCATCTACGAGATTCAGATGGGCGAGGATTACGGGTACGAGGATCGAATTGCCACTGTTTTCTATCGCTGGGATGATAATGAGTGGTTCATTGAACACCGAGGTGGATTACAAGAAACCTTGGGCAAAGTGGTTTACAACCATGAAACAGGCGAAGATGAGTGGGATCGAGGATAATATGAAACTTAAATTTTCTAAAATCGCCGGACCATTTGGGTTCCAGTCAATCACAATTGATGGTGATAAGGTTGGGCATATCCGCAAACAGGGTTCGTTTGCAGTCCTGACCGCAACAGACGGTTCAACCTTTGAGACCCAGGGAATGAAGGCAGCATATGCCAAGACCTTCCAGAACCGCAAAGAGGCAATCGCCTTTGCCCGTAAACATTGGAGTAAATAATGAGCGATAACATCACAAATCAATGCGCAGGATGCCAACAGAATCTGCCAGTGAGGTATACCGAAGATCGCACCCCCATCCACTATGGACCCGACAAACTCCCTTATTGCGTGTGTACTTCAGGTAGATATACTATTACTCCTGTTAAATCAACAACTTAGCAGGACTTTACTATTTTGCCAAATACGGTATAATGGTTCTATAAATTGAGTTAATGAAAATTATGGGAGTTTGGTAATGATGTTTTTGAAAAACACCGGAGAAAGAGTTAACATTATCGGAGTCAGTTACGTTGAAGATGTTTCCGTGATGTATCGTGGAAAGTCGTATCCTGCGGTCGCGCGGTTTAAAGTGGAAGACCCAGAAGGGAAGTGGACCGATCACGTTACTCCAGATGGAATAACTGATGACCTGTCCGAATGTTACCGCTTCAGACCAGAAACTTTGTGACACCATAATTGAAGAGGCAAACGCAAACGACATGAAACAACAGTTACCTGACGGCTGTTTTTTTGAAGGACACATAGACCATAATGGTCTGCGGCAGGGTCGTGGCAAATAGAGTCAGGATTTCTTCTTAGGTTTCCTGTATGGGGGCATCTTCTTCAAGGGTTTCTTATGACCTTTGGGTAAGATCCCCATTTTTTTTAACTCGACCTCAGTCCAGATTGTAAACTCCCACCCCTTCTTTTCTGCAAACATCTTTGCAGACTCCCACTTGTTTTGATTCATCACATAGGTTGCTGCCTCATTAAGATACTTCTTGGTGCGGCGTTTGCCTTCTGGTGGTTTTGTCTGCTTGTTTGGTTTGACTTCAACCAGTAACGTTTTGCCGTTCTTGTACTTGATATAGAAATCAACAAAATATCTTCTAACTGACTTGTCCAAGTCATAACGATATGGAATAACAATCTCCTCGCTAGACCACTCAACGATCTGATCGTTCCTATCACACCACAACATAACGGAACGCTCCCACCCCGAACGATAAATAACATCAGAGGCATCCCCGCAATACTTCTTTGGGTTCTTGACAGTGTATCTGCCTTTGTATGTTTTCATGTTTCTGGTGTATAAATAAATGTATTTATCAGAATAATAAAAATGGCACAAGCACAATACACATATCCAGAAGATCTAGGCGATAAACCAAAAATCCTATTTACAGCAAGAGACAAGTCTGGATCCCCTACTCTAACCGTTGCTCTTTATGCGCCTCCGTCTATTACTGTTTCTGATAACATGGGTTATGGTAATTATGACCTTGGTGTTATTGGACAGGCAGCAATGAACATTAAAGAGGATGCCGACGGAAATGTTGATAATGCTGCTCTAATAAAAATGGTCAAGGAAGAGTCCGCCAAGGCCGGATCAGAACAAGGGGTTTTGTTGAAAGCATTGTCAAATGCTGGGTTTGGTTCTGCTCTTGGAGACAAGATTGCAAACGTCCAATTACAGAAAAACAAAATTGCAATAAACCCAAACACGGTTCTGCAATTTACTGGTCCAGAACTTAGAAGCTTTGGGTTTTCTTTCACACTTGTTCCAACAGGTTCAACTCAAAGCAACCGTATAAAAGAAATGATAAGCAAATTAAGAGAAAGAATGTACTCTTCAAAAAGAAGCGAGATTATTCTTGAGTATCCTGATAGTTTTACGGTCAAATTTTTACTTGGCGGCAATTTTGTTCCTCAATATGCAGAATCATATTTAACAGGCATGACTGCAACTTATAATGCTGCCGGCAATTCATATCATACAGACGGCACGCCAACAGATGTCACAATTCAATTGCAATTCAGCGAGTTCCGCGCACTGAACAGAGAAGACATCGTAAGGCTCAATGACGGAGAAATAGTAACAATTCCTAAATCTACACAAGAAACATAGGATTTATTCACATGTCATTCTTTTCTAAACTACCAAAAACGTCATATGATTTCTACAACACTGGCAGAAAGTCGCAGATTCCAGATTTGTTTAAGCAGGTAAAGGTTGTTGAACGGAGACTAGACAAGGTTTCTATCTATCAGAAGTATTTTATCAGAGACGAACGCCCAGATCAGGCATCTTTCTCTCTGTATGGTTCAACAGACTTTCACTGGACGTTTATGTTGGTCAATGATAACCTGCGCTCTGCCATGAACAAATGGCCGTTGTCAGATCTTGTGTTGACAGATTTCATTGAAGAAAAATATGTTGGTCACACAATCACACCATACAGAGAACCTAGCGATGCTGCAAACTTCAACTCAATTGCAGGTCAGTTTCCTATTGGCACAGTCATAACGGGTTCTTCTTCTGGCGCAACTGCCACAGTTACTGACAGAAAACCTAATCTGAACCAAATTGTGTTCACATACGATAACGGTTCTTTTCTTGAGGGAACAGACACGTTTACTGGTGTTGCACCGGACACATCTGTATACCAGATTCTTAACACAAAATATGATATCAGAACACATCCCAATTCAGTTCACCATTATGAAGATGTCGACGGAAACACAATCATAAACCAACAGAACTTACAAATCTCTTCTGGTATCAAAACCAACACAAACTATGAGGTTGAGGTCAACGACGAATACAAAGAGATTCGAGTAATCAAACCAGAATACATCCAACAATTTGCTTCTGAATTCAGAAAACTAACCAATGAGTGATGATGTAAGAAAGGAGTTACTTCCTGGATACGCCAAGATTGAAGAAGCAATCTTGACTAATTTCCAAGGGGAAACTGTTGACATAACAGAACTAATCTCTGACGTGACAGTCAGAGAATCATTGTATTCTATGTTTTGTGTGTTTGAAATCATCATTGTTGACGGTGTTGCGTTGTTAGAAAAGTTTGCAATAACAGGCAACGAGAAAATTAAAATTCGAATCAGCAAAAGAAATTCTTCTAGCGGCGAAGATATTGACACAACCAAATATCTTGTTCTGACTGGCATCCAAGAATATGCCAGAATAATTAACCAGAGTCAGGTATATAAAATACAGGCAGTTTCTGAAACCGCCATGAACTGTTCAATTGCCAGAACATCAAAAACAGTAGAAGGACCAATAAGCAAGATTATCAATGATCTGTATAGCAATGAGGTTCAATTCAATCTGCCTTTGACTTCTGACGGAGAACAGACCCAAGGTAACTACAAGATCATTCTTCCCAACTATACCTACACAGATATTTTCTCAATGCTGCTTAACAAAGCGCAGAACTCATCAGGTTCAGTGTTCTTCATGTTTGAAACATTGTGGGGAGACATGACACTCACCTCATACAAAGAAATGATTGGACAAGATACCTTGGATAAGTATCGCCTAACAGACTTTGAATCTTCCAACAAAAGAAAAAGCGAATATGATAAACTGAGAACAAAGATTAGAAATCTAAGTTCAAACCTTGGTGTGTCGCACTTTGATGGTTTCAAAAAAGGCGGGTTAGCATCTAGGGTGTTTGTTAATGACATGGCAACAAAAACATTCACCCAGACAGATTACGATCTTCTTTCTTCAGGAAACAGCAAATTGTCAAAAGACTTTTTGTTAGCAGAAGAATACACAGTAGCAAACAAACCGCTACAAGATTTCAAACAACCCAAGACCTTCATGGTAAATCAGAATTCTTTGGCGTTCCAAGGGCAGGAGAACTTACAGAACAGAGTTGGCGACAGCATTGCCAAGAAACGCTTCCAATATGAAAACCAGTTTGCTGTCTCGCATAACATTACAGTGACTGGAGACACCCGCCTAAGAGCAGGCACCATGATTGAGGTTGAATTACCAACAGCAACTGATCCGACATTTGCTCCAGTCAACAGAGACGAGTATCTGTCAGGCAAGTATTTTATCTCAAGCGTCACTCACTCTTTTGGTGCAGCAGGATCATACAACGAAACGCTAACCATAAGAAAAGATTCTATTGACCGTCAGACTATGCTAACAAAGAATAAGGATTTGAAATAATGTACGGTGATTTTGTTTGGTGGGTGGGCGTTGTTGAAGATCGAAAGGATCCTGAGAAGTTAAATCGCGCTCGCGTGCGCGTGTTCGGGTATCATTCACAAAGCACATCAGATATCAAAACTGAAGACCTTCCTTGGGCAACTGTTATGATGCCAACCACCTCGGCAGGCACATCTGGTATTCACGAATCCCCTCATGGTCTGGTGGAAGGTTCTTGGGTTCTGGGGTTTTTCCGAGATGGACCAGATGCTCAAGACCCTGTGATAATTGGAACGGTTGCTTCTCAGTTCGCCGAAGCACCACAGGAAGGGCGGGGTTTCAGAGACCCATCGGGCACATATCCGAAAGCAGACTATATCGGCAAGGCAGACGTCAACGTGCACGCTCGTGGAGACTCCTCTGAGGTCGTTTCCAACAAGATTAGTACCGTAACCCTAGATGTTCCAACCGCCTCTGGAGCGACCTGGAGCGAACCCGAGACGCCTTATGCGCCGGAGTATCCTTATAACCATGTTGTTGAAACTGAGTCGGGGCATATAACCGAACTGGACGATACCACTGGCGCTGAGAGAATCCACGAGTACCATCGCTCTGGAACGTTCAGAGAGGTCTACCCAGACGGAACAGTGGTCACTCGTATAGTGGCGAAAGAATATACGGTCGTTGCTGGTGACGACTTTGTGAACGTCAAGGGGAATGTCAAACTCACCATTGACCAAAGTTGTGACACCTACATTAAGGGAGACTGGAATATCAAAGTAGACGGAAACTTAAACGAAACCATTGGTCTAAGCAGAACAACAACCATTGGACAAAGCGATACTGAATCTGTGGGCGGCAGTAGATCAACAACCATTGGTGGCGGCGTGACAGAAAGTTTTGCAAGTCGGTCAACAAGTATTAGCGGCAGTGACTCTCTCAGTATTGGCGGCAAGCATACTGTTTCTGCTCCAGATGCTAGTGTGGTTTACAGCAAAGGCAAGATACAAGTTGTCAAGGGCGATATTATTGACACTGGTGTTGTTCTTCATACTCACGGTCACTCAGGCGGGTTCTAGGGATATAAATAACATCTATGAGTACAAACTATTCAAACATAGACACCACAACAGTTGGTTACAGAGACTTAGATCTGCAGTTCAAGTTGCATCCACAGTATGGCGATATTCGTCCTGTTACTGACATTAACGCAATAAAGAACTCCATCAAGAACATAATCTACACTCGAAGAGGTGAGTCGCCTTTTAATCCTTCGTTTGGTTCTAATGTGTTCAACTATTTGTTTGAGAACGCAACTGACACCACAAAGTATTTGCTTGGTCAGGAAATAGAATACTCAATTGAAGAAAACGAACCACGAGTTAAACTAACAAAAATAACAGTATCGGATAACAGAGATGCTAATGCGTATGTCATCCGTCTTGATATGTTGATTGTGAACACACAAGAAGAAGTAGACATCACACTTAATCTTAAGAGATTGCGATAATGGCACAACCAAGTTTAGTCGATCTTGATTTCGACAACATAAAAGATGAACTGAAGAAATACATGCAGAACCAGACAGAGTTCACAGACTATGACTTTGAAGGTTCTGGGTTATCTGTTCTTCTTGATGTTCTTTCATACAACACGCACATGAATGCGTTGATGGCGCATCTTGTTCTGAACGAATCGTTTTTGAACACAGCGCAGGTTAGAGCAAACGTTGTTTCTCATGCACAGCTGTTGGGGTATGTTCCTAAGTCAAGAACAAGTGCTTCTGTTGAGATTGATGTGGTTGCGACAGGCGATGCCGGCACTGCTGCTTCTATTACTATGGCAAGAGGCACTTCTTTCAAAGGCACAATTAACAATGTGACATATTCTTTTGTTACATTGAATTCAGTCACTGCATCAAAAGACACAAATAACCAGTATACATTCAGCAATGTGCCTGTGTACGAAGGTTCTATCAAAACAGAGAGATACAATGTTGACTCGCTGATTGATTTCCAAAAGTTTGAAATCAACTCAACAACCATTGACACAAAAACAATTTCTGTTACTGTGTTTGATAATGCAACCGACACCATAGGAACTTCTTATGAGTTGTATGCAGACATTGCTGACTCGGGACCAGACTCTAACATTTATTTCATACAAGAGAATGTGTTTGGTAGATATGATGTTTATTTTGGCGACGGCATTATTGGTAACAAACCAGCAAACGGCACCATTGTTGAACTCTCTTATGTAGAGACAACTGGACCTGATGCTAATAACATTGTTTCTCTTTCTGCCAACGGCAATATTGACGGCATCTCTAATATTGTCACAACGTTCTCTAGTGGGTTTACATTTACTTCCGGCGGCGCATTGTCTGAATCGGTTGAATCAATTCGTTACAATGCGCCTCTGGTTAATGCCACGCAAGACAGAGCAGTTACTGCAAACGATTACCGAACGCTGATTCTTAATCAGTTCTCTGAACTTGCTGACGTTTCTGTCTGGGGCGGAGAACAGGCATCTCCACCAGTTTACGGCAAGGTGTTTGTAACTCCTTCTCTTGTGTCAGGGAAACTGCCAACAGAATCATTTAAAGATGCAATCAAAAACTTTCTGACAACAAAAAACATAGGTTCTATTTTGCCAGAGATTGTTGATCCAGAATACACTTACCTACAGTTGTTTGTTGGTGTGAAGTATGATGAGAATAAAACAACCAAAACGGCAGGGGAACTGGAAGCTCTGGTTAGGAATCAGATCTCTACATACACAACAACAACACTAAGATCCTTTGGTGGTGTTTTAAGAAACTCAAACCTTACTGCCTCTATTGATAACCTAGACGAAGGCATTGTTAGTTCTGTGATAAGACCAACAATGTATAAGACGTTTACGCCAAACCCAATTCAAACAACAACCTACAACATTCTATTTCCAAGTAAGATTTATTTGACTTGTGATGCTGAGTACAGTATTGACTCGACAGAATTTTTGATTGACGGGACAACTGCTAAAATTGGAGATGAAGTTATATCAGGAACTGAAACAACAAGAAGGTTGTTCTTTTATGACGCTGTTTCTGGATCTAAACTGCAATCATATTCTGATGTTGGCACAATAGACTCAACCACAAACACCATTATAATCAACAGCATTAAGTTTGATACTACAAACAACATCACTATTTATGTGAAACCGGATGCGTTTGATATTGCACCTAAGTATAACCAACTTCTTGAGGTGTTGTCTAGCGATGTCACTGTGACAATGTCTCTTGATTCAATCAGCGCAAACGGTCAAAGCGGAATAACTTCTTTCACCACATTCGAGAGAATTTAAGTTAAGTGAGCAGAGAAAAGAATAGAGTAGAGGAATTAATCCCAGAGGGATTGCTGGAAGCGGCAGTCCCTTTTATTGATTTCTTGAAAAAATATTACGAGTTCATGGAGGAAGATACATACTCTCCATCTTCTGTCATTAACAAAGACCAGATAACTCGTAATGTTGAATCAACAAGTCGTCTATTCTTACAAAGATTATACACCGAAGTTGGCAATGGAATTTACGTCAACAAGGACAACCTTGATGCTGATGTTGCCAACCTTATCAAAAATGCAAACATTCTTTATGAAGCAAAAGGAACACTGGAATCAATTAAGGTTCTGTTCCGTATTGTTTTTGGCGAAGATATTGACATTTATCTCCCAAGAGATTTCATTCTAAAACCCTCTGAGGGTAATTGGGACAGACAATACTCGTTTATTGCTTCTCTTGATGCTGGCGATCCGTTTGACATGGTCGGGGAGTTTGTTGAAATAACAACACAATTCCCAGGACAACCACAACAAACTATTTCAGCAGAAGTTGTTAGTATTAAGTCAACCACAAAGACAAATTACTATGAAGTCTTTGTGACCAAGAACACAATCAACGTCTTTTATTATGACGCAACTGTTTCTTTTGAAGATGTGCAGATGACCATTGAATCAATCGCAGACAGGTTGTTGTTTGCTGTTGATCAGGGCACACAATTCAATCTCTCTACCACATACGACATAAAAAACTATTCAAGAAATTGGTTTGCTGATTTTGTTACTCCGGAAAGTTATGATGTTCCTGCAGGGTTTGACGCGGGTTCTGGTTCAAGCACATTAGACTTTGTTTCTGGCGCAGGCATTTCTGTTGGAGACTATATCTGGGGAGATTCAGCAATTCCCACAGACACAACAATAGCAACGCAGGTAGACTCTGATACATTCACCTTGTCAACGCCTTTGGTTGCAACAATCCCTACAGGGTCAGGCAAAACTCTTTCTGTTTCTTCTTATCCAAAGGCGTATAACGATAGACTATCTTCTTTGTTTGCGCCGCTGACTGGAACAAGAAGAATCCAGACATCTAACCCGCTGAAAGTATTTGAGACAGAAACGTTTACAATAACGCCAACAACTGATGGTTTGGCCGTTGAGAGAGTTGTAAGATCAGACAAAACAATTGACATTGTTTCTTATGATCAAACCAAGTCTGTTATTTCAACAAACATTGGCGGTGGATTTGATTACGACATAAGCATTGACTCTGATGTTTATCCTGCCCCAGAACCTTTGGTAAACTGGGATAAGGTTATTGAAGAACATGCCAAGATAACCTTGGGCGATTCTTCGGGGAGTCTGTATAGTTTCCTGACAACAACCAACACATTTAACCTTACAACAGATAGTGCGCCAACATTCAACGCAACTATCCCAGAAGGGTTTTATGCAGCATCATATAGTTTTGATTCTTCTGGTTCAACCACAACCAGATTGCCATACATTGATTCAGGAACAACAACACTTTTCCTTTCTTCTGTGTCTGGCATCCAAGTTGGCGACTTTGTTTACGGCGATTCTTCTATTGCTGCAGGAACAACAATTGCCAGTATAGCAGAATTTAATAACGAAGTAGAAATATCCACTCCGCTGATTGCAATTCTACCAACAGACAGTTCTGTTGGCGACAGAATATTAACACTACAAAGAAACATCGCAGACTCAAGCACAACTGTGTTTGTTACTTCTACTTCCGGTCTTGCGGTTGGTGATCTTGTAGAGGGTGTTGGTTTTGATTCGGAAACTATTGTGTCTGCTATTGTTAGCGCAACAGAGTTTACAATTGATCAACCACATAACGGATATACTGATTCTGCAACACTGTCAATCAATAACCACCAAAGAGGTGACATTAACCATGATGGTATTATTGATCTTGATGACTTAGAAATTCTGACAAAGCGTTACCTTTCTTATGAGATTACAGATGCAAATCTGTCATGGGTCAAGAATGTTATAGAAGGCGAAATGGGCGCTGGGATTAAACCCTCTGCCGAATCGTTTACAATTATAACGAACAACGAAACGCTGGCAGGAACAACAACACTCAATCTTGACAACACTCGTGGTCTGAAGGTTGGGTTCACAATCAATGGTCTTGGCGTAGATTCAGGAACAACAATTACTGCTATTCCAACTGCAGAAACTGTCACGCTTTCTAGTCCAACCACTGTATTAATTCCAGGAGACTCTTCTCCTACAACCTACACCATTGGAACTTTAATTGGATCAGACGCAAGGATAAGACCAACCAACCTTGGCGACTCAAATGGAATTGTAGATTACTCTTTTCAAAATTATGGATATGATTACCCTGATGAGTTTGTTGGCGTTGTTGATCCTGATAATGGCGGGGATGTGTTTGCAGGTGTTTTCCAATCTACTCCAATTGCCTTTTCTGAAGCACTGTATACAGACACAAAAGGTCATCTTTCTGATATCATAAAACTACAAGACGGATCGTTCTACCAAGACTTCTCTTATGTGGTTAAGTCTGACAAACAAATCGCAGAGTTTGAAGACATTCTTTACAAAACAGTTCACCCTGCAGGAATGAAGGTGTTTGGTGAATTGGTCGCAGGACAGAAAATCAATGTTGAAACAGAGGTTAGTGTTGTTGTTGATAGTCGTTTCAACCAACTGCTACAAAATACTTTCGCCACAACAGACAGCGACTTCAAGAACTTCACATTAGATAATACAGTATCTGGCGCTGGCGGCGATTCTGCTGCTGTTTCTGAGACAATAGGCAAGTCGACAGGTAAACAATTTTATGATGTTTCGCCAGCCGCGCAGTTATATGTTGATCCTGGTTACACGGTTGATGATGTAAACTATTTCAACACAGGCGAAACGTTTATTCTGGACCTAGATACAGTTAATCTAACTAATGCCAGCATATTTGCCCTCGGATTTGGCTCTCAGAACGTGTCAGCAACCTTCTTTAGCACCGGAGCATATACAGGGTCAAGTTCTTCTGGTGGTTCTTTTTCAAAAAATTGGCATGATGATGGAGACGATCCTTCTGAAACTCCTGGTTCCGGTTTTGAGTTGTTTGCCTCTCTTTCGTCAGGCACAGCACCAGACACAGGTACGTTGGGATCGTGGGTTAGTCTCGGTTCAAACCGATCATATACAGCTGCGCTGACAGGGCCAGGTTTCCGGCAATCCGTTCTAGCAATACAGATCAGAGATGCTGTTTCTCAAGTTGTGGTTGGAACTGGAACACTAACTCTATATGTTGAATCGATAATTTAAAAATAAAGGTTTTGACAAATGATTAAGGAATCGTTGAAAACGAAAGGAAAGGTCAAACTTATACTGACCAGCGAAGACGGTACAGTAAAAACAACCATGGTGAAAAACACAGTTGTTGATATTGGTCTAAACCATATTATAAACCGACTTGCCGGCGACCTTCTTGCTAAGAACATGGGTTCTTCTTATGATGGGTTGAACTATCAGATCCAAACAATCAGCGACGGCACATCTGTTACGGTTGACGGAACCCAAGGCGCTGGTTCTTCAATCATTGTAACAGACAACACAACCCTTGATTCAAATGAATTTCCTTTGCTGGTTTCCGGTACAGGAATTTCTGGCGACACTTATGTGACTTCTTTGACAGGCACAACAATCATCAACCTAAACCAAGCACACTCTGGTGTTACAGACACAGACACAATTCAAGTTGGCGAAACAATTTTCACTGACGTTGGTGCTTCTGCCAATACCGTGGGCGAAACCTTTGCCTTCGATCTCCCAACAGTCAATGCTACTACAACACAATTTGGTCATCGTTATGAGATTGTAACCACAGGCACAACTGACTTCACGCTTATTGGTTCGCCAAACAGCACTCCAGGAACAAGGTTTACTGCCACTGGTGTTGGTGTTGGAACGGGAACAGTAAAAGAGGTTGCTGCAGGAACAGGAACAGTCAGACCAAAGGGTATGTCACATATGGGGATTGGTTCTGGTACAACATCTCAGGTTGCTGCTGATAGCGACCTTGAATCGCAATTAGCAAGGGTTGTTCTTGGAACTGAAAACCTTTCTTTGCCTTCCTTGACATACAGCGCAAACTTTGGTCCTGGCGTTGGCACAGGAGCAGTCACAGAAGCAGGTATTTTTAATGAAGCAGGTTCTTCTGCAGATATGTTGTGTAGAACCACTTTCCCAGTAATAAATAAAGGTGTGTCTGATGCACTAGAAGTGCAGTGGATCATAACAATTACAAGGTAATGTAAATGCCAGCAATTATCAAACCAACAATCAGTTCAGAGATTGCCAAGATTTATCAAAAGGCAATTGAGTCTCAAACAACTAATGCCTACTTCATGTTGGGCAAGATAACACCGTGGACAGATAGTGACCTTGGTGGTTCGGGCATTTATAACGACACAACACCACCAACGCCAAGAACTTCTGAAGCATACGAAAACGAGACAAGAAGAAATATTGTAAGTCTACAGAAAGCAACAGTCATTAACACCTCGCTGGCAACAAAACGCTATGACTGGGTCTCTGGTACAGTCTATGATATGTACGATCCAAGGTACAGCGACACAAACCTTGCACCTAGTGGCGCAACCAACCTTGCACAGTCAAAGATGTTTATCTTGACAGATGAATTTAACCTTTATAAGTGCATTGATAACAACAACCGTGCTGCCTCAACTGTTAAACCAACAGGCACTTCAACATCCTATGTTGCACTGAGCGATGGTTATGTTTGGAAATATATGAAAACGGTTTCCATTGCAGAAAGAAACCAGTTCTTATCTGCTGGGTTTGTTCCGGTTTCTGATGTTGTAGCAGCAGGGTTTTATGACGGCGAAATTGGTTTCACCATCAATGACGGCGGTTCAGGATACGCGCAAGACAACACTGTACTGACTGTTTCTGGAGACGGCACAGGTGCAGACCTTCAAGCAGTCGTTACCTCTGGTTCAATTTCAAATGTTGTTGTTAATGACGGAGGAACAGGTTATACCTCTGCTTCTATTGATATTACAACGCCAGACCCTGCAAAGGCACAAGGTATCAATGGTGATATTGATGCTGTTATTAATCAAATAACAACACAGAACACACAGACAAACGTTCAACTTGCAGCGGTAAACGGCGAGATATCTACTATCATTATCAACTCTGGCGGCAGCGGTTATGTTGCTCCGGTTGCAACAATAACTGGAGACGGTACTGGTGCTGCTGTTACGCCTATTCTTTCTTCTGGTGTCATCATTGGGTTCACTTTCTCAAACAGAGGATCTGGTTACACCTTTGCAAACATTACAATAACCGACACAGAAGGATCAGAATTTGACGGTAGTGTTATTGTTGCACCGCCAAACGGGCATGGGTTTTCGCTTATTAACGAATCTTATCCAACTGCCATTTCTGCCTTGGTTACAGGAATTGATGCGCTGGTTCAAACAATGGATGTTACAGCAGAGTATCGTCAGTTGGGAATTATTATTGACCCAGTGAAATATAATGCAAATAACCTAGATAATTATGTTGAAAAGATTACTGCAACAACAGCAACTCCTTGTTATCTAATAACAAAAGGGTCTATTGATCCTGCAAATTATACAGTTGCGGAAAAACTTCTGGACTCTGCGTCCAAAGAGTATCTTGTTGTTGCTGTTGAATCTGGTAAGATTCTGGTGCAAGCACTAGAAGAAGTTGAACCTGCTGGCGGGTTGACCTTAACAACCCAAGGGGTTCCGCCCGTGTCCCTTGTTATTGATAGCGATGGTCAAGTAACAGATCCTACATTTGATAGGAATACTGGTTCAATGTTCTATATAGATAATAGGGTGCCATTTAGTAAAGGCGCAAACCAGTTAATCAACATCAGAACTTTCATAGAATTCTAAAGAGTATAACGCACAATGTCAGAAATAACATTCAATACTTCTCCATACTTCGACGATTATGATGAGAATAAGAATTTCTATCGAATTCTCTTCAAGCCGGGCGTTTCGGTTCAAGCAAGAGAATTGACACAACTGCAGACAATGCTGCAGAAACAGATTGAACGCCATGGAGATCACATATTTAAAGATGGCGCCAAGGTGGTCAATGGCGACCTGACCTTCACCACTGACCTGCGTGCAATTAAAATCGAATCTAAGTTTGGAACAGTATCTGTTGCTGACTATGCAGACCAATTGGTTGGTGTTACTTTGGTCGGAGAGTCAACAGGCGTTCGGGGAACGGTTGTTGCTTTTAGTGCCGAAACCGCAACAGACCCTCTGACTCTGTTTGTTAATTACATTTCAAACGGAGTTGATAAGACTTCGGTTGTTTTTGCTGATGGAGAAAACCTAAAAACAGAAACAGCAGTGTACACCTACAGTGCTGGTGAAAGAATTGCAACAACAATTGCAACAGACGCTTCTGCTACTGGACTTGGTTGTTCTATTTCAACTGGTGTGTACTATATCAAAGGCAACTTTGTTCTGGTTGAACCGCAAACAATTGTAATTTCCAAATACAGCACATCAGCAGATGCACGTATTGGTCTTCAAGTTGTTGAGTCAATCACAAGCAGCAACGATGATAACTCTCTGCTTGATAACGCAACTGGTTCTCCAAACTTCTCAGCACCAGGAGCAGACCGCTACACAATAGAACTCAATCTTGTTTCTTTGAAAGAATCTTCAACAGATGACGCCAACTTTATTGAAATAGAAAGACTCCGTGGCGGCGAAATTCAAGGTAAGGTTAGGTCAAGCATCTACTCGCAGTTAGAAGAAAATCTGGCGCAGAGAACCTTTGACCTTAACGGTAATGTTGAGATTGATCCGTTCCGTCTGAAACTAAAAGAATCTGTCAATGATTATGAGAACCTTGGTGTTTATACCCAAGGCGACACAACAGCAGACGGCAATGTTGCAGCAGAATCCTTGATGGCGTTGCAAGTATCTGAAGGTAAAGCATATGTTGAAGGTTATCAATTAGAAACTCTTGGGTCTGTTTTGTTGAT
>Ga0208162_1000845_pt1 | contig 16723 bp, 21 predicted proteins | sample CB_VirMetaG_4_FD_184539 | JGI IMG/M metagenome (GOLD analysis project Ga0208162, IMG submission 184539) | Freshwater to marine saline gradient viral communities from Chesapeake Bay - CB_1508_1M Viral MetaG (SPAdes) (version 4) | ecosystem: Environmental > Aquatic > Marine > Coastal | place: USA... | reverse complement strand
GTCGCTTACCGCCAAGCTGCTAGCGCAGAGCAAGCGTTTTGGTCTGACCTTACGCGGGCCGTACCCGCGTGGAAGGAGATCAACGACAACCCACAGTTCCATGAGTGGCTACTTGAAGTCGACCCCCTGTCTGGCATGTCCAGGCAAGACTATCTTGCTAGTGCTCAACAGAACTTGGATGCGAACCGCGTTGCTGCATTCTTCTCGACGTGGGAATCCCAGAACGGCCAAGCTAGTGCTCAGCCCAATCGGACCGCTTCTGACGAACTCCAGAAACAGGTTGCCCCAGGCAAAGGTCGCTCAGGCGGCTCTGCAGCTCAGGGTAGCAATGTTAAAACGTACTCACCTACCGACATCAAGAAGTTCTTCGACGATGTGCGTAAGGGTGTTTACAAAGGACGTGAGGCAGAGCGGGACAAAATCGAACGCGACATCTTCGCTGCACAAGGCGAGGGGCGCATTGTTATGAACGGTTAAATGGAGCTAGGAAATGGCTTTCCCCGTTGCCTCTGGTCGTCCTGACTACTCGGGTAACTTCATCCCCGAGATCTGGTCGTCTAAGCTTATCACGAACTTCTACGACGCTACTGTGCTTGCTGCTATCAGCAACACGGACTACGAAGGTGAGATCCGCAACCAGGGTGATACGGTCAACATCCGTACTCAGCCGAACATCACGATCCGTGATTACGTCAAGGGTCAGAACCTTGTCGTGGAAAACCCCGACAAGCCGAAGCTGCAGCTCGTTATCGATAAGGGTGAGTACTTTGCCTGCGTCGAAGACGATGTTGATCGCGTCCAGTCTGACGTGAAGCTCATGGACATGTGGTCCAAGGATGCTTCTGAGCAGATGAAGATTAAGATCGACCAGCGCGTCCTGTCGGACATGCTGACGGATGTAGCCTCCACGAACCGTGGCGCTACCGCTGGTGAACAGTCTTCGGCCTTCAACCTTGGCACGGCAGGCGCTCCGCTTACCGTCACGAAGGACGGCTCGGGCGGCACTGTCTCTGTCACGGATCTCGTTGTCGACATGGGCACGGTCCTTGACGAAGCCAACTGCCCCGAAGGGGATCGCTACATGGTCATCCCGGCTCGCATGGCTGGCCTGATCAAGAAGTCGGAACTGAAGGATGCCTCGCTCGCAGGTGACTCGCAGTCCGTCGTCCGTAACGGTCGCCTCGGCATGATCGACCGGTTCACCCTCTACGTGAGCCACAACCTCGATGTCACCAGTGGTAACACCTCGATCATCGCAGGTCACAAGATGGGCTTCACCTTCGCCTCGCAGATGACGGAGATGGAGACGATCCGCTCGGAAACCACGTTTGGTAACATCATCCGTGGCCTCCAGGTCTATGGCTATAAGGTTGTGAAGCCGGAAGCCATCTCGACCGCAGTCGTCAACTTCGCATAAGGAGTGCTGAACAATGGTTGCTTACACAGACGATTACGGTTTCAACAAGGGTACGGCTGATGCGTACCCTGCAGATGGGAATGCGAAGATTACGGTCGTAGATGTCAAGCTTGACTTTGCGGCTATCATCGCGGCTCGGGCAGCGGCTACCTCAGTTGCTGCTCTAACCACCAGTGACACGCTTGCGGTGTTGCGCATCCCCGCAGGCTCAGTTGTCTTGTCCGCTGGGTACACAGTTACTTCGGCAGAAACGACCAACACGACCGGCACTATCGGTTTGACCGACGGTTCGGTGACGTATGCTACTGGTATCGCTATCAACGCCACTGGCACTAGCGCCGCCAACCTTGCTAACCCGACAGTGTATTCCGCAGCGGATACGCTCGATATCTCCTTCGCGACTGCTATGCCTACCGATCTTGTAGTCAAAGCTTGGGTCGTCATCGCCGATGTGAGCTAACATGTAGGGGGCTTCGGCCCCCTACTCCTACAAAGGAGATCTACATGTCTCGTTACAAAGGGACGACTTACTCTCGGCTGAAGGCGATCAACGCTGAGGTCGACACGTTTACGGTCGCACCGGTTTCAGCAACGGCTGCTACGCTCACAGTCACGGCTGCGAGCCATGCAGGTAGAACGATTGTCCTCAACCGCGCAGCGGGTGTGGCGGTCACACTTCCTGCAGCTACCGGGTCTGGTAATGCCTACCATTTCTCGGTCGGCACAGCCGTAACTAGCAACGCTAACACGATTAAAGTCGCTGACGCGACGGATGTCATGGGCGGGGCTATTGTTGTAGGTAGTGTTACTGACGGGTCTGCTACAGCGTTCGCTACGCAGGCGACTTCCGACACCATCTCAATGAACGGCTCTACCACGGGTGGTCTTGCAGGTGGTCTTGTGACTTTGGTCGACATCGCTGCTAACGTATATGCTGTCTCGGGTAGCCTTTCGGGAAGCGGCTCGGAAGCAACACCGTTCTCTGCTACGGTGTCCTAACCAGTGGGGGCTTCGGCCCCCACCCCTCTAGGAGCTTGTTATGGCTACAAACCTTACCAATAACAAAATCAACGTTACCTATAATCAGCTCCTTCATGTTGACGGCGGGGTCACAGGTTCTCCTAAGACGGTTTACAACGGCATCGGCGAAGCAACGGCTCTCAAGGTCGGGACGGGATCTGTTACCGTCGACAACCTAACCTTCGATGGCAGCGCCATTAGCTCGACCGATACGGTCGATATCGCTGCTGTAAATATCACTGGCGGCACTATCGCTGGTATTACCGATCTTGCTATCGCTGATGGCGGCACAGGCGCTAGCACCGCAGGCGGTGCGCGAACGAACCTTGGCCTTGGGACCATATCTACGCAAAATGCAAGCAGCGTAGCAATCACTGGCGGGTCTATTCAGAACGTCACCTTCACCGGCTCGTTCTCTGGTATTACGTCTATTACCTCGGGTGTTTTCGCCGCTACTTCGACCCTCGGTTACACCACAGGCGCAGGCGGTACTGTCACCCAGTCAACTGATAAGACGACCGCCGTCTCTATTAACAAAACGTGTGGCCAGATTGTTACGGCGAGCAATGAGCTAGCTAACGGGCAGCTCGCTAGCTTTACTGTTAACAACACTACGGTTGTTGCTACTGACGTTATCGTCGCTAACATCGCTGCGGGCGCAACAGTCGATACGTACGACCTAACCGTAACGGCGGTGGCCAACAACTCGTTCCGTATCCAGCTTCACAACAAGACAAACACTGGCAGGTCTGACACGCTTACGATTAACTTCGCCGTGATCAAGGGAGTAACATCGTAATGGCTAAGTCTCCTGCATGGCAGCGCAAGGAAGGTAAGAACCCGAAGGGCGGACTGAACGCCAAGGGGCGAGCCTCCTACAACAAAGCCAACCCTGGTAAGCCGGGTCTGAAGCCGCCGCAGCCTGAAGGTGGCCCACGCAAGAAATCATTCTGTGCCCGGATGCAAGGGATGAAGAAGAAACTTACGAGCAAGAAGACGGCTAACGATCCGAACTCACGGATCAACAAGTCGCTCCGAGCCTGGAAGTGTTGAGGTAATATGCCTACTAAGAAGGGTAGCCCAAAGCCCACGAACCCATCTCTGTGGTCCCGTGTGAAGGCAGACGCGAAGAAGAAGTTCGATGTCTACCCTAGTGCCTACGCCAACGCCTGGGCCTCGAAGGAATACAAGAAGCGGGGTGGCGGGTGGCGCGGCCCTGATAACCGAGTGAAGAAGTCATGAGCAAAGGAGGTCTTGGTAAGTGGTTCGGAGAGAAATGGGTTGACGTCAAGACCGGTGAACCCTGCGGGCGGTCAAAGGCACAGAAGAGTTCTCGCCCATATCCGGCGTGTCGACCGGCCAAGGCTGCTTCCAAGATGTCGAGCACTGAAAAGCGAACGATGGCTAATAAGAAGACAGGCCCGAGCCGTAAGTCGTGGCCAGTAAAGCCGTCAGGTAAAAGGAAGTAGAATGACTAAGTGGCTGAAGCACGAAGACGACGGCTATATCTTCCGCTGGACTGAAGACCGGGCCAATCACCCGAAGCTGTACGAAGTCTCGGAAGAAGTCGCCTTCCCTGAGAAACATAAGCCTAAGCACCTTAACGCGCCAAAGAAACGTCGGCAGCGTAAGAAGGTCGAAGAACAGCTTGAGCTATTCGTAAGTGACTTGCAAGATGAACCAGAGTACACTAATGAAGAGCTTAATGCAGAGGCGTCTAGGAATCTACCGGGATGACACCTGCTGATATCATAGTAGAGGTTCGCCACCTTCTACAAGACGCCGTTATCCCTTACCGGTTTAGCGATGCGTATCTGCTTGGTTTCGTCAATCAGGCGATCAAACGTACGGCAGTCCTACGCCCTGACATGTTCGGGTCGATCCAGGATATCCCTACGCAGGCAGACACAGCAGTTCAAACGCTCCCCAGCGATGCGCTACGGCTCGTCGATATCTTCCAAGTCAAAGGCGGTAATGCGGTTACAGAAGTAGACCGCGAGACTATGAACCGGAACTACCCCAACTGGATGAACGAAACCTCGGGGTCTCCGGTCAACTTCATGCGGCATGTGAAGAACGAGGATAGGTTCTTTCTCTACCCCCCGCCCGTGTCGGGCACTGTCCTCGTTGGTGAGTATGCGGCTATCCCTGCTGATTATATTATTACCGACACGATCACAGCTCCGTCCGACGCTTTCTTCCCGGCTATTGTCGACTGCACGGTGTACCTCGCCGAGTCCATCGATGATGAGCATGTTAACGCTAACCGCGCTAAACTGTTCTTCGAGTCTTTTGCTTCGCTCCTTGGCACATCCTTGAAGAACCGCGAGCTGACCGACACGAAGTCGGCGGGGATGAGACCATCCAAACCGCAGGCTAACATAGGGGATGTCATCTGATGGCTACACGCCTCTTCACAGATCTCCTCGACAGGTTCCTGCCGAGCGTGCCGGGATGCCCACAGCCCTTGGCTGTTCAACAAATCAGACGCGCTGCTATCCGCACCTGCGAGCGCACCCTAGCATGGCGACACACGCCTACCCCCTACCGCATCATGCCGGGTGTTTACGAGTACGGCTATATTAAGCCCAACGAGACCGATGTTCATTCAGTCTTCCGCGCTGTGGTGAACGAGCGCCCCCTGGAAGTACTGACGCTAGAACAAGCTCTGGACCGCTACCCTGCCTGGGCTGATCTCTACAGCGGCGAGCCAGCCGCTTCAGTCTGGCGTAACACACCACCTTCACCGTGGGGATCGTATGAGTACAACGAGGCTTTGTTCAACGAGGGCAGTGACTTCGTCGTGCCCGAAGCCATCGTGGAAGGCGCGTCAGAGCCTAGAGTGTTTACCCAGCTGACGCCAGACAAATACATCGTGTTGCCTCTGCCTGACAACGACGAGGTTTATACCCTGCGGATCTTCCTAGCACTTAAGCCATCTCGCACGGCCACCGGCATGGAAGAGAGTATCCTCAACGAACTCGAAGACGCCATCCTTCACTCTGCGTTGCAAGAGACTCTGGTTATGCCTAACGTCGCTTGGGGCGACCGGCAGCTTGCTGAGTACCACGCCAAACAGTTCCTGTTTCATCTTACTGAACGGCGGGCTAGGGCGAACCTTGGTAACGCACGCGGGCAGATGAGAGTCTACGGAGATAGGTTTGCCTGATGCCGATACGATTAGCCAACAATGCTAGCACCATACTCCCTAACGCGGTCGCGGCGGCTGATACTGCCATAACGCTCTCTTCGGGTGAAGGTAGTCAATTCCCCGCTTTGGCTAGCGGAGATTACTTCTATGCGACTCTTGTTGCACCTTGGGGTGTAACGGAGGTTGTGAAGGTTACGGCGCGTGCTTCTGACACTATGACGGTTGTCCGTGCGCAGGGCGGCACATCCGCTCTGACCCTCGACGCTGGCGCTCTGTTCGAACTGCGGAACAACAAAGAGAACATCGAAGATCTCGTTTCGTACACGGTTGCTGCTACTACCGTCGGAGTCACAGTATCTGATGCAACTGTTATCGATCAGCCTCTCAATAGAACGTATAAGTTTTTGGCGGCAGGCTGGAACGGGTTTATAAACAGCGTTGTTACACAGACGGAGACCGGCACTTGCACAGTTAGTGTAGCTATCAACGGCACACCTCTTGGCGGATCTGCTAACTCGGCATCAACTGTCAAGCAGACGCAAACTCACACAACTAGCAACGCTGTGGCTGAAGGCGACGATATAAGTATCACAGTGTCGAGCGTGTCGTCCGCGTCGTTCTTATCCGTCACGATTGTCGGCAGCATACAGTTGTCCTAGTCAGGTACTCTCACGGAGCCTCGAAATGGCCGTTAAACTGAAGAACAACACGGCAAGCGTCCTAGCTTCTGCCATCTCAAGCAGTGACTTGGGCCTCGTTGTGGCTGCGGGAACAGGCTCTCTTTTCCCTGTCTTGACCGGTGGAGATTACTTCTACGCTACACTTCAGGATGCTAACGGCGCTATCGAAATAGTTAAGGTCACTGCCCGGTCCGACGACTCGATGACCGTTGTCCGTGCGCAGGAGAGTACGCTTGCTCAGGCGTTCGTCGCCGGTTCTCTTGTGGAACTCCGGGTTACGGCCCAGGGTGTCTACGACGCGGTATCTGACGAGGTGACATCTGAGCTTGGGAGCTATCTTGATAAGGTGACCTACGACCCGACCACCGTCGCTGGCGATGTGTTCGACATGGATAACATGGTCGAAGGGTCTACGAATAAGATCCTTACTGCCGCTGAGCGGTCCAACATTGCTACGGCGGCTGCCGGTTTTTCTAACTGGAACACCGCCTACGGCTGGGGTGACCACGACGCTGTCGGGTATCTCACTGATCTTACCGCCCAGAATATCGGCACGCTTGCCGATGTCACGATCACGTCTATTGCTTCGGGTGAACTGCTTAAGTGGAACGGCAGCGCGTGGATCAACAACACTCTAGCTGAAGCAAACATTCTCTCGACTAGCGGCGGGACGCTGACCGGGTTCCTCGACGTAAACGACCAAGAGCTTAGACAGCCGAGAATCAAAGACTATAGTGAAGTTGTCGTTACCGCTAACATCGCAGCTGCTTCTGCATCTCTTGATCTGGCACAAGGTAATATCTTTGTCGCGACTGCTTCGCAGGCTGTCACACTCTCGTTCACTAACCCTTCTGTTGCCGCTAACACATCTAGCTCTTTCACGCTTATTCTGACTAACGGCGGGTCATTCATTACGTGGCCTGCGTCGGTGGAGTGGGGCGGAGGAGCTACCCCTGTCTTGACTGGTGCGGGCACTGATATCCTTACTTTCCTCACCGTTGATGCCGGGACAACGTGGTACGGGTTTATCGCTGGTAGGGCTATGGGCTAATGCTGCAACACCGCGCAATGACTGCAGCTGCACTTGAGGGAGAACAGCGGTATGTACCGTCCCTTGTCGGTTCTGAAAGCAGTGACACCTCGACCGTCAACGTGCCTTCCGGCGCGCAAGCTGGCGACTTTATACTTTTGTACGGCATAGATCCAGATCTACGAGCTGGCTGGACGGAGGCGTTCAACGGTACGAACCTTGATGCGCATTATACATTCCTCCCCGACCCTGTACCTAGCAGTTATACTTTTACCAACATGGATAGCGGCATCCTGATGGTTTTTCGTAACGTAGATAGCTCGAATCCACTCGATGTAGACCCTCCACCCACAATAACATCTACTAACACATCGCCCAGTATTTCTACCACTGAACCTAATTGCACGATTGTGCTAGGGCTCGGTAGTCGTGTCTCTGAGGACGCGCCAGCCCCGGATGCCCCGTCCGGGTATAACCTAGCGAAGACTCAATACGACGAGGTGCTTATTGTTTTCGGCGCTTCTCTTTTTTATTGGCTCGCAGCGGCTTATACGACGGCACCTATCGCTTCAACAGATCCTTCAGGTGCGCCTTACACGCCTACTGCGTGGCGGGATAGCCTGACAGGGTCTGACTACTCTGCATTGGAGTACACGGCGGGAACTATAGCACTACGGGGAGCGATCATCGCATGACGAAGACACAGATCCAAGAAGCTCTAGCTAAGCTCGGCCTGTACAAAGGCGCTATCGACGGTATCTTCGGCCCTCTTACTAAGCGTGCTATCAAAGCATTTCAGAAGATGCGCCGTCTTGCAGTAGACGGCATCGCAGGGCCTATCACTAAGGCTGCGCTGAATAACAACCCTACGGCTAAACCACCGACTAAGCCAGCCGTCAACGCACGCAGCGAGCGCAACCTTAAAGGCGTGCATCCAGATCTCCAACGTGTTATACGTAAGGCTATCAGCGAGCACCCTCTGGAGGTGACAATCACCGAAGGACTTCGAACGCTGGAGAGGCAGAAACACCTCAAGGCTATCGGAGCTAGCCGCACACTTAACTCTAGGCATCTGACCGGACATGCCGTCGACGTCGTGTTCATCATCGACAGACAGGCTAGATGGGACGGCCCACTCTACAAGGCTTTTGCTAAGACAGTTAAGAGTGTAGCTAAGAAGGAAAAGGTCTCTATTGTGTGGGGCGGGGACTGGAAATCGTTCGTTGATATGCCCCACTTCGAGCTGAACAGAAAGGTTTACCCATGACCGGCGAACAGATTGCAGGTGTTATCCGTGCTCTGGCAGCAGCTATCGGTGGGTATTTCGTAGGCAAAGGGATGGTCGATGCGGACACTGTCTCGGCTATTGGTGGCGGTCTCGCCACTGTGGCTACGGCGATCTGGTCGATCTGGTCGAAACAGAAGATTCCGAAAGATCCTGCGTGATGTGGACATCCATCCTCCTAACCTCGTTAATCTCAGGCTTTGGTTACACGGCCTACATGATGTTCTTCTACATCAAGAAGCTCGGCGCTGCTGAGCGCGAGCTGGAGATTGTGCGAGCACAACTGGAGGCAGAACGAAAGGCGGTAGCCGATGCTCTTCAAGCTGAGCGTATTGTTCGTGCTGACATTGATGCTGGCAGGCTGTATGACGACGACGGCTACCGTCGCGACTGAGTGTGCTCTATGGCGTCCCATCCCCTGGTCCGTGAAGGATACACCCCGGACGGTCGAGGGTATCAAGATTAACAACGCTAAGCGTGATGCTTTCTGCAGGAGATAGACATGATGAAGAAGAAGACGGCCAAGCCGATGAGCTACAAGAAAGGCGGCAAGGTCTTCAAGCCATGCGCGAGTTGCCCAGCGCCTGCCAAGTGTCGTGCGGCAGGTAAGTGCCTGAAGAAAGCTAAGAAGTGACAGCCGTAAAGCTTCAGAAGTTCTTAGGGACAGCTCCGAAAACCTCACCGGAGCTGCTTCCCGACAATGGCGCACAGATCGCCAAGAACGCGAAGATTTATTCTGGGGATCTCATACCGTATCCTCAGCCTGTTATCGTGGACAATCTCGGTAAGACGGGAGAAATCCGCACGCTTTACGGTATCCGTAACCCCGACCCGAATGTCGACGAGATTGTGTTCATAGGCTGGGATAGCATCGTTGATATCGCAACACCTGCCGCCGACGACTTCGAAGACCGCAAGTTCTACTACACAGGTGACGGAGCGCCTAAGGTCAGCACGTTTGATCTAGCTACTAGCGGCGGTAAACCTTACCCCACCACCGCTTATGATCTTGGCTTGCCGCTCCCGACGATTAAACCAACGGCTACACCGTCTGACTTCACGCCAGTCTCGACCTCTACTGTTACGCGGGACGCCTCCGGCAACGTCACGCTTGCGCTGAGGGAAACGCATAACCTTAAGGACGGCGCTCTAGCGCGCGTGTCCGGGTTCACTAAACTCGACGGCACATACGGTCGGTCGGGGACGACCATCACCGTCACTATTAACGATCATGGGATTAGCGTTGGCGACAGCGTTTTTCTCAGGTTTACGTCGGGCGGAGCAACCACAAACCAGTACACAGTTACTGAAGCTACTACGAATACGTTTAAGTGTACGGACTCGGTGAGCAGTTTTATCGGTAGTTCGAACACTGTCGAACTAGATATGTCGTCGTTTAATATCACGACAGAAGCTACTATCATCGACCCCGCGACGATCTCCTACTTCTCTCCAGGGTTCTCGCTCGCTGAGCGAGCCATCACAGATGGTAAGGTCGATCTCGGCGGACAGATCCAAGCCCGATCCTACATCTACACATGGTTTACACCGTGGCTAGAAGAGTCGATCAACTCCGAGCCCTCTGATGCTATCTTTATCAAAGAAGGGCAGATCGTAACTATTACGAACCTGCCGACTGCACCCCCTGCAGGGGACAATTTCGTGCGTGGCATTCGCCTCTACCGCACACTCGCAGGCACGACCGACGCTGACTTCTTCCGGCTGTCTACACTCTGGTATCCTAACAATGTGACCTCATCTGTGCGAACAGGCGGCGTCTCTACGATTACTTTCGAATACCCTCATAGTAGGATTGTAGGCGACCGCTTCCGCCTCTCCGGCATGACGGAAGGTTCTTACAACGGCGAGCACGAGATCGCCTCCGTAGTAGATTCTCATACGATTACGTTCGACCAGACCGGAGTATCCGATTCGCCTGCTCTTACGGACTCCGGCACGTTCTATTACGACGTCGCTGAGTCCCTTGAAGATACCCCGAGGTACTGGGGGTTCGGCGGTGACTACTCTTTCACCGATGACTTTAGCTTCCGCAGCGTGACTGGAGTTCTACCATCCGAAAACTACGAAGCTCCCCCTGCTGATCTGCAAGGACTCGTGCTTCTGCAGAACAATATCCTTGCTGGGTTTGTAGGTAACGACGTTTACTTCTCTGAGCCTGGGCAGTACCACGCTTGGCCTGCTGCGTATAAGCGGTCTTTCGATAGCAACATCGTCGCTATCCTGCCTAACTCTGGTAACATTATTATTCTAACAGAAGACTATCCATACCTTATCAGCGGCAATGACCCAGCTGTGTTTACGCAAACCCGGCTGACCGGGCGCTACCCCTGCGTAAGCAGGCAGAGCGTGTCCTTCACTAGCGTCGGTGCGGTCTACGCATCCCATGATGGTCTGATCCTTGTATCTGCCACGACCCCTCAGCTACTGACTCGGATCTTCCACAGTAGTGAGTCGTGGAACGAGTCTGTAGACCCAACAACCCTTGTTGGTACTACCTTCAAGGATAAGTACTTCGCCTCTTATGACACCGGCTCCCTTGTTCTCGAAGAGTTCGTAGACCGACAGCGCGCTTCTATTATCGACTGCGATGCTAGCTTCACCGCAGCTTGGTACGACTCTATCGATAACGATCTGTACTATGTCGCTGATGAAACCGGTAGTGTTTACCGCTGGGATGACGATACACAGCCTGCTCAGACGATGCAGTGGCGCTCTAAGACCTTCATCACAAAAGACTATGTCAACCTCGGTGCGGCTAGGGTTATCGCAGACTACAACGGGTCTGTCGGTTCTTCTGTGTGGGGTGCGCTAGATGAGAACTGGGATGCGTCCGAGGAGAAGTGGAACACCAACGATCCGATCACGTTCAAACTGTTCCTAAATGGCGAGGCTAACGACGTAGCAAGTACGTCGCCCTACTTTACAACTACGTGTTCTAACGATAGTATATTTAGGTTACCCGCAGGGTTCAAGACCGACACAATGTGCGTGGAGATTGAGAGTTCCGTCCGAGTTCGTGCGATCCATCTAGGGCCTACGCCCACATCTTTGAAGGGGTTGTGATGAGCAGGTTTGTTGGTATCCCGGCGCTGCCTGACCAGGGTCTTGATGAGAGTCAGTATCTGATCCTCGACGCTATGAAGCAGAATCTTGAGCTTGTTACCGGCACTCGCGGAGAGACAGACGGTGCTAGCGCCGCTATTACTAAAGGTTCGCTGACGGTTTCTAACCCGCCGACGCAGCAGATGACGAGGGTCAGCGCGACCGGCGCGGGGGTTACTATAAGCAATGTGCAGCTCCCGACACTGACCGACTATGGCGCGTTGCTGCGAGATGTGCAAACCCTAGCCACCGACGTTGCCAACCTTCGGGCAGCGGTCGACACCCTGATCAGCCAGCTACGAGCTTGATATGAAAACACCCTACAACCTTGGCACCCAGACTGCTCCGACCCCTAGCACGTCTATGGATCTGCCTCCATCGCTGGAGGCTTTGATCTCTCAGGAGGTCTCTTCGCCTATGCAGCCGCCGATGACTGGGCTTAGCGGCGCTCTGACGGGCATGGGTTCTTATATGCCAATGCAGCAGGGAGCTGCCCCCTCCTTCCAAGAAGGTGGCATGGTAGGCCCAGGTGGTATGCCTATCCGACCCCAACCCGAGATGCCTGCGTTTGGTGTGCCTACGACCGGTGGTCCTGGCCTAGCTGCTCCTGGCGCGATGAGCGGACAGGCTATTACTCCTGCGCAGGTGATGTCTGAGGCGCAGAAGTTCGTTAAGCAGAACCCACAGCAGTACCAACAGACGCAAGAGCTTATCCAGGCTGCGATCAACGAGGGCGAGATCACCCTCGAAGAACTGAATTTCATGGTGCAGTTTGCTGTAGCTGCAACGCAGAACCCGGAGATGTACCCACAGCTTCGTGCCTCCGTCATCTCTCAAGGCATGGCCGACGAAGAAGATCTGCCGCCTGAGTACGACCCTGGTTTGATGTTCGTCCTTATCGTCATGGGCCAGTCGCTTCAAGGCATGGCGCAGCAGGCACCGTCACTAGAGCAGGTTATGGGTCCGCCGACAGCACCGCAGGGTGTGCCCGGTCTTCGTCCTTCAATGCGCCTGGGTGGTCCGCTACCTGAACGCAGCAGTAACCCTGATGGTACCATCCCTATCAACGCTCACGAAGGTGAGTACGTCATCCCCGCTGAGATCGTCCGCAGGAAGGGCACGGATTTCTTCGATAAGATGATCGCCCAAGGTCGCGACGGCGAAGCCAAACCACCGAGTAGGAGCTAAGCCGTGAAGAGACTTTTTAAGAAACTCGCGCCAATCATCGGGATCGCGGCGGCAATCTTCATGCCTGTAGCCATCGGCTTCATCGCCCCTTATCTTGCTGGCAGCACTATCCTTGCCGGTGCGGCGTACGGAGCTGTTACAAGCGGTGTTACAACAGCGCTAGCAGGAGGTAAATTCAAAGACGTAGTTACGTCAGCAGTCATCGGTGGCATTACGGGCGGTCTTGCCGGTGGCGGTGGGGAATACCTCGTTAACCAACTCGGCTCTGCCTTCGGCGCTGCTCCTGCCGCTGCTGCCGCCGCTCCCGGCGCTGCCGCTGCAACTGGCGCTGGCGTAGTCCCCTCGAACCTCCCAGCTGGCCTTGGTGTAACTCCAGGGGCTTCCGCAGGGCCGAGCGCCCTGTCGTTCGGTGGATCGTCTGATGTTGTCTCCGCAGCAATAAACACCGGCACAGGTGGCACGGTGCAGACGCTTAACACAGCTAATAGTATCGCATCGGGTCTCAACAGTAGCGGGCAGGCTCTCACTAAGGCCCTTACTCAGCTCGCTGGTATCGCCTTCGGCGCACAGACTACAGATGAACTGAACGCTGCACAGCAAGCGTATCTTCAGCAGCTCGCCACAGAGGCTCGACAGAACCAAGAAGTATTTGCACAGAAGCTTGCCATTGCCCAACAGCTCAGGCAGCAGGGCGAGCCTGACTTCGTGAAAGCCTTCGGCGACTCACAGATGCAGCTTAGAGTAAAAGAGCGCGAAGCGCAGCGTGCGCTAGCCGCAAGGGGTGCCAGTGCTGAAGCTCAGGCCGCCGAAGCGCGGCGGTACGCTACCGAACGCGCAAGACGTGGGACATTAGGCGCAGAGGTAGCAGGGCGAGAGGCTCGCGCAGCGCTGCAGACAGCAGCAGGTCTATACCCCACACCTCCTTCAGCAGATCGAACTCCTGCGGGCGAAGCGTACAGGATGGCTCAACTTGAAGAAGCGAAACGACAGAAAACCATCGCTAGTACCATGGGTGTTGCGGGTGACTTTTACAAAAGTATAACGGGGTCAGGCGAACAGCAGACGCAGAAGGCCGGAGTCAAACCCCCTCCCGGTACTATCGTGACGACTTCGTACACCCCTCAATCTACTCCGTCATATCAACCTATGGGCAATCTTTTCGATGATGATGGATTGTTTACAAACCAAGCATAGGTAGGATTCCCACGATGGTCGGTCTCACCCCTTCAGTTAGCGCAGCTCAGCTTATCGGCGAAGACCCTGGCGAGAAGTTCCGCGCCGGGGAGAAAGCTGCGTCTGATATGCAGACAGCCGAACTTAACCGCCAACTCGCTGCGGCAGAGAGCCGACGTGCCGAGAAAGAGCTTGCTATTAGACAAGCTCAAGAAGCGCGAAGGGTGAGAGCTGCCCAACTTGCCGAGCAGCAGAGCCGCGCAACTATGGCATACGGTGCGCAGTTTGGTCAACAAGTAAGCGGCATCCTCAAGCGGATGCAGGAGGCATCGCAACCAGGGATCGTGCCACCTGCCCAAGCTCGCCCACAGGTCGCACCGGTAGCACCATCTTACTCACCTTTGGGTATGTACGGGATGTATCCCGGCTCTACAGCGCTGGGTGCTCCACCAACTACTCCTCCTCCGCCACCAAGTGCTCCTTCGGGTGCTGTTCCCGTTGCCCCTCCTGGCGGCGGTCCTTACGCTGGCGCTCCTCCGCAGCCTCCTACTGCCGCCCCTCGTGCTGGGACGACCATAATATACGACCCGCAGACCGGTTCCACGGTAGTTGAGGGAACGCCGCAGCCTTCTGCTGGCGCTCAGCCCCTCGACGAACTTCAAATTGAGCGGATCGAGCGGGGAGCACAACCAACACCGCCTCCGCCGTTACCTGGCATGATGCGCCTTGGCGCTGACATGGGTGAGGCTCGGACTGCCCAAGGTGCGCAACCGCGCACGCCGACTATTGAAGATGCTTTCTCCCAGCTTAACCCCGATGCAAGGAAATACGTGACGACGATTCGTGAGCGGCTGCAGTCAATCGGGGCTGTGCCGGAACTCGCCGATAAAAACACAGCGTCAGTTAGAGATTTCAAAGCGTCACAGAAGGCACGACAAGAGAAGTTCGACGAGAACCTTAAACGTCTACAGACGTTTAGCCCCGGCTTTGTATCGTCTTCGCCCCCGCAGTCTTTACCGTTCCCCCAATTTTATCGCGCTGCGAAGGATCGTCTCCTCAAAGAACCCAAGTCTGTCGGGAGAACTTATCTAGAATCTAGGTATACTACTGCCGAAGTCGAACGGATGCTCGACTTTGATAAACAAGCCCAGACCGCGCAGAAGTGGTACAGCACCGCCCAAGCCCGTAAGATCTTCGAGGCTAGACCTGATCTTTTCCAGCTGGCAAAGCTCAACCCAGCTTCGTTCTACGAACAGTACAAGGACGTTAAACCCGAAGACATCCCGGCAGCAGCACCGACAGCTGGAGTAGCGCCAACCGCACCGACCACAGCACCAACAACTGCAGCAGCACCAGCACCGGGTAGCGAAGCGCTACGGTTCAGCTCGATCACAGGTATAACAGCTGCCGCACCCCCCGAAGTTCAGGCTGTAGCTAAGGGAGATGCTAAGGCAGTTCAGAGACTTATCGAGCCGACCAGTGGTGTAGTCACAACTTCGGATGTTATTAAGGCAGTTATCAACACTAAAGACCCTGACAAGATTCGTGCTCCGAATATCCTGCAGTACGCCTCAGACCCACCCAAGGCATCTCGCGAAGTCCGCCAAGCTGAGCTTACGATGCAGCTCCTTGCTGCGTCGGTGCGCTACTATGGTAGTATGGCCCGCTTCAACCCTGCGGCTGTCGCCAAGACACTGGATCTTGTGCAGCGTTACCAGACGGCTGTTGCTCAACGGGATGCGCTGCGCGGTGCGCAGGCTATCGCTCTGTTTACGTCGGGTGATACACGGCTGGCAGAACAGATTCTGTCGGAACGACAGGGGGTTGAGGTCCGCTTCATTCCTAATCCGAACAACCCTGGTACGTTTGACCGCTTCGAGAACCGCCAGCTGATTCGTTCAGCTATCTCGTCGAATGTCCTCCTCGACGCTCTTCGCCGAGACCTCGAAGTTGGGTACAAAGAAAGTATGATAAAAACCGCCGCGACGAAGCTGAAGTACGAGCAAGAGCTACTCATGGAACTTGTGAAAGGAGGCGTTCAAGTTTCAAAGGAGCGGCTGGCACAAGCAAAGATTACGAAGGTTGAGTCCGACGGAAGGTCCGCTAAATACGTGCGGGTCACGGAGACGGGTGACATATACGAAGACGTAGTTACTCAACCCGATCCGAAGTCGTCGACCAAACCGGGAGAAGCCCTAGCACCTACCGTCCGTACAACACTTATCAGTAGAGGTGGCGGCGGAAGCAACGTCCCCACTGATCCGAACAAAGAGTAGCTCCACCCATGGTAGACCGGACACTTACAAGTGCGATGACGCCCGAGGAATACGCTGCAGAACTGCAGACACGGTTCGGGTCGCCCGGTCCCTCGACCGGTCTAGCGGGCCTTGGCCCTACGACGGCTGATGCTCCTGTCTATGGTGTACCGGGTGCTGGCCCGCAAGATATGCCTGAGCTGCGCCCTGCTGGGTTGAGTGTGGGCGGTGGGTACGACCCCAGACAGCTTGCTCCTATCGAAACGATGGCACCAGTGCAGGTGCCTTCGCAGCTTCCAAACATCGGACTCCCTAGCTTTGCAGCTCCGGGCGAGCAGCCAGCGCTTACACAGCCTGTCATCGCCTATAGCCCATCCACTAACAAAGTTGTGGTTAACGGT
>Ga0208162_1000844_pt1 | contig 16760 bp, 24 predicted proteins | sample CB_VirMetaG_4_FD_184539 | JGI IMG/M metagenome (GOLD analysis project Ga0208162, IMG submission 184539) | Freshwater to marine saline gradient viral communities from Chesapeake Bay - CB_1508_1M Viral MetaG (SPAdes) (version 4) | ecosystem: Environmental > Aquatic > Marine > Coastal | place: USA... | reverse complement strand
GGATTGTTTTCTTCTCCACCCCAAACGCGAACAGACTCTACCAAGTTATAATCATTTTCGAGTCTCGTCTTATAGTCATTGAGTGTAACAAGTCTTTTTTGAAGACCAAACTGTCTTGGTGCCTGAAGTTTAATTGATGATGTGGATTCTCGTTCTGCTCCACCTGCCGACCTCGTATATCCAGAAGAGAGGGAAACGTCAATTGAAGATGCGCCAGAAATGGATTCAGCCAAAACAAAGTTAGTTGCCCCATTTCCTTCGACACCAAGTTGTGAAGTGCTATAGGTTATCTGTACGAAATCCTCTACGTTGGGTTTCTTTCCCACAACACCATCGCCAAAATAAATTTCATATCGACTCTTATTACCCTCTTGTAAAAAATACACACGAGAAGTTGAACTCACTTCAGTAAAATTATCTGCCTTTGTATAAATCTCGCCGCCAGCAGCAACAACTAATGTTGTGGTGTCAACATTCTCATCAGGAATTTCAAATGTTTCGTTAGTTTTTCCGGTAAAAGTATAGCTCCTGCTCAAAGAAATGCCTTCTTTGATTTCAAGGTTTCTTAATTCGTGTTGAGCAGTCAAGGCGTTGTACGAAGAGGAACGTGCTTGTGTGGTCAGAAACGTATAAGAATCTCTACCAATCTTAGTTGTAAACTTGGCATTTTTTGGAACAACAATTGTTGATTTTTCTGAAGCTACTCCATTGAAAATCAAATCAAGATTTACACTCGCTCCTCTTCTTGATGAAGGAGTATATCCGAGGTGTTTAGCAAGAGAGACAATAGAAGAGCGCAAAGAAGCACTATCCATAAACATTTCACTTGCGAGCATGTTGGTGTAAAAGCCGTTGTAGTGTGTATTGTACGCAAGAACATCCAAAAGAATGTTCATCGCAGATCCGGTAAAATCATAATCCTTGAATTCATCTTGACCACTAAGATATTCTCTTAGAGCTTTTTTAATAGCATCAAAATCAAGTTCTACAATCTTCAGCTTGTTTGATTGTGTGGTGTAATTTGCTGCCATTTACCTATCTCTTTCTAGTAAAAATCTTGTTTTTCGTTCAACTTCTTCGTTCAAAATATAAAAGGTCAATATAACATCATAAGCATTCAAATCAAAATTAGGGTTGACTTCTATTTCTGTAAGGGATACTCTTGGTTCAAAGTTATTTATACATTCTACTATAGAATCCTTAATTCTAATGACGTTAGAATAAGTCATAGGTTCAAATAGTTGTTTTGTTAGGTTTGATCCCGTCTCTGGGTGAAAAGGTCGCTCGTAAAAATTGGTAAGAAGAAGATAGCGAACAGAACGAATGATTGCCTGCTCATCTTTCTTTAGCGACAATTGACCCGTATTTGGGTGTGCCGTAAAGTCTAAATCTAAATCTACCCATTTCTTTACTACTGGCAACGTACAATCCTCCCTCTATGTATTTAGGCGTTCCTATCTATACGCTTTTTGTCGTTGATATAATCTCGAATCATCTCATCCACATTAGCAGCCGTCGCAGAGGAATCCGCAAGTGAGATTTCTCCAGCAGCTTGAATTGCCAGATTTCCGCCAGAAAGAACTCCTACGTTTGTAGCAGACGTTACCAACACATCTCGACCAGAAGTAACACTCACATCATTACCAGCAGTAGCCACAACATCAGTTCCGGCGGTGACTGTGGCACTTGTTCCTGTAGTGATTGTGGCACTTTTATCCGTCTTAACATTCACATCGCTCTCACAATAAAAATCGGCTTGACCAACAACATGAATAGCACAAATCCCATCAACCTTGACACCTTTATCCCCAATGGTTACAGAAAAATCGTCTTTGACGACTTTGGTAACTCGACTACCATCAGGATGAATTTCATAGAAAGTTCCGGTTCGATGAGACTCCTTGATTCTCTCTGCTCCCGGTGTATCATCAATCTCTCGAATGTGTCCACTATCGGATTCTTCGACAGCATTGTATGGATACTTTGCGGCAAATGGAGAAGCTGGCTCTTGTATTTCAGAACCATCTGCTTTTTTGATCTTGGTGTCTGCTTGCGAGAGAATCTGTGCCTCCGCAATCGTTCCAGCAACAACGCCACGAGCAAGACGAGATGTATTCATTTCATTAGTATAATATTGACCATAATCGGTTATGTTTTCTGATGTAATCTTTCCACCATCATTTGTTAGTTTAGTTTTTTGTGGTTGATTTTCAATTGGGTCTGTTCCTGCCCCAGCTCGATCGTCAATAAAACCAAGCTCACCAATTCGAGGAACTGGTTCGGCTATATTGATGTTGTCCAAAGCACCATTCGGATCTTCGTCGTCAAATCCAAGAGAGTGCCCATAGCCAATATTGATTGTGCCAACCATAACCAAATCTTGACCAACAGCACCATCTCGATAAAATCCAAAGACTCGTGTTCCCGGCTTGAGTGCGACAATCTTTCCATGCGGGTTATTCAGAGGCATCATTGGATATGCCCAAGGAAGATCAACGGTTTCAATGTCTGTCTTTAGAGGAGAATTGTATGCGATTACGCGAACGCGACAACGACCAGCACCAGTAGGATCAAGGTTGTCTTCTACGACACCTTCCCACCAATAAAAATTTCCTATTTGTCCTACACCTACTGGTTGCATTATACTACTCTTTTCGGAAGTGGCTTTTCATAAGAATCTTTTACAAGAAGCATAACTGTAACATATCCCCGTGATGGTTCAGATGAAACTATATGCTTCACTTTTGTTACCAAATACCTTCCAGACATAATCTGATCGAGTTCCCCGGTTTGTGCTTTTGTTGATGGAATTTCTAAAGTAATCACTTTACCAACTCGTGCTTCACTATCCCCTGTTATAATAACTTCAACTTGAATAGCGTTCATCTGTAGCATCTGCGATCTTCTAACCAAAGATATGTCACCTCGATCATCATTGTAACTTGTTTCAGTATCAAAAGACCTATAGTTTTGAGGAATAAAATGAACCAAAGAAGATTTCCTGAAATTAGGGTTATTTGTCAATGCAGTTACCTTTTGTCCACCTTGACGCTCAGAATAGTTTATAGATTTGTATGATGTGTAAGAATCTAAATAGTCGAAAGAACTAAATCTCACCTTTCTCTTCATCAAATCGTTTGTGACTAAAGTAGAAGCATAAAGCCCATTTTTGATGCCATCCAACATATTAGGAAGCGATAAAACCCTAAACGATTTCAACGCTGCCATCTTTTTGAGTCGATTACTTTTACCTGTATCTCCATCATCTTTTTCATATGTGTATATCATGTTTGTTTCCACTTCAGTTGGATCAACAAGACTTTCGAGAGAAGAGCAAACAAAGGATTTATTTAGACCTTCATAAAAAACGTAGTTTGCTCCATTTCTTTTTAATGAACGAGAAACCTGAATCACTTTATTAATCGCATCAATCGGACTTTGATTGTTTATAATCATGCTTCCAATATTTTTTGTATCCTCTACGAATATCTTTTTTCCACTAATATCTTTTAGAGGAGTATACAAATCTTTTATCATATCAGAATATAATACATTCTTATATGATCGAGAAATTTTTAGTTGATCGGAAACAACTTTTTCGGGGGAACAAAACTTCACAGAAAGACCTGTTGAAGATGCATCAGCAGATCGGAAATAGCCCACAGAATATACTCTTCCCTGAAATTCTATAGCCTTTTTTCCGGGTGTTCTGAATTTTAAATCAACAGCTTCATCACCAACTAACTTCAAATTATTGAAAATATCAACCTCGTCACTCAAAAATATTTCCCCAGAAACAAACTGAGGGTCATCTTTTTGAAGACCCATACTTTCATTCAAAACAATACCATTCCAAGGGTCTTTGAAAACTTCGTTCAAATGAACTCCACCAGAAGAGACAATATCACAAAGCTCTACCGAAACGTCGCTTGAACCACGATTTTCATTAGTCTCCGGCATTGATAGTTACCTTCTGTGCGTTATCAAATCTTCAAAGTTTTCTAAGAGTTCTCTAAGAAGATTTCGACGTAACAATACAATCTCACTGCGCTTTTGATTTTCTGATATTTCATACGCCAAGTTAGTTATTTCTGTGCGAGCAGATGTTCCACTAACAAGTGTTTCTGAACCATTTTTCAGATAAGTGTATGAAAAAGTAGAATCGACAATCAACCCTTTTGGAAGAATAATATCGCCTTTAGAGTATTCCGTTGTATCTGAATCAGAGACAATCTCTACAGTTTCATAATGATGAGTGTCCCTTGCGGCAGAGTCTACAGATCCATACTTATCTATAATAAACTTCTCGAACGCAAAGGAATCCAAAGGCCAACTCCATTGTGGGTCACGAATCTCATTCATCAAAAGAACAACCCAATGATAATTTGTAGAACCATAATAATTATATGCGATGTGTTCAGGCAATTGCCCCTCTAAAACATTATACTTATAATATATTGTCTTATCAGTTCGAGCTTCCAGAGTAGCCCGAACTCTTTTAAATATATCAGTAACAATTCTAGTTTTACCAGAATCATCAAATGTATCATATGGAAGTGTTGGAAAGTATGAAAAATATCTCGGCAATGTTTTTTCCTTTAGTAACCAGCGAAAACGTCTTCTCTTGAAATTAGTCGCTCTTCAGCAAATGTTAGTGTCATATCAGTTTGAATTGGAGAACCGTCACGATAAGTTCCGGGTGTTCCAGAACCAGAATAATTGACAGTAATATTTGTCAATGCACAAGGTAAAAGTTTATGTAACTTGTCAGCGTTCCAATATTCTATTTGAAACAGAGCGGGGTAAGTGTAAAACCTAGAATATGGACCAAACTTACCCTGCTCTTTACCCGTTAGTGATGGAGAAGAATACGCTTTGAATGTTCTAACTATTTGTTGTATAGCATGAGCTTCGGACACATTTCTAGGAACCATTTTGAAATCAAATGAAAAAGTTCTTTGAGAAGGTTTATCATATAAAATTTCAAAATGAGGATTTTTGGCAAGATTTTTTTGTTCGGCTCCTTCGATCCCTATCGCCCCACCAAGACCATTTTTCAATAAATACCCTTCCATTCCGGGTATTGCCATTTTTTGACCAGCAACTTTTCCAATCAGTTCTGTGCCGACATTCATTGCTTCAGACGCGATCGCCTCTACTTTTTCTGCCACATCACCTTCTCCGGTGATAATGTCAACAGCTTTTTCTAAAGTTTTCATCGCTCCCATCTCAGCACCAGTCCAAGAGTTTTGTAATGTTTCTTGAATACCAACAGGAACATACATAATGATTTGACCTTTGTTTGTTATAACCCCACCCTCAACATCACCATTTTCTCCGTCAGCTCTCAGCAGGTCTAGCAAGCCATCTTTTGATAATGGAACTTTTTTTTCTATTGCAGCACGCAGTTCGCTAGTTGATCCAGTAATTCTCCCAAAACTTTCAGCAGCGTCAGGGGGTAAAGCACCTTTAATACCACTCGTTACTAAATCTAAAGCGCCAAACGCTAAATCAGCAGCACCTTCCAAAGCAGCTCCCGCCAATTCAACGGCACCACCTGTAATATCACCAGCAAGATCAACAGCAGATTTAATGCCAGTATCCGCAACACCACTCAAACCCGTTTCATCAAGAAACGCTGTTGACGTTGCAGCAGTAGCTCCACCAATCAAGCCTCCAAAAACCCCTCCACCAACCTCATCTTCGACAAGAGCGCCGATAACACCACCAAGAAATTGTCCAGTTGTTGATTCATCTGCCTCCTCTCCGGGTAAGCCAGAGGATCTTAGCTCTGAATTGTTAAGCACTATTGGAGATTTTTCGAGAATAGAAAAACTAATAAAATGTCTTTCCCCAAGACCTTCAACATCTAAAGGATAACTTAGATAATTGCCGGTCCCATGTTTTGGTCTGGATACATCTGCTAACGGACCCCTAAATCCGCCTAAAAGATCCTCTACTAGATCATCTCCAACCGCGTCTCCAAGTTCGGTAAATTTGAAGGATATAGCCATTCCAATGCTCCTAGATTCTAAATATAAATATACAATAACTATATTTATTTAGGGAAGTTATGCCATATAAGGGTCGATGGAAACCAAAGAATCTTGAAAAATATGAAGGAAATCCTATGAACATAACATATCGTTCGTTATGGGAGAGACAAGCCTTCAAATGGTGCGACGAAAATCCAGATGTTTCCAAGTGGAGCAGCGAAGAGTTGAAGATTCCATACGTTTCCAAAACGGATGGCAAGAGACACAACTACTTTCCTGATCTAAAAATAACATATTCAAACGGTCAAACGGTGATCGTAGAAATAAAACCAAAGCGTCAAACCAAACCGCCACCAACACCCAAAAGAAAGACCCGAAGGTATATCAAAGAAGTCTATGCGTATGGTCTAAACACATCTAAGTGGGAATATGCGATCGAATACGCAAAAGATCGTGGTTGGAACTTTGAGATATGGACAGAAGAAACTCTAAAGTCAATGGGGATTAGAATAATCAAATGAAGAAGAAATTCACCTTCAAATCGTTTCTCGAAACACAAATAAAAGCTGCCAAAGTATCAGAAAAAATTGAAGAGGCAAGAGACTGGTATAGAGAAACCTCATTTAGAATGAATCAATTGAAGGGAGCAAGCTCTCAAAGATTTTTCAGGATTGGTCGCGAAAATCAGAGAATGAAACCAACGATTCGTGGAAGAATCATGTTGGGTCGTCTGTTCATGTTTGAGTATCAGGCAAAGCACGCAGACACACTGCCATACTACGACGAGTTTCCTCTTGTGTTTCCCATAGAGGCACATGCCGATGGATTTCTTGGTATCAATCTACACTATCTTCCATATACATGGAGAGCTGTTTTGATGGATGCTTTGTATGATCTAAAAGAAGAACCGAAGAATGACTCATTACCACCAAGGTTAGAACTTCAGGCAAATGGATACAATATTTTGAAGAAAACTGCTAAATATAGATACTTCCGCCCGTGTATAAAGAAGTATTTATTTGAGCAAGTTACGTCAAGATACATGGAAGTGCCTGAAGAAGAGTGGGAGATTGCCATATTTCTTCCGCTTGAGAGATTTGTAGGAGAGAACAAAAGAAAGGTTTGGATGAAATCCAAACGAGAATACTACAGAGGAAGAAGGTAAATGAACATCAATCAGTTCAAATCAAAAATAGGCGGCGGGCTCGCATCACCAGCACTTTTTCGCGTGATGATTCCGGGTGTAGTAGTGGATTCTTCGAGCGCAAAAACTCTGGCTCTTCTATGTAATCAAGCACAAATGCCGGGAAGATACTTTCAGACAACAGACAGATTCACCCACGGTCCACCCATCAAAATAGCATCTTCTTCCATCTACGATGAAATGGTTATGAGCTTCTATTGTAAGCAAGACTTGGGTGTCTATGAATTGTTTAGTGATTGGCAATCGTTTATTCAAGACAACAATACAAGTAACGAATTTGAATACTTTGATGACTATGTTTGTGACATCACAGTTGAACAAATGGATGCCAGAGGCGATGTATCGTATTCTGTAACACTCGTTGACGCATATCCAAGAATGGTGTCGCCCATGCAATTAGACTGGGCATCTCAAAACGCATTCCACAATCTTCAAGTTTCCTTTGTGTATCGCTATTGGAGAAAGAACGATTTAAGTTATGGTCCGTTCAGCAAGTTCCTGAGAGTCAGTAGTTTGTTCCCCGGATTCGATCTTCAATCAACTTTGGAAAAAACTGGAGCAGCAGTCTTTGACACTATTGGAGGAAACGATGAAATTATGAGTAGAATTGAACAGAATATAAGATTTACAAAAAACGTAACCCAGTCAAAATCAGCAGAACAGCAGAGTGATAATACAAACCTAAACGAAGGTCGTCGTTAAATTATAAGGAGACTACATAATGGCTTTACCTAAACTTGATGTGCCCATGTATACATTGAAACTGCCTTCTACGGAGAAGGAAATTACATACAGACCATTTTTGGTGAAAGAAGAGAAAATTCTTCTAATGGCAGTGGAAGGAGAAGATCAAAAAGAAATTATCACCGCAATAAAACAGGTGATAAACAACTGTATTGTTACGGATGGTATTGATGTTGACACTCTTCCGCTTTTCGATATAGAATACATTTTGCTGAATCTCAGATCAAAGTCGATGGGAGATGTTGTAAAGGTATCATATAAAAAGAAAAACTGTGATGTAAAAGGCTGTAAACCCATACAAATTGAAATTGATGTAAACGAAGTAAAGATTAAACGAGAGAAATCACACAACAAAAAAATTCAACTAACCAATGATGTGGGTATAATTATGAACTACCCCAGCATCGAAATGATGACAAGTTATTCAGGCGGTTTCAATATAAAAACAATGAATGCTGACAGTACGTTTGAGATTATTTCAAAATGTATAGAGAGTGTTTATGATGAAGAAAATGTTTATAGTAAAGCAGACTACACGCCAGATGAAATGAATTCATTTTTAGAACAACTGTCACAAGATCAATTTTTGAAAATAGAAGAATTCTTTTCAACAATTCCAAAGATGTATAAAGATGTTAACTTCAGTTGCGACAAATGCGACTTCAAAGAAAAAATAAGATTGGAGGGGCTGTCTGATTTTTTCGGCTAGTTCTCTCTGACCACTCGTTAGAGGGAACTTTACGAATAAACTTTTCATTGATGCAGTATCACAATTATACCCTTGCGGACATTGAAGGTCTGCTACCTTGGGAACGAGATTTGTATGTAACTATGGTTATGGAGCATGTGGAGAAGGAAAAACAGAGACGAGCAGAACAACAAGCGAGATAAAAAATGCCCAAATACAACTATAGAGATCCCGTTACCGGACAATTCACAAAAATGCCCCTTCCTCAACTACAAGAGAATGGAATCCCAACTGTATTACCATCAGACAAAAGTGAAGAGTCCGAAAATAAGACTGAAGTTGAAGTCACTTTTACTAAAGACCAAAAAGAAGCCAGCGAAAAAAAAGCTGCTGATAAAACAGTCAATTCATTCATAGAAGGCTTGAAAAATTTTACAAAGACTGTAAAAGAGTCTAAATCAGGTCGAATGATAGGAAATGTTTTGAGTGGTGTTTCGAGTGGAGCCAAGCAAGTCGGAGAAGTCATTAATAATCGGCGAAAGGATGCTGGGCTAACAAGAGATAGTCTTGCCTCAGATATGTTTGAATCACCACTAGCTGCTGCGATGTTTACAGGATCAGTAGATTTAGGAGAAAAAGCATTAGCCGGAGCTTTTAAGGGGTTGGGCTTTTTAAAAAATAAAGCTGTAGAAAAATTGACTGGCTCTGGAAAAGAAAAGGAGGAAGAACTAGAAAAATCAGAAGAACTTGAACCTTCATCTGAACAAAAGATGGACGAAGATTCAAAAGACGGTTTAGAAAAAGATTCAGAAAATCCTCTAAACAACATCAACGAAAATATAATACTCATAAAAGATAGTTTGTTGGAATATTTTGAAGACCTAAAAGGAAATGCATCAAAAGAGGAAGAAAAAGCAAGAGAAGATCGTGATTTTTGGAAATCCTTATTTGATGATTTAGATAAAGATGGAGAAGGAAGTGATAAACCCGAAGAAGATGAAATGGACTTGCCTTGGGGAATTCTTGGCGCTGCCATGCTGGGTGGTCTTGCGGCATGGCTTACATCAGAAGGAGATTTTAACAATGTGTTTTCGGGGTGGACAGCGAGTCTTAGAAACGTCACCAAAAACCTTGCTCGTAGTTTAGATGACATTCTTCCCAGAATAGGAAAGTTTGCTGACAATGTTTTCAGTAAACTTGGATTCAAACCTAAACCCGGAGCATTAGTTGACGATGTAGCCAAAGGAGTTGCCGGATCAGCAGACGATGTAGCCAAAGGAGTTGCCGGATCATTAGACGACACCGGAAAAGCTGCGGCAGGACTAGCAGATGACGCAGTAAAGATGTCTGATGATGCTTTAAAAGTTGCCGACGACTTAGTTCCAAAAAACATATCGTCTGTAGGTGACGATCTTGTTAAAAGTGGAGACGATTTACTAAAAAACGCATCAAAATTGGGCAAGTTTGCAAGAGTTTTATCCAAAGCAGCAGTACCGCTTGCTATTGGTGTCGATGCTGTTATGGCAGCATCGGATATAAATGAGGCATCTACTTTGGCAGAATCCGGCGAAATAACCGAAGAACAATTAGCAGACTACGCAGTCGAAAGAACCGCTGGAGCAACAGGTTCAATTGGAGGTGGTCTGGCAGGTGCCGCTGTTGGAGCAACTGTTGGAAGCGTTATTCCCGTAGTGGGAACTTTACTTGGTGGTGTTGTTGGTGGTATTGCTGGAGCATGGCTGGGTGAAGAAGGAATGACCAAATTAGCCGAGTCGTTTACTGGAGGATCAGGCGTTCAAGAAATTATGGATGGAGCCGAGGAGGCTGGAAAGGAAGAAGGATGGTTCGATAGTTGGTTTGGCGGAAACGAATCAGAAAATATTTCTGCACAACCACAAAATGATTTAAGAGCAGCCGCAGCTTCACAAATTCAAGATTCCGCAATGACATCATCTGTAACAACGTCACAGCCTATAGTTAATGTATCAAATGCAGACTATAGCAGAAAAACTGGAGGAAATACAATCGTACCCGGATCACTCCACACACGAACGGATAGAAGTATGTCTCAATCAGCAAATATGGATTGGTAAAATGCCAATTCTACATATAACACAACCTTTTCAAAGTTGGTTAGGGAGTTCGGATAGTTCGGATCAAAACCCAGACTACTGGGAAGTTGGAATGTATAATCTTGGTGTTGACGGATTTCCTGCTGATCTAATCAATGTTCCGCTATTAGATGCCTCGATGTATTTCGATTGTAACGAGGCAATAACAACATCACTTTGTGAAAAGTGGTTGACAGATTATCAACAACAGAGAATCGAAAATATTCCACAGTCTGAAGTGGATTTGTGTGTATCCGACAATATATCAAGATGTGTCGATATACTGACGGATACACTTCCCTATCAAAACGGATGGATTCTCGTGAGAGCATGTAATCTCAACGGATGCTCTGATTGGTCTAATCCCAGAACTGTTCCAGAAAACGGATTCTCACTAATGATTGGAATATCTCTTCTGTTTATTTTGATTGCCAATAAGTTCAAAAACAAAAAACCCCCCCGCGCCGAAACGCAGGGGGGTTCATTTGGTCTATGAGACGATACTAAACGTCTTCAGCCAGCTTCTTGAAATAATCAAGAGAGTCGTCATCGTCATCAAGTGAAGCGGACTCCTCATAGTTGGCAACCGGCTCGTCAAACGAATCCGCTGCCGTACCATAGGAATCGGAGCTTCCGATAACCTTCTCAAAGCGAGCCTTGAGTTCTTCATACGACTTGAACTGGTCGGGAGCAGTCAACGCTTCAAGGGAATACTCAGTATTCCAAATGCGCTCCAGCTCCGAATCATCCTCAAGCAGAGCCGATGAAGAATCAAACTCAGACTTGTCGTAGTTTCGGAACCCGGCAACCTGCCGAGCGCGAAGGCGAAAGTTACACCCGGACCAAAGATCGAAGGGATTCACCGGAGTTTCATCATCAAACTCAGGATTCATCTTGTCGTTAATCATATCAAAAATCTTCTTACCATAACGGAACAAGAAAACCTTTCCCTCGTTCTCAGGATTTGAAGGATCACTGACGACAAAGATATTGGAAACGTACTGGAGCTTTCGCTTCTGCTTTCGTGCCGTTTCCTTATCCGCTTCGATACCCGAGTTCCAGAGCTTTGAGTTATACTCCGAAACCGGATCTTTCTGACCAATCGTGGTCAAAGAGTTCTCGATATACCAACCACCCGGTCCTTGAAAACCGTGTGACCAGATTCGAGCCCAAGGAACAGTCTCGCCAGAAGGAGCAGGAAGAAACCGAATGACCGCATGACCATTCTGTGCCTTGTCCACACTCAGCTTCCAGAAACGATCATCCTGATTGGAGTTTCCGGTTGCGTTGCTGTTGAGCTTTTCCAGTTCGTTGGAAAGACTCTTCAGGCTGCTCTGACTTGACTTCTTGAGTTGACTAAATGATGTTGACATAATAACTTACCTCGTATTTTTTGTATTGATTTTATTTGTTGTATTTTTTGTATTTTTTAGTGTACGGTAGTTTTCTTTCTCAATGCTTTATATATGTCTACTTCTTCCTCCTCATCTTCTGACTGCTCATACTCTTCGTTTGAGTAGTATCGTTCTGTTACTTGTTGTTGAAAGTATCTTCTTAGTTGTGTCATTCCATGCTTGTAACTATCTACCAGTTCAACAGAGGAAACCACAACATCCTTCAGCTTTGTATTTTCCTTTTCCAGATTTGTAATCATTGATTTCAGTTGTCGATTTTCTATTTGAAGTCTTGTATATTTTTGCCTCAAATTTCTGTATATTCTAACTGTTCTTATGAGGTTCTTAATCACGAAAATTCCTCTCGTAGTACCTTCTTGAACTTATTCCTCTTTGCCACATCATACTTCAAGAAAGGCGTGTATTGCTTACACAAGTGATAAAAGTCATCCCATATAATGTCACCTTTGTAATTACGATTCCAGTTCTCAAAACAACCCAAGACAGTATCAATTCCAATAATCGTTTCTAGTTGAATATCCCGCTCTTGATATATATCGAAAAGTTTTGGATACTCTGTGTATGGTGGCAAACTAACAAATAACTCATTGAAGTCTTCTGTTTTTTCTTTGAGCGTAAGTATATCAGACTTGAAATTATATGTCAAGGCTTGAATGCGTTTTTTCCAAGAAATATATTTCTCATCACATTCAGTATTACGCGCAAGTTCTCCTATCCATACATTTTGATTATCAATCAAGTTAGAAACAAAAAACTCAACAAGCTCATTTTCATCATACTTCCTAGAAACCTTCTCATAAAAAAATCTATCTTTTTTGGTCTTAAAACTATTTAGGCTCGATCTTGTGGAACCATTGTATTTGAAATAGTCATAGGAACCTTTTGAGAAGTGTTGCTTCAATGCCAGAAACTTACAATAGGCTTGAAACGCTTTTGCTTCGGACATTAGATAGGTAGCTTTGATCGTCTTGGAAGAAAGTTCAACTCCCGAGCTTCTGCCTCCAGCTTGTCTTTGATATTACGATTCAACAGCTTCGCAGCAGTTTCCGGTTCCATGTTTCTCTTGTTTGCGGCAAATACAATCGCATCCATATACGAAATGTTTTCGATATGTACCATCTCCTCCACTTCCATAGAGAAAGTGTTTGCCAGTTCTTTCTTCGTTAGCATACAAACCCCCTGCTTCTAGTTGGAGCAGCCTTTCCAAAAATAATCAAACACAATGACGAGAATAATACATGTCACCAAAGGATCATTGTAGATCCGATGAAAATATTCAAACAGATTAGTATTCTTCTTTAGCCTCATTATGATACCTCTTGATTGTTTCCTTCAACGGCTCGACCCATTCCTTGATAGGAGCAGGGAAAGCCTGTAGTTTGGGTACATCGCCAGCGACAGCAATCAACACAAGAGCATGATCTACTTTGATACCCGTCATCTCTTCATACATTACAGAATATCCAGCACATTGCATAAAGTAATTTGAAATCCATTCCTTCTTTTTTGGTTTCGCAGATGTTTTGAAATCAATGATGGCTGGAATATCCATCCACTCACCAATCAAATCAACACGACCAGCAACACCCAACTCAACTGAATATAACGGAACTTCCACATGATAAACTCTCGTAAGATACTTTGCTAACTTTGGCTTGATGACATTGAACATTTCGATTGAAGATGGCATTTGACCAGTAATCAAATGCTCTTCATTATTTACAAAACGCTCACATAAATCGTGTACCTCATTTCCACGAAACCTTGCTTTAGTCGAAACCTTGTTAGCTTCCTCTTCTCCAACTCGTGCTTTCCATTTTGCAATAGAGGCACGAGAATTTACAGAAAGAACAGAAGTAATACTTGGACACAAGACCCCCGGTTCAACTTCATAAAACCTATCTCCATTTTTATAGGAGACGCTGAGTGGTGAATATTTTATTTCTACTGGGGGTTTGTGTTCAAACATAATATACTCTACTTTCTGGTCTTTCGGATTCGACCTTTCTTTGCTTTCAAATTATCATTTACTCGTTCTTTCACTTCCCATTCAGTTATGGCTTTTTGTTTATTTTTTTCTCGTTGTTCTAGTTGAGGCTCCAATTCATATCGCGATCCTTTCAAACCATTTGTTTCATTGATTTTTGCAATCACCTCTTTGTAACCATCGTTTGGTTTGGTTCGATTGATAATTACGGGATCGACTAATGCGGGCGCGTTCAACAGAATACGAACTTCTCCTCCACATTCAGGACAAGGATCATCACACGGCTTTTTGCGATCATCAATTCGAGATTGCTCCTCAAACCAGTAATCACAATTTCGACAGCCATAATCATACCACGGCATTAGTAACCATCCTTGTACCAACCTTTGCCTTTGAGAACAAAGTTTGTTTTAGAAATTAGCCTTTTGACTGGAGCGTTGCACACTTCTTCATATGGAGTATCTTTGGCAATCGGAACCGAGACAGGACACGTCTCAAGCCTATCGTCATTGATACCTTGCCATATTTCAAACGTGTGACCTTCTTCACACTCGTAGTCATACTTAGGCATTCTTTTTTGACTTCTTTCTATTTCGTCGGCGCTTCGGCTTTTGATCGGATTCGGTCTTCGGCTTGATGCCAGCTTCCTTTCGCCGACGAAGCCATCGTTGAATGTTTTCATTATAATCCTTGGCAAGTTCGATTGCCTCATCCAGAGAAACGATACCCTTCTTCACCTTCTGTCGAAGACCCATGTTGTTATCAGACATTAAAACAATCCTCCTCAATATTTTCGACCTGAAAATCAATAAACTGCTTCACGAAAGCACGGTTAATACCAAGACCATTTGTTGCTTCATCGAGAACATACTGCCTCAAACGAAACCCAGAATATCCAGACTCTATTCCATCCATAGTCACATTGGAAAGAATGATCGCAAGATCCTTCACTCTACCCATTATTAAATACCCCAGTTTTGGCTGTAAACATCCCATTCATGGTTCATTCTCAGATTGCGATAGGCGCGCTTCAATCCTCTATTATATGTATTCTCAAATTTCCTTATACCTGAATTGGCATTTTTTGAAGCGGACAAGATGGACGTATCATCATAGGCAACACTCATAACAGCATCTAATTCATCTCGACTCAAATTCAAAAGACTATCCATAAGTTCTTTTCTGGATTCCTTTTCAATCAAATAATCCAAAGGATTTACCACCTTGTGAAGATTATTTGCCTGTTCCACATTAGCCCAGTATAGATCCTCAATTCCCCTTGCCATTTAACCGATCCCTCTCTTTTTCTGAAGAACATTCCCAACAAGCATACTTAGCTTCCGCGTTTGTTCTATCATATCCAGCATCCAAAACAATTCTGGTTACTGATTTTGATTCGTCACCACAGAAATCACAAAGATATATAGTGTCCGAATACTCGTCCAACAAAGCATTTGACGTTGGTCTGTTATTTTTTCTTCGCTGTCTACTATCACGCATCGGACCTGCCGATGTACGAAAGTGTGCGCTGACAGCGTTCCAATCTCTAAATTTAGTCATCATAAAACTCGTTGTGTTTCAATGTCAAAGACGGATTATAGATTCTACCACCAACACACATCTTACACTTGTCGTATACTTCGACGTTTTTTGCTGGTACTAATACAGTATCGCCATCGACTACTTCAGCAAGAATCAAACCGCTTTGAATCAAGACCTCAAGAGTATGATTGATTCCCTCGTCTCTACCATTTTCCCAAGAGATCGTGGACGAATAGAAAAAGAATCCTAAGAAGAACATAATTGTAAGCACGGAAGTATATGTGTCAAGTGGGCTTGCGAAAAGAAATACAGCAAACCCGATAACTACAATATACGGAATCCACACTTCACGAAAAAATGTAAACCAGCTCGTCAACTTCTTCTTCTGCGTTTGGTCGATCATAATTTTTCTTTGCCTCTTCAATTTGCGAAGAGCTACAGCCTCTCAGTTTTAACTCTTCATCCGAGAGTTCCCAAGTTATTATAACCTTATAATAACTATTCGGAAACATTCTAAGAATACGCTTTCGTTCCAACGCAGTAAGATTTGTTGAATCGAAAATGAATGATTCTTCGCGACGAATACCACCCTTTATATCGGATGCTCTCCATCTATTGCTATCAATAGTATTTATCTCGATAGTTGGGTCTACAGCACTTCTTCGGTCGTGCTTTGAACCGCGAACCTGAAGACCATGCGATGCGATAAAAGTAGACTTTCCGCATTTTCTTGGACCCACAAGAATGTTTACACATGGTCCCTCAAGAGAACTCAACCACTCATCAATTTGATCGTCGTTGGGCCACTCTCTTGAAATTTGTAAATCGTATGGTCTTAGTAGCTGCCTCATATTCAGGTTCCGATGTAGGTGGCTGGGGGTCCGAAAACCCCCAGCCGATTATACTAATAAACTATATATACATTAAAATAATAACGATAAGTAGGAATGTGTGGTCGTTCCACACATTCCCTATCGGACCCAGTAGCCGCCACCCACGCGAACATGGACATGGATTTTTTGAGCAAATAAAGGATATTATTCATAATTTAAATCATTATAAAACTCCTCTTC
>Ga0208162_1000843_pt1 | contig 16774 bp, 25 predicted proteins | sample CB_VirMetaG_4_FD_184539 | JGI IMG/M metagenome (GOLD analysis project Ga0208162, IMG submission 184539) | Freshwater to marine saline gradient viral communities from Chesapeake Bay - CB_1508_1M Viral MetaG (SPAdes) (version 4) | ecosystem: Environmental > Aquatic > Marine > Coastal | place: USA... | reverse complement strand
AAATTTCACATACGAATCAAAAACAGCGTCTGGTTTTGTTATAAATGCAAATGCTAACGCTTCGTTCACTGAAGATGTTGATTGGATTTGTATAAAACACGGTGAAACATAAAATAAATCAATATGGGAAAATTTATAGCAGAAAGTATATTATCTGAAGGCGGACTAGAAGTTAGCGGGCTTTTAGAAATAACAGGCTCAACTACAGTAGTAGCAAATAATACAAAGATAGTTGAAGTTACCCAAGCATCAGACCTACCTACTACATTGGAAGATGACACAACCTATGTAATTAGAGGTACTGTAACTATTCCAGGTGGTTCTGAAATAACAGCAGGTCGGTTTAATGCAATAATTGGACTGCATAGAGACAAGGACATACTTTCTTATTCTGGTACTGGGGACTTTATAACTATCACTGATGAAACTATTTTATTTGAAAATTTGGGACTAAGGAGTACAAATTCGGGTAGTACTCTTATATCTGCAACTAATGTTGCCGCAAGTGGTTATAATAATAGTCGTGATAAGTTCATATCGATAATAAATTGCCAATTCCGAAATGTGAAAGGTAATATTATGGATATCAAAGGATTTGACCTTGTGGATTTCAATAATACTACATTCTTTTATTGTGAATCACCTGTATTTGGATGTAGATTCCAAGATGTTTCTAAATTAGAGATAAGTTCTTGTGAGTTCATTAGATGGTTCGATGAAACATCATTACCTACACCGTCAGGATATGCTACTGCAAATATGATAGAATTATCAGCTAATAATCTTGCATCATTTGGGGCAGTAAATATAAATGGATGTATCATACACCCACAACAAACACAATATGGATTGTATGTAGACTCAGGTTCAACTACTGGATTTGGAACAATCGCAGCAAACGCATTTGTGACTGTTGGTTTAACGACAGGTGGGATATTGGGTGGTAGTACATATGATAGTAATTCTATGTTGACGTATGATGTTGGTATCAATCAAGGATTGGAAGATAGTATTGCATATTTATATGGGTATCAAAATGGAACTGATGTGCAAGCAGCAACTACAACATATACACAATTATCAATAGCAAGTTTTAGCACCGATATCGAAACAAGAATGTCAGCAAGTACAGCTGGTATAACTTACATAGGAAGTAAACCAATAGACGTTTTAATTCAAATTAATGTGGGTATTACTGGAGTTGGTGGTAACAACGAACAATTTGATTTAGCATTATATAAGAATACGGTTTTAATAGATGGTTCGGAAAGAAGAACAGAGTTGGATTCTGGTGAAGAAGGAAACTTAACATTGTTTGCACTATCAAATATTGTACAAAATGATTTATTAACGGTATATTATAAATCACCAACGAATGATGACTTTACACTACAAAACTTTTCTATAATGATTAAACAGTAAACTAATTTTAAAATTAAATTAATACAAATACAATAATTTTATATATTTATATATATATAAAAACTTTGTGTTATGTTTGATATTGATGAGTTAGATGTTTTTAAATACAGAGTAGACCAATATAATATATATCATATTTATTTCTATGATTTAAATGATTGTATTAATAGGTTATTCTTGAGTGGAAATTATGTACAAAAATGGTTTTTCAAAGAACATTCATTAGTTTTAATAGATGAACCAGAAAAAGAAGTTATTAGATTATTAAATTTATATAAAAAAGAATTACCATGGACATTAGACCTTGATTCTTTATTTAAAAACTTGTGATAAAAATAATATGCAAAGAAAACTACTTAACTTATGTGGTGCTGGAACAAAAATATCTGGGTTATGTGGTGCTTGTGATAAAATTTTTAATTTAAACCAATCATAAAGCCACTAATTTCTTCAAAAAATTTATTCCTTTTCAAATCAATTTTATTTATCAATCCAAATTCAAAAGATAACTCAGGGTTAATTTCTTTCATGTAGTTAATATAAAGTTCGTCTAATATATCTAGAACTTCTTTCCTACTAACTGTGGGGTCATTATTTTTATTGAAATTATTTTCAGCTTTTTCACATATTTTATTCATAAATGTGTCAAAACTAACTCCAGGTACCGTTGAAAATAATTTTTCTTTAGCATCTGGATTTTTTTCGAAGAAGTCTCTAAATTTTTTACAATATATTTCCACATCAACATTCATATTATATAAATATTTTAATTAATAACTAAATATAAATAAAATAGTGAGACTTATCAATAATCTATGTACTTTAAAATCTATTAGAATAAAATTTAAATATGAGTGATAAAAGTAAAAAAACAAATCAAAATATAGTTTATAATGAAGAATACGGTAAATATGATGCAAATTTAAAACCGTACCCAACTAGTATTGGTTCACAAAAATTCGAACCACTAAGTGTTGATAGAAGTGATGTGATAAAAGCTGATAAATATTTTAACTCTAGATTATTAGAAATAAAAAAAGAGTACGAAGAATTGTTGGAAGAATACAGTTGGACAAAATTAATTTACGAATCAGACTATAGTTTCCAACCTATAGTTGGTGATGAGTATTTTTTATATGAAAAAAATAATGGTGTATTTTTTTTAAGTTTAATCCCACCTCAAGGGTGGGATAAAAAATTTGTAGGTACTTTTAAATTATATAACAATGGTAAATGGAAAAAAATTACATAATTAGAATCAATTCTCCACTATCTACCTTTTCTTGTAATTTAGGACCAATTTCACCATCATATCCCCTAATATTTAAAACACTTAAATCCTCTAAATTAGCTAAACTATCGGGTATACTTTTAAGATTTGGGTTGTTAGGTATTGATATAAATTGTAGTTTACTTAATCTATCTATGTCTTCTGGTAGTTCACTTAATATACCTTCAACATGTAAAGTTTCTAGTTCTGGAAAAGATAAAATTCTTTGAGTTAAAGATTGTGGTGGTAAATCATTAGATGATTTAACTTCAAAATCAAATCTTTTTAAGGACTGTGGTAATTTTTCCAAAAATTCATCAAAACCATATATTGCTATAAATTTAGATAAAGAATCTGAAGGGTAACTAACTTTTACAGTATCACTAAAATCTTTTGTTAAAAATTTAGCGAACTCACCTTTGAAGAATTGACTAACATCATTTAATATTCCTCCAGGTCCTAAATATTTAGCTAAATCAATTTGTCTATCATCTATATCCATAAATTGGTTAGATGGAAAATGGAACTGATATCTATGTTTAGGTAATTTAGATAGTTCACCTATATTGGTATCTGTTTTGTCTATTATAACATACAACGGACCATCTTTAATGTATCTATCGAAATATGAAAGTCCAGGAGCGGAAGTACACCAACGAGTTTCTTTGTTTTGTCCACCATAAAAACAAGCAGCTTCTTTACCTAAGGCTCCTTGGTCTTCAATCATAAATACATTAAATTTATCACCATTATAAACTAATTCAGCACCTGGGTGAACATCAGATTTTTTTCTTTCAGCTTTGCTTGTGGTAGCTTTAATTAAAGAAAAATCTTTAGTTAATTCGTAAAGTTCATCTACAGAAGTGATATTGTTAATATCTCTTTTTGATTGGTCTATTTGATTTTTAAATCTATCAAATTTAATTAAATCTTCTGTTGTTTTATATAGGTCTTCTAAAAATAATTCTTGTAAAGCACTTAATTTTTGTTGGAATGGTGAATTTTTATTAGGGTCATAATCAAACTCTTCTTGTGCCTTCTGTTGTAACCCCATCCACTGTTTTATAATCCATTGAGCGTATTTACCTACTTTTTTAATAATATCACTTTCACCACGTTCAATTTGACCATCGTCACCGTCATGTCTAGTAGTTGGGTCGGCAACAATTAACTTTACTAATATGTCTTCTGGAATTTTAGGTGGAATCACTTTACCACTTTTTTTCTTTTTAGGTGTGGCGTATGTTGTCTTTAGAATATCGTAACGTGATAGTTCCTGCTCTAATATTTCATTAATTTCGTTTAATAAACTTGTAAAATTCATCTTAAATTATTTATTTATTTATAAATATCACAAATAAAGAATAAATACTTTAATTTTTAGTGATAATTAGTCCTCTAATCTATTACCAGTATCCTTTACAATAAACTGAGATAAATGGTTTGTACCACTATTTCCACGTTTACCATTAACGTATTTAACTATACCATTATTGTAAGCCTTATTTGGTGTATCGAAAACTTCACCATTAAAATGTAATAATCCTTTAGTGTCTAACACTAATTCATAGTCAATACCTTTATAAGTTCTAACCAACACAGTATCTTTACCAAATTCTTTAGATAAATTTACCAATCTCAAATCTTCTGTTTGTACCAACATTTCTTTTTCTTTGTCCATGTTATAATACTCCCCACCGTAAGCTACCATAAAGTTAATAAATTCGCTGGTGAGTGTATCTTCATCATCCCTAAACCATTCACCGTAAACCCTACGACTATCCAATATGGAATGTAACATTTTCTCAACTTTATTCATGTCCTCAACCTTATAAACACTAATAATTCTGTACCCTATTGGGCTTTTAGTCCTATTTAATTGATTTTCTCTAGAAATTGGGTTGGCAGATAAACCTATTTTTTTATCACTTATAGCTATTTCTCTACCTAAAACATCGTAGTGTTCTCCCAAATAAACATATCCTTCCATAACAAACTAAATTTTAATTAAATAAAAGTAACTAATACAAATATAAGTATATTTTTTTTAACGACCAACTTCTCCCAAATATTTTTCTTTTGCATCTGTCCAAGACATGTCTATAATATCCCAATAAAATAAATTTTCTGGTTTTATTCTATTTTCTTGATTTAGTTTTTGGTACCTCCTAATAGCTTTTTTCTTCCACCACTTTTCACTATATGGTATATCTTGTTGAAATTTTAATTTTAATTTTAAATCGTTTTCAGTTATTTCACCCCTTAAAAATTCACAACCGTTATCATACATCATGGCCAAATAAACACCACGTTTAAATCCGTGGTCGTAATCTGAAGCTTTAATACCACAGTATTTAAATACCTTATTAATTACATTTTGTTTAGGTCCTGTAGCACTTATAGCCTTTTTATGTTCATTTGGGTGGTTTTCCTTTAACCATTTATTCCAAGGTAAATAAACACTATCATCTGGTTTCAATCTTACTTTACCTGTAGTTTCACCCATAGTTTTAAAGTGGGGAATCCCATTATACATTGAATTTATCCCATACAATGACGTTGTGCCTACAGCTATTAATTTATTCCCATACTTGTTTTCCCAAGCGTCTCTGATTGTTTTACAAGTAGTTAAAGAAGCAACTAATTTACCCATTAACATATTAAACCCACCTGGTTGTGTACTACATATTGTAGTAGCTATAGCAGTACAATTTAATTTACCCTGGTCAAATTTATTTACCTTATCCCAACCAATATATTCGTCCCTAACTTTTATACTAGTAACGTCAGAACCCAAACATATTTGACCTAAAACTTTATCAGTTTTCTTATCTTTAACCCAAAACTTCATGTTTCTACCTGGATTAGCAACCCATTCCATTGTGTGGATTAATTTTCTATAATTAACCCACTCTGTCACACCCTTACCAGATGTAGCAACAACAACATACGGTTCTAAATCCATTATTTCTTTTATGGTTAAATCTAAATCGTATATGTTGGTGGGTTTCCATAAGTTGTTTTCGTATGATAAAAGTTTCTTTTTTATTTTAGACATTTTACCACCTTTATTCATTTCTTGCCATTTTTTATATAGTGTTTGTTCTTGAACTGTCATTTTTTTTAACATATTAAGATTATCCACCAATTTTTGTTTCATTGATTCAAAATCAAATGTGTCTTCAACCTCTTGGAATAAATTCAACTGTTCTTCTTTCATAATAAATTATTTATAAGGATTTTTATGTCTAAACCTAAACTAATTAAACCGTATGTAGCTAAAATGGTGTAAATAAAAATTAAAAATTTAATGAGTTTACTATTATCTTCTTCAACTTTATTATCATTCAACTCAAATAAAGATTTTTTCTTACAACCGCTACATGTTTTTTTTTCTTCCATTAAATAAAATTTTCTTCTTTTTTTAATTCACCCAATAATTCTTTCTCTTTTTCATTTAAAGATTTTGGGTTAATTGGATTTAAGAATACGAATAAATCACCTTTAAATCCATTTTCATCATAGAATCCTTTTTGTTTAACCCTCAATGGTTTTTTAAAATCTGTATTTTCTGGAATCTCAATTTTTATAGGACCATCAAAATGTTCTATAACTATTTCTTTACCTAAACAAATATCAACAAAGTTAATGTCTAAATTATAGTGTAGTTGTTCGGCAGCTCTTTTAAATGTTGGGTGTGGCATTACTTTTATCTTGACTAGTAAATCACCGTCAATGCCTCCCCAAACAGCACTACCTTTACCTCTTAATTTCATTAAAAGTCCATCATCTATCCCTTTAGGTATGTTAAATTTAACCTCTTCTCTTCTGTAATTACCCCCACTTTCAAATCCATTACCTTGACAAGATGGACACCCCACATTGACTATTTGTCTAAAAGGACCATGTTGTATAGCCTGTTGTACACTACCATTACCCTTACATTGTACACACATTTTATTATTACTACTAACCCTATTAAATTTTAATGTCTTTTCTTTTCCAAAATATGACTCTTCTAAAGTTATGGTTAAACTTATACTTACATCTCTACCTCTTCTAGTTCTAGGTTGTTGATTAAAACCCCCACGAAAAAAATCACTAAACATATCAAATGGGTTACCACCACCAGAAAACATATCTTCTAAATTCACCCCACCATTATCATATTGTCTTCTTTTTTGTTCATCACCTAATGTATCGTAAGCTTCAGCAATCTGCTTAAACTTTTCTTCACCTTCTGGATTCTTGTCTGGGTGATACTTTAATGAAAGTTTACGATAACTTTTTTTAATTTCTTCTTGGGTTGAATCTTTACTTACACCCAAAATTTCATAATAATTTTTCATATGACTAATACTAAATATCAAATCGTTTTATTTAACAATAAATCTAAAAAAAGAATTATTGCGACTTCTCGTATCTATAACAATATTAAGAAAAAGTATAAAGAAATACAGAAAAAATCAAATGTTATATTTCCAGTAAAGTATAGTAAAAAAGTAGAATGTAATTTTGAATTAGCTTTGGTTTGTTTTGGTAAATGCAAGAAAACACAAATACATAGAAGAGATGAGTTGGGTAGATTAACTGAAGTTAAAATGTCTTCTGAAGATTATGAAATAATGAAAATAGTCGATTTTGACATTGAGGAGAAAGTATATGACCACCAAATAACTAAGAGAATAGATTTTAATGAATTATATGATAGGTATTTAAATACTAAAACAATTATACAGATATTTTCTTTAAATAATAAAATTGTTATTCAAAACAATGAATCGTTTTACCTTTTTAGTTTAAAAAATGTTAGTGAATCTTCCAGATTCATAAATTGTATAAAGAAATATTTTTCTGAAAATAAAAAATTTAATTTTTTAATTAGTAGGGATTTATCAACAATACAAAGAAAAGAATTATACAATCTGTTGGAATCTAAAGGTTTTCCTAGAACATTATTATATAAACATTATACGTATTAATCTTTTTGCATTACAAATGTAACCAATATCTCACCTATTTGTACGTCGAATGTTGGTTCTATTTTTAGTAGTTCTGGTTCTATTTCACCCCCCATCTTTATTCTCTCAACTTCTCTAAGTACTTTAACGTATGTATTAGATTCCAGAGTAAAACTCATTGTTGAACTTATTGGTTCGAATGGTAAATTTTCAGAAAGATTAAGGAGGGATGCTAAGTATCCCTCCATAATTTTAGGTTTATTAACTTCTTCAATTTCCTTTAAATATTTTTCACTGTATTGTGGCATATTTAATTTATTTTGGTTCAACGTTGGTAAACCTTTTTTAATTTCGTTTATTGTGTTATTTTTGTGGTTCTGTACTTGTTTCTTGTCTTTCTCCACTTGTTTCTGTAACCACCCCAAGTTTCTTGTTATTTTTCCCATTTTGTGACTGTATAGGTTTTTTAGGTAAATCTATTTTTGTTTGGTGACTAAAAGTTATATTTTTTAAATCTTCCAAATTTTTACTCATAAATAACTTTTCTAATTCTTCTTTTTTCTCAATAAGTAATCTTTGTTTTTCCTCTTCGTCTTCATTTATTTTAATGATTCTTAAAACTTCTTTTTCTAAAAAACTAACACTATCTTTATTGTTTAAACAGAAAAATGATATAATAGAACTACCGTTAGAGTTCTTATTTACTTTTATAGCTATTTTTTCTTTATCGTATAAACCTTCATACGACCAACTTATGGGAAATGTTAGGTCTAAAATAAAATATTCTTCAAATTTTCTAACACCATAAAATGACTTCCCTAATTTTTCTACGTTTTCAAATAAACTCATTTAAAATATTATGTATGTTATAAAATAAGATATAGATAAAAAGATAAGAATTTCATCCACAGCGATTCCTTTATAATATCTCATTTTAGTTAATTTAGGTGGATTACTCATAAGGTTAAATATGAAAACACTAATATATTTACATATTAACAATATAGACAATAAAAACAAAAAACCTTGTAATTGTTCCATAAGATTAATCTGTTTTATTTGTATCTAAAATTTCTTTTCTCAAATCTTGACACAAATTTTTAATCTGTTGTGCGGTCTTCCTAGCTCTAATACCTGCACTTTTGTTGTTGTTATCGAAAAATTTTCCAGTATCAACAGACAAGTTCTCTACCATTTCTTTTAATTTACTTAATGTATCCATTTTTATAGTTTTTAAATTTATTATGACACACCATTAGGTGTACTCACAAAAAAAGTAACTATAACACATTAGGAAGTAAACTTTATTTAATTAGATTATTATCTAAAGTTTTGTATAATTCTGTATATATATCCAATTCTGATTTTGTTTTACGGTCAGTGATAACAAAAAGTGTAGTGAAAAAAGTATCTACCTTATCTATAATTAATCTATTATCTGAAGAATAGAAAGACTCTAAGAAAAAATTCCAAAAGTAATCAAAGTGGTCACCTTCAACATTAAACTTTATATTTTCTTTTTCCAAATCACCAATAACTTTATTCCAACACCATAAAAAATGATTTTTACTTTCATCATCTTTTATTACGTCAGAACCCAAATAAGTTTTTTCCACTAAAATATAAAGTGATTTTATAAAATAAAAAAATAACTCAGATTTTTCTGGTATGATATTATTAGCCTTAAACCAAATTTCCAAATCACTTTTTGGTATTGGTTCAACAATGTACTTATAAAACTCTAAGGGGCTAAATCTTCTTCGTTCTTCCATAATAATAAATATATGGAATAATATTGGTTAATAAATGTTATTAAATAAAAAATCCGACACATTGTATCGGATTTTAACTTTTATATTATTTGTATGTACTATTTATTTAATCTTTTTCTACGTTTAATTTCTTTTCTAACCGCTTCTTGTAATATTAATTTTTGAGCTTCAGTTTTATATTTTTGTTTTGCTATCCTTCTAACAATACTATCTGTAGATTCCGACACCATGTAATCAGCATTTCGTTTTCTATCACCGTATTTATTTGGTATCGCTTTAGCCCACTCATCACTTTTTAATTTATTATATTTACGTGCAACTTTCTTTAATTTATTTTTACCTAGTTCAGATGGTACTACATTACCTACTTGTTGTCCAGTTGTGTCTTTACCAGTGTTATTTCCAGTTCTAGTTGAACCTTGCATATAGTCCTTAACTTGGTCTTCAAATTGTTTGTTTGGTTTAGTACCATATTGGGCATCTTCTAAACCCATACCTCTCCAATCTTCGATATATTCTTCTTGTTCTGTACTATTTCTGTACATAGGTGAGTTGTAATCTGTTTTAGAGTTATTTTGGTGTGGGAATTGTGGATTAGAATTATTTTTAATATCTAAATATTTTTTAAGTTTATCGGAAACTAATTTCATAGCTTCACTATTTTGTTTGCCAGAATCTTTAAGAGCTTTATTTGTTACAGTATAACCTGGAAAATTATATGTGTCAGCTTCATTAACCATCCTTTTTAAACGTCTTTTTAATAGTTCCTTCTCCACTATTGGTTTAAGTTCACTTTCAAATATACTTTGAATTGTTTTTTTAAGTCTCCTATTAGTTTGTATGTTACGCATAATTTCTTTATATTTTATATTATATAAATATATCTTAATACTTATTCGTACTTAGGTTTATTCCCTTTCGTTGAATAAATTTTACCTATTGGTGTATCCATTTCAATATTACCAACTAATGAGGTGATTGGGGAGTGATAAATTTTTCTCCTTATCATTTCGTCAATTTCTTTTTTAGTATATTTTTTTATTTTAGACTTCTTTTTATATGGTTCCATTTTATTCTCCATATTCTTTCTTAAATCTTTCTTAAACATACTTTCAATTTCTTGTAGTAGAATATTCTTAATGTAGTTGATGGGTTTATTGGTTTTTTTAGCGACATTATTAATAGCTTCATTTAAAGTTTTATCTTCATAAAATTCTAAAGCACTTGTACTACCTTGGTCACAGTAAGGAAACTTCTTACACTTTTCTTTTATCCTAACATATTTCGCTCCAGGTCCACCATATTTAGGGAATTTTGGGTCTTGTACTGCCTTCCAATTTTTATAATCTTTAGCCCAAATAGCTGGTTGTGAATAAGCACCAACATTAATTTCATCTAACTCTTGTTCATTATTAACTTGTTTACTCATGCCAGATTCAACATCATAACCCATAGGTGGTGCAAAAGCTCCAGCGGAAGAAGCCCCAGTTTCTTCGTCAATCTCTTCTTCTGATATTGATTGCATTAATTCATTTTTTGATTTAACAAAATCAGCTCCCGAACTTGGTGGTGGACCGTACTCAGTACTAGTTTTTTTAACCATTTCTTTAGTATCGTTTTTATATTTTTGTAATAAATTCATAATCATTTAACGTTTTTAATTTGGCTGTCCCAAAAGTTTCTCCTTAACCAAAAAGTTTTATAAAGTTCTATTAATACTTTAGTACTAACGTCTACTATTTCAGCACGATGTGTTTTAGATAATTTACTATTTTTTTTCTTAATTTCTTTCTCAACAACGTCTATAACGTCTTTTTCAAAAGAAGTGCCTTTAAGAAAATCTTTTATTTCTTTACGTACTATTCTTTCTATTTCTTTTTTATCTGTATTTGTGAATGACATTTATATAGTTTATACTATATAAATATATTTAAGATGGGGTTTAACGAACCAAATCAAAAACTATAGCCGCTGTTGTTACGGTTATAGCACCAAGAAAAAAATGTACAACAGGTTTATTGTACCATTTTGGTTTTAGTTCTTTAGTTAAATCAACATACAAATCTACTCTACTGTTTAATAAACTAACATTTTTATTCAGTAAATCTAAATGAAAACTATCTTGCTGGTTTAACATTTTATATTTCATAACTTGAGCCTCTAACAACTCAATTTTTTCTTTTTGTATTTGTATTGTTTGTTCTTGATATTGCATTATGGAATCTAATCTTATAACCTCTTCTTTAGAAAAAGTAAAACTACTATCTGTGACTTGACCCATCAACTGGTTAAAATTAATTGCCAATAAAAATAATGATAATATAAAAGTTTTAACCCAAAACATTTTTATTTGTTTAACCTATTTTTTAAATCATTAAAAGCCTGTTCACCATTTTTGGTTTCTATGTTTGGTTTTTTATCTTCAACAGCTTTTATTTTATTTTCAAGAACCTCTATTTCTTTTTTTGTTTCTTCTTTATCCTCAATAACTTCTTCTATTTGTTTTTCAACAAATTTAGTTTCATTCTCATTATCTTTTATTTTATTCTCTATTTCTTTAACTTTCTTTTTTGATGTTGAATTAAACAGCCAAAATATTCCCATAAAGAATCCGATAAACCCTAAAATAAATTTCCAACTTTTTTTAAAAAAATTTTTCATAACTACTACTCAATATCAGAATCCGTTTCAACATCAACAGATAATTCATTATCACCCAAACCCGATTCTCTTTCCAACTCAGTTGTTCTACGGTTAGCCAATACTTTAGCCCATTTAGATTCGAAAGTTTTGTAAAAATCTTTAACACTTGTTAACACACCCATAAATTCATTGTCAACTTTAATCATATTATTATTACCAATATATGTCCCTTCAACTTCACTTATAGAATAATAAAATCTAACATCAAATTTTAACAAATCACCTGACCACTCAACATTGTTTTTATATATGTGTAACGCATGAAATTCTGCCATATCAGAAACTTCCTCTACAAATTGTTCCATAGTTTCTTGGTAGGTTTGTTTTTCGTCTTCTGTTAACGTTAAGTCTTGTTCCGTTACACCATGTACTATAATTTTGCCTCCACTTACAGTATACTCTTTAGTTTTTTCCTCGTCTGGTTTTTCTTCAGTTTCTAAGTCATAACCTATACTCCTGCCCATATCTTCCTCCTGTTCAAATATAATATTACGAACTTTATTTAACATGTATTTCATGTCATCATAACTGTTGTCAGTATATTCACTATTAATCGTTTTTTTGTTGTGTGACATTCTCTTCATCTATATATTTTTTTAATTTTTTAAAATCGAATGAAGGACTCAAATCTGTCCAATATTCATTATAATTACTTCTAGTTGTTATACCATAAAAATTAACTATACCGTCAATTTTAACGTTATGTCCAACCAAGTCTAAAGGTATTCCGTGTTTAATAGATAGTTCAACAATTAATTTAGCACAAATTTTAAGTTGTTTATCTGGATATATTGACCAAAATGATTTATCTCTCCATCTTTTTTGGTATACCTCTCCTTTATAAATATCACCAATCCAATTGACGTACTTATTATTCAAAGTATTATACTTTAACCACCCTAAATTTTCTAAACAAATAATAATGGAATTTTTATCAATATCTTCATTACCAAAAAATTCAGAGTAATAACTTGAATCAAAATTTTCAATTAATACCCCATTTTTAGATATTGTATATGTTGGTATTTTCTTATACTCACCATCAAATCTATGTTTTAATGCATTATTATAATAGATTAAAGGTCTGGATGTGTGGCATAAAATAATTTGTGTTTTGTTATGTTCGTTTTCATAACAAAATAAACTATTCTTGTTCTTTATTATTGTCTCCAACTATTTTAGTATACGTTAATATTTTTTTATCAATATCTTTTTTTTCTACAGATATCTCATCATTCGAATCTTTTACCGATGTTTCATCAGTTTCACCGTAAATATCACCTTCTATTTCTTTATTTAAACCTAACACTTGTTCCAATTTTTTCAAGTCTTCTTCTTTAGGTTTTATTGGTTTGTGTTCAATATTTGAATACTGTGCCAAAACACTTCCTTCATTTACTTTTGTTGAATCAATAATACCAGACAATTTTTCAACTACAGAATCTTCTTTTATGTCTAAACCAATGTCTTTTGTTGATTTTTTGTCTACAAATTCTTCTTCAACATCTCCCTCACTTTTAAGTTCTTTAGTGTCTTTATCATTTTTATCACCACCAACTTTAGAAAATGCAAAATTAGCCGCTATCACCATAGCGATAGCCAATGGGTCAAATACAAAAATTATTAATAATAGAAACCAATTAACTACTTGATTCATTGGGTAACCAGTGACTTCTGATAGATATTTTAAAGGACCCAATTCTCTTTGGTCTTCATTTGATATTTCCAAATTCAATATATCCCTATCCAACTTAATGATAGAATCTTGGATTTCTTCTAATTTTATATTTGTTTCTTTTCTATCATCTAAAGTTTTATCCAATTCTCTTTCTAGTGTCCTTCTGGCTGAGGAAGAAGTTGTTGTAATTAGTTGTCCAGAGTTTTTGTCTACGTATTGAACTTGTGCTGGGTTAGAAAGTGAAGACCTCAAATCGGAAATTGATTTATTTAACTGTTCTTTCTCTAAAGTTAAATCATTTTTTTGTTCTTCAAACCTAACTTGTCTCATTTTAATGACCTTCAATCCTTTATCTAGCAGTTCTGATTGTGTTGCGGTTGTTTGATAAGCACCAGATAAGTAACCATATATTCCACCACTAGTAATTAAAATTAAAATTAATACAGCTGTACACAAGTAAAACCTAAGAATTTTATTAATCGTTGACCAATATTGGTATAATAATGAAGCAACAACAAGTTTAGCGAACTCTAATGACGCGGCCATGACCATAACTTGGTAACTAGCACCAGCAAACAATTTACTCAAACCAAATACGGAATAAAAAGCTGCTGATGCTGAAACACTAAGTGCTGATAAACCAATAATGAATGGTAATATTCTTTGTTTCATAATTTGTTATTTATAAACTATAAATATAAATTATAGAATATAATCCAACAAACCCCTACTCTCATTTCTTAATTTTCTAAGAGCTTTTTCCTTGATTTGCCTTACCCTTTCTTTAGTTAGATTAAAATCCTTACCGATATCTGATAAAGTTCTAGGGGTACCACTTAAACCAAAATAATCAGCAATTATGGACATTTCTCTATCATCTAAAACTGTCATTATTTTCAATAATTCAGATTTTAATTGTTCTTTAGTGTTAAATACTTCCTCTGGATTTTCAGCGTCTTCATTCTCTAAAACATTTACCAAAGTATCACCCTCTTCATTTATAGGCCTGTCCAAATTTGTAGTACTAGGTAGATTTTGTAATTTCGGGTCCATAACATAATCTTTTTTAGAGCTCATTTTCTTAGCTCTTTGTACTTCTTGGACTACATTTGCTGGTAGACGAATGGTTCTAGCGTGTTCATTTAAACATTGTAGTATAGATTGTTTTATCCACCATACAGCATATGATATGAATCTATTACCTTTAGACCAATCGAAATTCCTAATAGCTTTAAGTAAACCATGATTACCTTCAGCAATTAAATCAGGTAAATCAACACCTTGGTTTTGATAATCTCTAGCGACACTAATAACAAATCTAAGATTACCCAACATAAGTTCATTTTCTATTTGATGTTTTTGTTCATCGGTTGGGTTATTTAACATTATCTTAGATAACATCTTTTCTCTGTTAACAGTTAGAACGTCAATTTTTCTGACATCTTTAAGATAATGAGAAATTTCATCTTGGTTTATAAAAGGACCTGTTTTTTTCATTCTTTATTTTTATTTTTAAATTAAACAATTTGTATACCAATAGAGTATTATGACATTTTGTCATCTATTACTAGTCTCTACCTTGGTCATCTAAGAATTTTTTTTCTTCTGGTGTTAGAGAATCTATCCCTTTCTCACTTATTTTATCTAAAAGATAATCAACATCGTATTCAACGTTTTTTTCTACTAAAGTGTTGTTGAAATCCTTAAATAAATTTTCCACATCATCTTGTAAGTATGAAAATATTTCACCTATGTTTTTAATTCCACCACCAATATCACCTTTAATTTCACTTTCATCAAAATCGAATGGTTTTGATTTTAAATCCAACAAATGTTTTTCTAAATTTGGTGTCAATCTAAAACCCATTTTCCTTGGTTTTGGCATTAAAAAATATGAAATAACATTATCACTTAAAGTAGTACTTAACAAGTAATCTAATTCTTCCAAACTATCAGTACTTTGAAAATGACATACCATTAAATTATCGTGATGTATGTACCTTAAAATACCACCATTTAATATTAATGTCAATGTTGTTATTACATCACCAACATTATCATATATCCCGTCTTCATTTTTAAAATCACCAACGATAAATAAAAAATAATTCTTTTTTTTTTCTCTCATCTTAATATTTTTGTTTACTTCACAAATATACGTATATTTATTTAAAAACAAAAAATTATAAATGAAAATTACTTACATTTTTAACGAATCTAAAAAAAATACAAAAATATCGTCACATAAGGGTGTGCACCCAGACGCTATTCAAGACGATTCTAAGAAAAGTTGGCGTAAAGGTGTTAAAAAAAATAAATTCACTAAAGATAGAATTCATCCAACAAACACACCAGAGTTTGACCCATCAAGTGGTTGGCCAGAAGAAGGTATGTCAAAAGGTATTTATAGAATAAAACAAGATAACCCATCATTTGAAGGCAATTATTGGTTTCACAGTAATAATTTTAATGATGACGAAACAAATAAAAGACCAATTCACCCAGAACCAGATTATTTAAATCCAGAAGATGAACACAGTGGGGATGATTATGTGGAAATACACGGTGTTCTACACCCATTAGAGACCGTTAATTTTGAAGAAAACAATAATTCAGATTCTGAAAATTATGACGAATTTGGTCATTTAGATATAAAAGATAAAGGTGGGTATCACTTAGTTGGTTACTCCAACATTAACGAAGTAAATAATAATAATAATAATACTAAAAACAATATTAAAATGAAAAATCAAATTCAAGAACAAATCGATAGAATAAAACAAATGATGATGTTCAAAGAAGGCATGTCATATAACGATGTTAAAATGTTAACAGAACAAGATAAAGTAGCTGTTGACGGTGGTGGTGACGCTGGAGCTGTTGAAGGTGGTTCAGATGCTGGAGCTGTTGAAGGCGGTTCAGATGCTGGAGCTGTTGACGGTGGTTCAGATGCTGTATATGCTAAAGG
>Ga0208162_1000842_pt1 | contig 16779 bp, 17 predicted proteins | sample CB_VirMetaG_4_FD_184539 | JGI IMG/M metagenome (GOLD analysis project Ga0208162, IMG submission 184539) | Freshwater to marine saline gradient viral communities from Chesapeake Bay - CB_1508_1M Viral MetaG (SPAdes) (version 4) | ecosystem: Environmental > Aquatic > Marine > Coastal | place: USA... | reverse complement strand
ATCCATTCAAGTGTCCTTTTGCGGCAACATTTGAACTTTTTGGAGTTGTTTCTTTAGCTGCAGGAGTGATATGTGAGATTACACCTGTAATTGTCTGAGAAATTGCATTATATTTTGCCTCAAGTGCTCCTAAAGATATACTGGTTCCTACTTTTACATCAGCACCAGTAATATTACGAATTCCTGTCACTTGAATTAATCCAGTGACATTAACTGAAAATGGTGCAGTTGCCGAAGGACCAACAACTAATGATCCTGTATAAGGTGTTAATAATGCACCTTGTCCAAAATGCCCTTTGTGTGCCGCAAGTGATCCCGGTTCCCAAATGAATTTAGGACAATTAAGAGCACTTCCTAAAATTGGATTGGCAACATCTAAAGAACCACATACTAGTTTTTCCTGCATTTTTTACTCCTATTTACAACCTAAAGCAATACCATTTAATAAATCTTTAAGACCACCTGGAAGAGTGGGAAGAGATCCGAATGGACTATTAGATTTTACATCAGCACACAATTGATAAAGAAATCCATTGGCATGTAGTGCAATCCAATCAGTGCTCGAAATACACATTTTTGCACCATTTAAAGTCATCATCTCTCCAGCAGACATGGTAATTGCTTCATTTGCAAAAACCATGAAAGATCCATTATTATCCTCACCAGTTGCCTCTATATAGACGTTTTTTGCCTTTAATCTGATATCTCCCCCCACACATGTAATTGCCAAATCTCCATTTTCAAGTCTTATGAGCTTAGTTACATTTCCTTCTTCTTTTATTTTTCTATCATCAATAGGTTTATTTCCTAAAATATGCTCATAATGACTTCCGGGAATAATATTTCCCTTATTACCATCATTGGTAATAATTTCATCATATCCACACGATGTATTTAAATTATATTCAGTTTTTGTATCCTTCTCTCCACCAGGACCAAAAAACATTTTTCCATATGCATTATTGGAGACAACATATTCAGGTTTTTTGGTTGCCATTTATCTTACACAATCAATAACTCTGATGATATTTATTTGCCCATTCGAAGTTGTAAATTTCAATTCATCATCTCCAGCAATTCTGGATCGTGTTATAACCTCTCGACGGGTCTTTGGATTCAATACTCTTCTCGTAAATGAATCAATAGAAATAGTCGGAACAGCATTTGGATCAATACTAAGTCTAGGAACATTTGGATCTAAATTACCACCACCAGTTCCAGTTCCGGTTTCATCATCATCCCCAGTTCCTTGAGTTCCAGTATCTCCAGTGATTCCTTGAGTTCCAGTATCTCCAGTGGTTCCTTGAGTTCCAGTATCTCCAGTTTCATCATCAAACTCAGAGACTAGAACTGGGGTTAGTTTTGGAACTATGACAGCACCATCACCCGTTTCACTTTCAATCTCAATATCTGGAATTTCTGTTAGTCCACATACAGAATTTAAAAGTTGTATTTCCACAATTTGTCCATTTTCTGTCATCTTTACTGCAGCTTCAAGATTTTCTATTTCTGGAGTTATTTTAATTGTATCATTGATAGTATAACCAATTCCAGTAGATGCAATGGTAAATCCAGTTAAACACACAACGTAATCATTTACAGGATCTTGTTGGTCTCCCCGATTTATTGGATCATCAAACTCATCAAATCCATCAGGTTCACTTAAATAACCACTACCATTGTTTGTCATCACAATTTCAGTAAGTCTGCCATTATCATCAATTCTTGCATATGCGGATGCACCACTTCCATTTCCACAAGTATCTGTGATAGTTACAAATGGTGGACTTTTATACAAGGTCGGAAGTCCAAAGTCTACTAAATCTACTCCCACAATCTGACCAAGTTTATTAACAACAGCTCTTCCGGCAACATTTGCACCTCCACCACCAAAAATATCAACCGTTGGTGGTCCACATTCAAATGGATTTGTATCACATTTCGTCAAACTACTTGGAATGTTTGCATTATCTAAATTAGGATCGAAAACACTACCAGGACCAAATACACCAGCATCAGAATCTTCTCCGGTTAAAAAACCGGTAATTTTATCTCCTGATGGAATGAATGTTGCAGCTTCAATCGCAGGAATCGCATCTGCCGGATCACCAATCCAACTTTTAACTGAAGGGCATTTTGGTTTTGCACAAAGATATGATTCGAACGCTAAAATTTGATCGATAATAGAAAAAACATTGGGTAAAGTTACGGCAAAAAACTCACTACCAAATATATTATTAACATCATCTAAAAGTGGACCAAGTGCTTGTTCTATGTCTGCACCTAGTTTATTCATTATTCCACTTACCCATTGGTCAGCAGCACAAAAAGGAACATTAACAGCTTTAGCTGCAAGTTCGAATAAAAACTCTCCAACAGTATCAAGTAAATTTTCTCCAATATTTTTAAAGGCACAAAAAATATTATCAACAAGAGCTTGAATACCAATATCTTTCAATGTTTTTGCAACAGTTGGCAAAAGATTTTCAATTATAGGTTCTATTTGCTTTCTGATTTCTAAGATAATCCAATTTCTAATTCTTTGAATATAAGTCTTTAAAACTTTAGCAATTATACTTGAAGTATTTCTTATTAGATTAGAAATATTTGCTATTCTGTTTTGAGCTAAACTAACTGCAAACTGACCATAAGTTTTTATTGCCTTTAGAGTTTTCATAAAACTCAAAAGTGCATTGTTAATTTCCGCAAGAGTTCCTTTTCCACATGGGTCTGCCAAAGGAACTGGTGCGCTGTAAATTTCTTTTCTTATGGCAGCGGCTGTTGTCTTTGTAAATTGTTCACATTCTGGTGTATTTTTAACATTTGGCTTACCTGATTGTTGCGTAATACAATCTTTTATGTTTCTACGTTGGAATTCTACAGAAATTTCTTTTGCTTCAGCATCTAATTTTGCTATTTCCTCTACGTTCTCTGGTGATGCTCCAGCTTTTTGTAGTTTTTGTATACGGTTTGCTATTTCTATTTGACGATTTTCTAAATCTGTATCGGAATATTGAGGATTGCCATTTATTTCATTAGAAAATCGATTGGCTAATACCTCATTTGGATCACCAAAATCATTAACTATAATTGGGTTTCCTTCTGATCCTGGTGTTGCTTCTGGTGTTGCTTCTACTACTTCTAATTGTGTTGCTTGTGTTGCTTGTGTTGCTGTTGATGCTGGTTCTTCTGTTACTTCTGTTACTTCTGTTACTTCTGTTACTTCTGTTACTTCTGTTACTTCTGTTAATTTACCTTGTCTGTATAGGTCCTCTAATTGTATTTGAGAAGGGTCACCAGCACCTAAGCCATAATGATCTGCACCAAAATCATTAAATAGAATTTGGTCTGCTTCAGTTTTTGTTAATCTACGCCAAAGTCCATCACCATTATTACCGATATTAACCCTGACATATATTCTTCCATTTTCTCCATCTGTTATTCTGTACCTTTTCATCTATAATTACCTCCCTGTGCTGATATTTATGGTAAACTTCATCAAACTTCTCTTCCAGTTTCATCAAACTCTCTACCATCGGGGGGTGTTTTAGTTGCTTGTGTAAATGCTTCCTTCGGTGGTTTTTCTTGTCCTGTTGGTTTAGCACCAATAATTTGGTGAGGACCGGGAGATAATCCACTATTATATCTGTTTACATTTTTAAAATAAGTTGTGCCATTTATACAGTTTTTAATTCCCGGTTCGGTTATGTTTTTACCTAAAACAGCAATTATATACAATTGTTCATTTACATAAGAGCACATCACCCATTCTCCTCCCCACAATCCAGAAGACTGTTGGTTTAAATTTCCCGTTGTTGTTGGATTTGATACAACTGCCCAGGGAAGATCATTATCCTGCACTTCTGGTCCAGCAGGATGTATACCAGGTATTCTTACTTTAACTCGATTTCCATAAGTCTTGTCCCATGTCGCATCTTTCAAAAATTCATTCTGTCCACATGCAACTTGGGCAAGAAAAAAACTATTAGTATCGACCTTTCCTAACTTATTTTTTGTCATTAGAACTTTACTTATATGTAGTTGATTTAACCATAAGAATCACGAACTAATGTCATTGATGTTTGCGATTTCATATCAGAAAAATGATGACAAAGATTTAATATTAAATATTTTCCACTCTGAGATCCATCTTTAGTTCCCAGTACTTTTTCATCTTGTGATATAATTTCAAAATTACACTCAATCACATCTCCAGCACTTAATCTTGGATTACATGGAACCTGAACGTGAATGATTTGAGAGAGCAGAGAATTATATCTCATCGGAGATTTTGCCTGCCATTCGGTCGGATCATTATTCAATAAATTTTCAACACCAGGATCAAATGTTCCATAATCCTTTGTCATAAAAAATGTTCTCGTAAAAGAGTCTGAATCTGAAAACTCTTTTATTCTTCCTAAAGTTTTTGATAAGTCTAAAGTATTTTCTTTTTCAGTATACTCATGAGTGATGGGGTCAAAAAATATTGTTCTGTTTTTCAAAACTCCAGTTTTTTCTAAGTTTGCAATACTTCCTTTTTTTATGTCAGTATTAAGTAAAATTTTAAAATCATTTGTATCATTATCAAGATTTGCCTGCACAACGGCATTTTTGTAGTATGTTTCCGCAGGTAGTTGAGAAATCAAACTATCAATTGATCTAAAATTAAATCCAGATTGTGTCTCATAGAAGAAAAATCCGGGATTACCATCTACAGGAATTGATTTTGATGCGATATCAATTAATACACTAAAAACATCACGACTTTCTCCCGAAAAATTATAAGAGTTTTTTGTTTTTTCAACAGTAGATGGTGGATTATTTAAGTAATCTTTAATTAATTTTTCGGCAGAATTTCCAATATTGCCACGATGTGTTCCATATACAGTTGATTCTGAATTTAATTTTTCATATTTGGAATTTAAATTTATGACAGTTGCACCTCTATTAGAATCTTCTGAAGGTGATGAGTGTGTATCATAAAGAAATGTATTTGATATTGTTCCATATTTTGATTCAATCTCGATCTCAAATTCTACATCACCATCAAGAGGAAGTGTAGAAACTATTGTTCCAGTTCTTTCTTGCGTATCATATTTACTATCATATACAGATAATCCACCAGTATCAACTAAAATCACAGTTGCGGTTATCTGCGGAGAAAAGAGACTCTCGTAATAATTAATTCCAATTACTTTGGTAGATGTTGGATTGGCCGTCAAATCTTCACTAAGATCTACTATTTTTCCACTACTAATTTTTTTAATTATAAATTTTTTAAATGAAGATTTACTTAAAGCTGATGACATTTATATTAACCTCTCCATATTGATGACAATTGTGGTGTTGGTGATGATGATGCGACTGGTGTTTCTACTGGCATTGGATATGGGAATGGAACATAAGTCTCAACTGGTTGTACTGCGTAGATAAAAACTGATTGATTTCTACTACTATTTAATGGGCCTAAGGAAACACCAACACGGCCACCACCATTGCCACCACTAGTACCTAGTGGTTTGACATTTCCACCATATCTAAAATAACTATCCATAAAGGATTTGTTATTTTCAGTAATTACAGTCACGACTCCTTCACCACCATAACTCATTGCTCCGCCACTGCCAGGTGGATAGTGTGAAAAATGAACGTGAGATCCAGTTGAATCTCCTGTCGAACCTTCCTTTCCTAATAACTGTCCAGCTTTAATTTTTTGTCCTGTCTTTACATTAACTGATTGAAAATGTCCATATCTAGTTTCTGCTCCATCCGTATGTCTCAGGACTACAGAATATCCATACCCATCACCTTTATCACCAGCATGTATTACTTCTGCGTCTTGAGCAGAAGATACTGGAGTTCCTAACCCCATTGATACATCAACACCAGTGTGATATTTCACTCCCCCATGAATTGGATGACCTCTCCAACCAACAGGACTATTGAAATGTGCTTGTGATGGTTTTGTTCCGCCCGTAACCATTGCTGGTGGTCCTATAGTAGGACCTGGAGGAGTAGGAGAAGTTGTTGTAATTCCAGATCTAAGTCCTCTATCCTTTTTCAGAACATCAGCATATAATAATATATTCTTCTCGTGTTCTTTTGTAACATCAATAATTTTATCAACTGCTATTGGAAAATTGATAAATCCATTATTTGCATCTCTTTGAGCTTTCTTACCCTCCGGTGATTGACGACTTTTTTGTGGTTGATATGCTTGTCTTTCCGAAAGTTTTTCAGGAGTGCTTTTTACCGTTCCACCACGATTAAATGATTGTACTGGGTTTTTTGCCGTTATTGGTTGAGTTGACTCTGGTTTTTGTGTATCTGAAGGTTCTTTGGGTTCTTTGGGTTCTTTGGGTGTAACTGTCTTATCAGGTTCTGATTGAGGAGATTCGATAGATTGCTCCGGTTCATTATCTTCTTCACTCTTCCCCAAAAGTTTTTCAAGATTAATTATATCTCTCTCAGCACGATCCGCATTTTTTATATCTTCATCAATTATTTTATTAGTTTCATCGGCATCTTTTTTAATTTTATCTTGTTCGGATTTAGGAAACAATCCCACAAACTGTGCGAGTTGTAAAATGCCATTTCCTATAAATCCTAAAACATTACCAACACCCTTTATAAAATCACTATTGAAAAAATCTTCTACCTGTTTAAGAATAATAGGAAGATTTTGAAGCAGTATGCCAGCGGCAATTAATCCAAAAAATTCCAAAATTCGATCAAAAATACCCTTTACTGGAGAAGTAATTGTGCTCGCAATTTTGGAAAATCCAGATCCTATACCAAGATTTTTACTTTCTAATCTACCTTCTTCTTCTCTTAATGTTCTTTTTTTATCTAATCTCGAAAATAAATTAGTTTTATCCTTTTCTATTTTCTTTAATTCTTTATTATTAGAAAATAAAGAATTTTTTATATTGGTGACATTAAGTTTGAGTTTTTCTACTTGTTGTTCCATTGTTTATCTCCTTATATCATAATGCCATAAAGTTCTGGTACAAATAACATCCAAGGATTTGCAACATTAGATGAAGGTACAGATTCAACACCAGTTGCAGGACTCTGCATTTGTGGAATTTGTGGTGGTTTTGATCTCTGTGGGGGCATCATCATTGGCAAGAAAATCATTCCACCACCAGATGAAGATGGAGGTGTCATATTAACAGAAGCAATTTTTGGTTGTTTGGAAGTAACATCTTTAGAAGAAAATCCACCTCTACCAGTCAATCTAAATGCCGAACCTCCTCTACCAATTCCACCACCTCCAGAAGATATTTTTTCAGTCTTTAGATTTCTTAAGTAATTATCATGATCCTCTAAAGTAGCGGCAAATTCTTTCTGAACATCTTCTTGATACTTGGAAACCATCATAATTTTATTGACCCCCATCTCAAATCCTGCCCATAATCTTCCGGCATTATCATTAATATCTTTCAGAAGTGGTCTGTATAACATCGCAGATGATGTTCTTATAACTTCTTCTCCTGGAGCAAGCCTTGCGGATACAGTATCAACATTACCAGATCCTCTTCCAGGAACTGTCATTCCGTTTGATGCTAATATTGGACTTCCAGGAACTGTTCCACCACGATTAAATTTGGCAGGATCTACACTATCAGGATCAACTTTTCCTGTTTTTGTTGCATCTTTTTGTTGTTGTTCGGCAACATCTTTTGAACTACTGTTTCCAAAGAATAAGTCATAAAGTTGTCTGCCTGCCCAGTCACCGGCAAGACCACCAATAAATGTTCCAATTGGACCACCCAAGAATGTTCCAATCGCACCAAGAAGTGCGGCACCAATTGCACCAAATGCCGCTCTACCAATATTTTCACCCATAGCCACCGATAAGGCAAAATCAATCAGTGCTCCAACAATTGGAATTCTTTTTAAAATTGGTCTGGCAAACTTTAAAAGTGATTTGACTAATGTTTTCTTTCCTGGACCGGCACCAAGAACTTTAAGGAAATTTCTCCCGAACATTTTTCCCTTAACTTCAAGTCCTTGAAGTGTTTTATTAAATAGATTTTTTTGTCTTGTTATAACCTCTACATTTTCTTTTATGGCACCACCTGCCACATTAAATCTTCCAGGAACAACCCTTGATTGAATTTCTCTACCTACAGTAAGACCTCTTCTTTGACCTGCCGTATTTCTAAAGAATCCTCCACCCCTTCTGGCAGTATCTGCACCAGCACCAGCAGAGGTTGATGCAGCAGATCTAAGACCAAATAACCGTAAAATTCTGCCAGGAAGTCTCCATAAAAATCTTCCTATTCTAAATAATCTTCTTCCCCATTTAAATATCTTATATCCTAATAATCCAACTACCAGATAAGGAATTGTAGTCCCAATAAAATTAAAAATATCACCCAATAACTTTTGATTTTTTTTATCTGCTAACCAGGTAAAGGCAACATTTGTAATAATGCCAGTGAGTATTAAACCAAAAAATTCTTTTATTCTATCAAAAATTCCTTTAACTGGTGCGGCAACTTTGCTAATTGTTCCGGTGATTCCACCACTAATTTTTTTAACTGCCTCTACAGATTTTTCTTTAGCAGAAAATTTTCTCTTTGATTCTGCTTTCCTTATATTTGCAATTTCTTTTTTTTCTTTTGCAATTCTAGAAGAATAGTCTAATAAAAGTTGTTCCTGTATTTCTACAAGAATTTTATTTGTTTCTACAAGAGTCTGTTCAAAAGGAGTTTTTTCTTTTCTTAGATATTTTGGATCTACATTAGGACCACTATGAATACTCCCATATCCCATTCCTTTCGGAACTTTTATTACTTCTGTAGAAATCTTTTCAACTATCTTTGGTTTTTCTTCTACGGCATTAAAAATCTTTTCAACTATCTTTGGTTTTTCTTCTACGACATTAAAAATCTTTTCAACTATCTTTGGTTTTTCTTCTACGACATTTGTAATTGCTTCAATTCGTTCAATATCTTTAGGTTTTGTATTAAAGACTACCCTTGAAATATTACTAACATTTAACTTTGGTGCAGAAATACCGGCACCTCTACCAGTAAAAGAAGAGGAAGAGATTTTATTGCTTTTAATTGCTGGTGCCGTGAAAAGTTGGGAACTAAATTCCATTCTGTTGCTGCGCCTTTAGATTTTCTTCCTCAATATATTGTTCAAGTAAAGTGAGATAAATATCCTTCTCCCACGGAATCATATTTTCTAACTCTGTTAATGAATATTTATGATGCTGCATCAAGGCAAAATTAACCTTATAGTATGACTCAAGATTAGTATGAGCCATACTCAACTGAAAAAACTTGCCAGTCCCTCCAGAACAACTTCAGATTCAACTCCAGTGTTTGGATTTTTGACCTTAATTTTATGAGAGAGTTTTGGCATCGTTGTAAAGAACTTTTCAATTTCCTTAAACTGCTTCGTATTCAGTTGTTCAACAAACTCATCAAGTTCTTTTTTGGTACAATCTGCCGCTTCCCAACTTTCTTCCTCATTATAAATCATCTCAATACAAGATGTAATCATCGAGAGTGATTGATTTACTTCACTGTTTGTTCCCGATACTTCGAAGTTATTTTCAATAAATTGATCGAGAGATGGATACTTAAGTTTCATCATAAGATTATCATCAAGTTTGATAATATTCTTATGTCCTCTGGTTTTATGAACTTTGATGGAATCGATTTCGATTTCCATCTCAACTTTAGTTTCCCCATCATCGGGACAAGTCACATTGACTTCTACTGTCTCACCAACAGACTTAGAACGAACATTTAAGAAAAGGTATTCAATATCAAAAGTCGCAAGAGATTCAACCTTGACATCTTTTGAAAGAATACAATCTCCAATAATTTGAACGATGGCATCGGTCATCTGTTTCATATCTTCAGATTCCATTGCCATAATCAGAATTTTTTCTTCTCTGACTAAAAATGGACGATATTTAATCTTTTTCCCATTTGAAGGCAATACCAACTCATAGGTTGGAGTATTAATCTTGGGTAAAGGCATTTTAAAAAATACAACTCAGGTTTAGTTATTTATCCCAGTTGGGGAGAGATCTAAGAACGGGGGTTTTTATTCTCATTCCCCGTAGGGAGTTCTCCGTAAGTAGTATCTCCTGCACCAGGATCTTCAACTATAACATCCGGAATATCAACATAGTTCATAAGATAACGATCATAGTTAAAACTTACAGTCACTTTAAGTAAATCAGCAGGACCATAAGAAATTGGACTAATTGTCATTCCTTTTGGAAATGCATTAATAAAAGTATACTCTAATCTACTTTTAATATCTCTCTCAAATTTCGTAATTTTCATTCCATTTTTAACTTTATAATAGTCCGGATATGCCATTTTTCTAAAATATCCAGGTGATTTCGAAATATTAAACTGTGATATTTCTCCAGCACCAGAAATATAATCCATCCATCCCTCAAAAAACTTTATAGATTCATATTTCCCATCCACATAAAAAGTAAAATCTATATCGGCATAAAGTCGAGTATGAGCAAATTCTTGTGTCACCCCAAGAAAATTATCCTTGACCTCTGCGGTTGCATATGATGATGTTGGTAATGATGCCTCTGAACAGAGAAGACCCAGTTTTTTTTCCGGAAACGTTAGATCAGATAATCTGGCATACTTTATCATATGATTTCTCAAGTCAGCACTAATTCCAACTCCAATTCCTGAGATAGTTGGTATTTCGACCAAATAATAATTATTAAGTGCGGGATTTCCAATTAATTCCCTGGCTTCTTTTATTGATTTGACAAGATTATTTGCCACTCTAAATACCTTATACGACTACTTTATTATTAGTTATTTAGATGTCATATAAAGGAAAATACCAACCTTCATATCCAAAAAAATACAAGGGTGATCACACTAATATAGTATATCGTTCCTTATGGGAGCGCAAGTTTATGGTTTATTGTGATAAGAATGAAAATATTTTAGAATGGGGAAGTGAGGAGATTGTAGTCCCCTATCGATCACCAGTTGATAACAGATATCACAGATACTTCCCAGATTTTTATATTAAATATAAAGATAATAACGGGAAGATTAAAAAGTCAATTATTGAAATCAAACCATATAAGCAGTGTATTGAACCCAAAGTCCAAAAGAGAAAGACAAAGGGTTATATCTATGAAGTTATGGAATATGCCAAGAATCAGGCAAAATGGGAAGCTGCTAAAGAATGGTGTTTAGATCGTGGTTATGAATTTAAGGTTCTTACAGAAAACGAGTTAGGTATCAAATGACATTCTCATATCCAACAGACGACCAAGAAAATCGAGTTCGTGGTGTGGTTGATAGTTTAGTTGGTATCGAAAATCCAGATGATATTATGGAAGAACTGATTGGAGTTTTGAGTGAGAGTGGTAGGAATGCTTCGGTTGGAAAATATTATACTTTCTTTTATACTGCAAAAACTCCGGGAGTTAGATATGATGAATTTCCACTTGTCGGTGTAACTGATGTCTTCTCTTGGGGATTTCGTGGAATCAACTTTCACTGGGGTGATAGAAGACAATATAATTATGACCAAATTGCCGGACAACTGTATGAAGTTTACCCAGAAGAGATGTCTGATGTTATAGAGCTCAATTTTACAAGTCTTCGTTCTAAATAACTAAAAAGTAAGATAAATGACTAGTGGAGTTTTAAGATATCCTTATGAAGCACTAACTGATGAAACAGATTATTTGCAAATTGATATTAGAGAATACAATTCTCCAGGAACTTTGAGTGATGGTGGATTGGTGAGTGGTAGAAATTCTGACGGAACAACGAGAAGGGGAACGACTTTTAATCCTACTGGTGGTGTTAAAACTGGAGATTTATTCACGACTTTTGATCCTAATAAAGGTGCTAAAAGTCTTGGAGATATATCCAAAACCAATTTTAAAAAAGCACAAGGAACAATACTTCTGCCAATGCCTTCCAATATACAAGATTCAAATTCTGTAAGTTTTTCGCAAGGAAATTTAGATGGAATAACATCACAGATTTATGATGATATTAGTGTTCAGACATTTAATCTGCCAAACTCCAGTCAGGGACAGGGACAGACACCGACGCCAATGCAACAACTAATGTCGCTTCTTACCGAAAAAGTATCCCAATTGGGAAACACATTTTATAACCAAGGAGATGATATTGGAAACATTATAGCAAAAAATTTATTCGCACAAGCAGCAAACATACCCATTGGGGGATCATTAACAAGAGATGATGTTTTTGCCAGAGAATCTGGATCAATTCTAAATCAAAATGTCGAACTTTTATTTAATGGTGCGACTATAAGGTCTTTTAAATTTTCTTTTAAAATGACACCTAGAAATAATAAAGAAGCAGAACAAATAAAATTTATTATTAATACGTTTAAACGACAAATGGCAGCAAAATTATCCACTGATGAAGATCTTTTTTTAAAAACACCATCCGTTTTTGACCTTACTTATAAGAGGGGTGCATCCAAACATCCTTTCTTACATACTTTTAAACAATGTGTTTTAACTGATATGTCGGTTAATTATACCGGTGAAGGGGTTTATTCAGTTTATAATGATTCAACTCCGGTTTCTATGGTTTTAGAACTTGGATTTAAAGAACTTGAACCGATTTACTCTCAAGATTATAATGAAATACCTATAGAACAAGGAGTAGGATACTAATGACAATGATACCTAACGCGCCGCTAGGATTCCCAGGCACCACTGGCACCAGTGGCGGTCTCGTACAACCGCAGCAACCGCAGCAGCCGCCGCAGCCCCCAACAACGACACCATATCCTGGGTTACCAATTACTCCCCTTCCTCCCGGCAGTATTAAACCTGATAAAATACGTGGTAAGACTTTAAGATATCCATACGAAGCATTAACTGATGAAACAGATTATTTAAAAATTGATATTAGAGATTATGTTCCATCAAAAAGATTATCTAATAGTTTAACTGCTAATGGTTCAACAAGAACAAACACCAAATTTAATAATAATCCACAACAAAATCAAGCAATCAATCTAGCAATCAGTAAGACAATACCCTCTAATCTTACTACAGCAAAATTAGAAATGGGAAAAGGCACAATATTATTACCAATGCCGTCTAATATTCAAGATGGAAATTCAGTAACTTACTCAAAAGGAAATCTAGATGGTCTTACATCAAGTGTTTACGGTAATATAGTAGGTTCTGTCAAACCAAAAGCACCAGCAAATATCAAGAACCCATTAAATGATGTACTGTCCAAACTAACAACATCAGCTGGGAATGTTGCCACAAACATGTTTCAAGGAGGGAATGCAAAAGCATTTAGAGATGTTATAACTTCGGATATTTTTGCACAAGCAGCAAACATACCCGTTGGGGGATCATTAACAAGAGATGCTATTTTTGGAAGAACAACTGGGCAAATTCTAAATCAAAATGTCGAACTTTTATTTAATGGAGTGACTCTCAGATCATTTAAGTTTTCTTTTAAAATGACACCCAGAAACGAAAACGAAGCACTACAAATAAAACTAATTATTAATACGTTTAAACAAAATATGTCACCACAATTGGGATGGTCTGGAGATAGTCCATCCCCAAATTTATATTTAGAAACTCCAAATGTATTTGAACTTACTTATATGCAAGGAGGTGGTCCTCATCCATTTCTACATAGTTTTAAACAATGTGTCTTAACTGATATGTCGGTTAATTATACCGGTGAAGGTGTTTATGCAACTTATGCCGGTAAACAAGGTTCTCCAGTTTCTATGGTTTTAGAACTTGGATTTAAAGAACTTGAACCAATTTATGATGATGATTATAATGATCCAGAATCAATAGGAGTAGGATACTAAAATGGGATACTTCAGAGAATTACCAGACGTTGCTTATCAGTCATTTTTGTCTGATGCAATTTCATCTCAAGATTATCTAGTAGTTAAAAATTTATTCAGAAGAAACAAACTTCGTGATGATTTGAAAGATGTTGTAACAGTTTTTGAACAATATCGAATTCCTGATGGAGTAAGACCTGATGTTGTTGCCGAAGCATTTTATGGAAGTGCTCAACTTGACTGGGTTGTTTTAATGACAGCAGGTATTATCAATGTGAGAGATGAATGGCCACTCACAAATTATCAATTATACCGACATGTTGAGAAAAAATATGGTGTAGAAAAATTGAGTGAAACTCATCATTATGAAACAAAAGAAATCAAAGATTCAAGTGGAAGATTAATTCTTCCTGCCGGTAAAGTGGTTAATGAAGGTTTTGTTTTAAACTATAGTGATAATGGATCAAAAAAAGTTATAAGTGGAGTTGATGTAAGAACCGGTATTTCAAATTACGTATATGAAACTCGCAAAAATGAAGAAAAATCCTTAATCTCTTTACTGAGACCAAGATATTTGCAACAATTTTTGAATGATATGAGATCTATTATGAGATATAGTAAGTCATCTCAATATATAAGTGACTCTCTAATTCAAACTGAAAATACGAGAGTCACTATTTCCAACTAACTCAATCTGCTGCGAGTGCGGCAAAATATGAAAGAGTATCATCATCCTCTTCATTATTAGAAGAGAGTGTATCTAGTTCGTCCTTCATATTTTGAGGAACGGAAGGTGCGGAATCACCACGATTTTGAGCACGGAACTCTTCCTCTTCCTCAATAGACTCTTGATCTTGGAACTTAGGAGTGCCCTTAATGCCGAGCACATAGTCCAGACGCTTTTTCAGTTCATCATAGGACTTGAACTGGTCGGGAGCAACAAACTCTTCCAGAGAATACTCCTTCTTCCAGATTGCCTCCATAGCGTCATCGTCGTCAAGCAGTGCGTCCGGACGTGCAAACTCTGAAGAGTCATAGTTACGGTAACCGGCAACGTTCTTTGCCTTCAGTTTGAAGTTAGCACCACCCCAGAAGTCAAAGGGATCAATTGCTTCCTCGTCCTCAAACTCAGGTTGCATTGCGGCAGTGATCTTGTCAAAGATTTTCTTACCGAACTTGTACAGGAAGACTTTACCTTCGTTCTCAGGATTTGCAGGATCCTTGACAACATAGATGTTGGCAACATAAGTCAGTTTACGCTTCTGCTTACGTGCGGCATCTTTACCAGCATCTGTGCCATTATTCCACAGCATCGTGTTGTATTCGGAAACGGGGTCTTTCTGACCCAGAGTGGTCAGAGAGTTCTCGATGTACCAACCACCAGGACCTTGAAAGGCATGGGAGTACAGTTTGACAAACGGAAGATCTTCACCGTTCGGGGCAGGCAGGAAACGAATAACGGCATAACCATTACCGCCTTTATCTACTTCCAGTTTCCACAGACGATCATCGCCTGAACTACCTGCATTATTCATTTTTTCGACTTCCTTGACCAGTTTGGCGGTCAGAGAACCCAGTTTGGATTGCTTCTTAAGATCAGCAAAAGACATTCGGATTACCTCAGATTGTTTGGATTTGTTGGATTTACTTGGATAGTATAGCAAGAATTCTCTCAGTCGTCAATGTAGTCTTTGAGAGATTTGATTGTGGCATTCATACTATCAAATAAGGTTTGCATATCAGTCTCTGGTGGAAATCCCATCAGAGTGACCGATTTGCGAAGATTCTCTTTCATCTCAATCGCTTGTGGATCGTCTGAAAGAGATAATCTAGTATACATTACTTTTTGCTTTTCAAGCAAGGTTGTAAGTATTTCAACATGCTCAAGTTTATCTTCACGGGTCATTGCTCCAAAGGAAAATAAACTTCCGTAAATTTTCTCTTGAAGTCGATTGATTTCATTCAGTTCTTCCTGAATAATTTCGGATTGAAAAAACTCACTCATTTACAATTTCCCGCAAAATTTTTTTATATTTGAACACATCAGTATTTAGAAATGGAGAATACTTCTGTATTTTTAAACTGACGGTTTCCCAAACAGGGTCTAGCAGTTTCTTATCAAACTTTTTCCTAAACGAGAATATCTTATCGTAGATTACGAAAGTCTCAAGACTTACGTCTCCACCAAGATACTTTTTTAACAGGATTGGATGCCCTTTCGAACAATCGAATAGAGTCTCTAATTCGTTGTTCGAGAGTAATTCGTTGCTTTGTTCTTTGAACAAGTAAGTCGAACTCTGTTTCCTCCTTTTCCAATCGGCGTAAGTTCTTTCGCCAGAATTTATAATTTCCCCAATCCATAGGTTTTGCGGGTTATCGGCAGCAGTGAAATTAGATACAAGAAAATCTACAACTTCCTCATCAGAGTATTTACGTGAAGTTTTTTCGAACCAGTATTTGTCCTTCCTTTTGTTGAAGGATGCCATACTGGCACGGGTCTTCGCACCATACTTGAAGAAATCGTATTTTGGATTTGTGAAGTGATTTTTGAGTGACAAATAATGTTGGTAAGTATCAAATGGAGTCACTTTCATAAAGGCAATTTTGCTCTCGAAGTTCGTTTCATAAAATTAAGTCTCGTAGCATCCCACTTCAGTTTTTCTTTCAGTGGTTTAGATACAAGTTTAGTCACCGATTCTACCTCAAGTTCATTGAGTTCGCAATAGTGTACGATGGCATCAATATAATTAATTTTTTCTTCTGCAACAATTTTTTCAATTTCTAATGCAAATTTAGATGGTGTCAAAAATTTGTTTTGAATTGCCTGTTCTAGTTCTTTATTCGGTTCCATAGAGTTCCAGTTTATCTCTAACAAACTTTCTAATATATTCGGTAAGAAGTTTGATGTACTTTGATTTGTCTCGTTCTTCATAGACGACG
>Ga0208162_1000841_pt1 | contig 16788 bp, 33 predicted proteins | sample CB_VirMetaG_4_FD_184539 | JGI IMG/M metagenome (GOLD analysis project Ga0208162, IMG submission 184539) | Freshwater to marine saline gradient viral communities from Chesapeake Bay - CB_1508_1M Viral MetaG (SPAdes) (version 4) | ecosystem: Environmental > Aquatic > Marine > Coastal | place: USA... | reverse complement strand
ACAATTTGGTTATATTCAAGCTAGGCAAGAAGCATACGGTTCGGTCCAAGACCAACTTGATATGATGTACTGGGATAAAGTAAACGGTACAGAGTTATGGAAAGAGCATGTTGATACAGTCAAAGCTAATAATCCAAAACCTTCATAAGTAATTGACACAGTTACAAGATATGCGTGAACACGCCTTAGAGCGTGCTAACTATAAATGCGAATGGGCAGACTGCGACAATACACACATACGATTAGAGATGGCACATCTCGTTGGTATTGGTATGGGCGGTAGAAATAAAGATACTAAGTATGATATAAACAATGTTGCTATGCTATGTAAACAACATCATGATATTTATGATGGACGCATACAGTCATTAGCAAAAAAAGAATATAGAAAACTTTTAACTGCTTATTTAAACTTATCAAGATAACTTAATCTGTTACAATCTAATTTATGGATTACATAGTAGGATTTATCCTTGGTTATTTTTTAAAAGAAATTGGTTTGCTTATTAAAAGAGTAAGTGAATGGGACCTATCTAATCGTTCTGTATATGATAAAGATTGGGATTTCTTTTCAGTACATGAAGATGATCTACCATAATGTCTGATCAAAACGGCAACGGCTTTACTACAAAACAATACCTTGAATTGATCAAGGAAGGACAGGCAGAATTGAAACAAGAACTTAAATCAATTAATCAACGCATTGATGTACTACACGAAAAGGTCAATGCAAAAATAGACAAGTCAGAATTTTATAAAACACTTTTACTAATTGCTACAGTTATATCGTTAGTAGGTGCTTTCGCTTTAGGTATCTAATGGCAACATTAAAGATCGATACAAAGACTTTAATACCAATCTTATTATCATCATTAGTAGCAGTAATAGGTTGGTTATTTAATACAATAGAAGAACTACAATTAGCACATAGTTCAATGATGGAACAACTACGCATATTAGAAAAAGATTTAGATATGCAAGAAAGTTTGTTTAGTGAGTTATTATTTAAGTTAGGTGGATAACATCTGTTATAATAAGATAAACAGTTAGGAATGATTATGCCAAAAGGCGTTGGGTATCCTAAAGGATACAAGAAAATGAAAAAAGGTAAAAAGAAAAAGAAATAGTTATGCCTTTCAAAAAACGTGGCAAGTATTATTATTTGCCAAGCGGAAAGAAAATGACACTCAAACAAGTACAAGCATATTACGCTAGAAAGAAAAAAAGATAATGCCACCGAAGAAAAAAGTATGGAATAAAAAAAGACCTAAGTCACTAGGTAAATCTAAGAAGTTAACTTCTTCACAGAAATCTAAAGCAAAAGCTAGAGCAAGAAAAGCTGGACGTAAGTATCCTAACCTAGTTGATAACATGTGGGCAAGCAAACAATAAATTTTGAAAGTATCCTGTCCTAAATGTGGACAACCACTTAAAGTTAGCGCATATAAATTATCTTGCATAAATAAAAAATGTCTTGACTATAATAAAGAAGAAGATGTGTAAGATATGTGTAGCAGATGACGGTTCATTCGTAAGAATATGTAACTGTGAGTATGGAGATATAAACTGTGAATGTGATAAGTAGGGATAACTGGGGTGCTAAACCTAATAAGACAAAGTTTAGTAAGCTAGGAGAAGTCAAAGGTTTAGTGGTACATTGGTCTGCTTATCCTATAGCTGTAGGTAATCAAGCAGAGATGGACCAGGTTAAGAAGATACAAGCGTTACATCAGAACGATAGAGGTTGGAACGACATAGCGTATAATTTTTTAGTAGGAGATACAGGTCAGATATATGAAGGCAGAGGTTGGGGTAACAGAAGTGCTGCACAAGGTGGCAATAGTAGGGAAGAAATTAACTTTAATAACAAGCATTATGTTGCTGTGTGTTGGTTGGGTGGTATCAATCCTACCGACAAACCATCAGCTAAAGCTATTGAAAGTGTTAAGTGGATCTACGAACAAGTCGGTGGAGAATTAAGACCGCATAGTTCTTTTAAACAAACTGATTGTCCAGGAGATAGTTGGCGACAACACATTGTAGAAGGTTTAGTTACCAACGCAGTTAGTAATGATAGTCCACCTGATATGGTGTTACCACAAACTTTTCATAAAAAACTCGATACCATTATTGCTAAACTAGAAAACATAGAAAACAAATTAAAACTAGGAAGGATCTTACAATGAGTGAAGAACTTAAAGATATGTTAGAGCGTGCGGCTTGGACCTTTGTTGAAGCGTTCCTATCTGCATTAGTTATCAGTCCCATAGCAGGAGTTGAAGCTAATGCACTACAAATCGCAGCAATAGCTGGCGGTGGTGCTGCATTATCTGTAATTAAAACATTCGCAAAGAAAAAAATAAGCTAATATACTAGTCCTAACAGGGCTATAAGGAGGTATCATGCCTAAGAAAACTAAAGACGAATGGGGTAATAATTTCTATAAGTCTGGGTGGCAACCTGGAATAGAGATTAACGAACAGAACGGTCAAGGTGAACTGACACACGTTGGAACTGATCCAAACTATCATAATAAGTTTGATGAAATTCTGCGTGGTTGGGGATATGATCCTGAACATTATGAAATAGAAGGTACAGTACGTTCATCTAGCTGGGAAGTACAGCTTAAAGGTGGTCGGACTGAAACCTTTTACGCATTTAAAGGACTTGTTAAAAAGAAATCTCGTGGTCATGACAAGTATTTCAAAGAATTATTTAAACAAGCTAAACGAAAACCACCAGTAAAACCTACAACACATGGTGGTGATACTGCATTCTTATTCTTTATGGCAGACTGGCAGCTTGGTAAAAAAGATTACGGTGTAGAGAACACTATTAAAAGATATGACGTAGCATTACAAGACGCAGTTAATCGTATCAAAGAACTACGCAAGATAGGTGTAAAGATAGATGAGATATACATGATAGGATTAGGTGACCTCACAGAAAACTGTTCACAGTCTTACTACTCGTCAATGCCGTTCAATGTCGAACTCACATTGATTGAGCAATACGCATTAGCTAGATCAATGATAATGAAAACAATAGATACATTCTTACCATTGGCAGATAAGTTAGTACTAGCTGGCGCACCAGGAAATCATGGTGAAACAACTCGTGCTGGTAAAGGACAAGTCTTAACCAGTAGATTAGATAACTCTGATACTATGCACTTACAGATATGTGAAGAAATTATGAATGCTAATCCAGAACGTTATGGCAAGGTAACAGTAGAAGTACCAGACGGTTTCCATCAAGTCATGGACATCAAAGGTATTACATGTGGTTGGACACATGGTCACATGAGCAGTGGCAGTGGTAACGCAGAAGCAAAGATAGAGAGTTGGTGGAAGGGACAGATGTATGGATTTCTTCCAGCAGGTGAATGTCAAATACTTATCACTGGTCACTATCATCATTTTAGAAGTAAACAACAAGGAGATCGTACTTGGTTTCAATCTCCATCACTAGATAAATCAATAGACTTTACTGCACGTAGCGGTATGTGGTCTCATCCAGGAGTGCTAACGTTTACAGTTAATGCTAAAGGTTGGGATAATCTAAAGATCCTTTAAAGACAAAAGCGGTCTGGGCAAGACCGCTTTGTTTGTCTAAGTTAAGGAGACAACATTTTTGATGTTATCTGATTTAACCATATTACAGTATGATATAATTATTGTCAAGTCATTTCATTGACAGAGGTTTCCTCCTTTACTCTGTCCTTGGCACCAGATCAATTAACTTCGGTCTGGTGTTTTTTTATTTAATTTCACAATCCAATATATATTGTGTTATGCTTATTAGTGGGAGATATTAAATATGAATGAGGTACTGATACCAGAACTCAAACAGTTAGTCGCTAGTAGCGGTCGTGGTTTTGTTGTTGTTCAAAACAATAATGTTATTTATATCGACGGCACAGGTGAATTACAAAGATACTTGCTAAAGCACAATCTTCATGTACAATCAATAGAAAACTATAACAATTTAATACATTATGTATTTGTACGTGAAGAAAGAGCAGGTGACTAAAGTTTGAATTTATTTGAAGATAAAAAGGAGATGAAGAAATGGGCGGTAGCTATGGCTAACGCTTGTGGTGGCATGCGTGCAGAACTAACATTGCAAATGTCTAAACCTGATCCTGAAAAAGTAACAGAACTTACTCAACAATTTGTGTCAGACTATAACGTTAAGATGATTGAAGCGTTAGAAGAACACAAGAAAAGAGAGGAAGAAGAATGAGTAAACCAAGTCCTATGGATAGAGATGTAAAAGTTATGTTTACTGATAAAAGCACACGTGATTTTATTATCACTGCTAGTAATGTTAAAGAAGCAGAAGAAGTGTTTGATTTAATATTTAATCACATGGAACAAAGTATAAATGATTTACTTATTCAATATGAAGTTGGAAAAAAAACAAAAGTATGGGTAGAATACCATATAGATAAAGATCAAGATATGAATGAGGAGGACGACAATGAATTTTAATCTGAATGATTATGATTTAGTAGAAGATAGAATTAAAAAATTTTGGAAAGATAATCCAAATGGAAGAATATGGACAGAAGAAATTTCTGTATCATCAGATCACCAATCAATAGTAATTAAAGCTATGGTATATGCTGACAAAGATGACGCTAATCCTATTGCAACTGGAATAGCACAGGACCAACAAGGTAAAGGTGCAAACATGGTTGCTTGGATTGAGAACTGTGAGACATCAGCTATTGGTAGAGCATTAGCTAACTGGAAATATCAAGCTAAGAAAAGACCTAGTCAAGAAGAAATGCAAAAGGTTTCACGAGCAGACCAAGAGGTGAAGCAAGAGACCAAGAGTGTAACTGATACTAGCAATAGCAACAGCTACACTCCTTCACCTTCTGTTCAAAAGAAAGTAGAAGAAGCTAAGAAGTTAGAAGAAGAAGCTAACGCATTACCATTAGAGCAACGTATTGCTAATGTTATGGAGACTGAAGTCACAGTCGTGCCTAAGTGTATGACTTGTGGTAATGAAGTCTGGGATAACAGAGCAGACAAAGCTAGTGGTAAAGTAAAAGATACTTATCCAGATTATAAATGCAAGACTAAAGATTGTAGAATATGGTACATAGATAGTTTTGCAGCAGATAAAAAAGCACCAGAACAATGGTATATGCCTACTGTTCCAGTTGTTGCTAGAGATTTGAATGAGATTTCTGATGACGAAGCACCATTCTAAACATCACATTGTAATATATCCAAACACATTAGATGAACTAGCTGAGAGAAATCCTGAAGCAGTTATCTTAGAACCACGTGAGCAATTTAATAAAGCATATGTTGGTTATGTTTATAGTTTTGATATAGAAGGTAGAGCAGTCTATGATGTTCAATTAATTATTGATAGTCTTATGGAAGATGACGGCATGGAAGAAATGGACGCTTGGGATCACTTTGGATATAACATAGAAGGTTTAGGCGTACCACATGCACCAATGTTTTTATATAAGGAGTACAAGTGAAAACATTAGATGATGTATTAGAAGGTTACACAAAAAATTGGAGAAGTTACAGTTATTATTACGACAAAATATTATCTGATAAAAGAAGGACGAAGGAAACTAGAAGAAAATTTCTCATAGAAGGCACTAATGACAGGCGTTATTGGTGGCGTTTTAGAGATACATCTAAAGATGAAGAATTGTTTTTTAGTAACAATAGTTGGGCAGAAAAAATAATAAATTTTATATGTCAGTACAACTATGATTTTTTGTACTTTCAATCACCATATAATCGTAGCAGTGTGACTATTAAGTATTGGTTTGAACAAGCAATACAAAGAGCTAATGATATAAAAAATAAAAAGGTACAAAAAAATAAACTTGAAAGTGCATTAAGTAAATTACATAAAGAAGATTTAATACAAATTTTACTTTTAAAAAACAGACAATTACAAGACATAACAAATAGATTTGAAAATTTTGAACGAAGTTATGTATTAAATGAACAAAAAACTATCAGAGCAGGACAAAGAATGAGAGCATACAGAGGTCTTGCTTGTGTAGTTTTAGATATGGACGTACAAACGGTTAATAAATTATTAAATAATGTTAAGAAAAATAAAGTTAGTTTACAAAAATCATTAGGAAAATAATGAAAGATTTAAGGTGGATAGATAATTGTATTGAGTGTGGTGTAGATAGAGAGACTACATTTACACATGACGGTAAGTGTGTTGGTTGTATTGCACACATGATTGAAGATCTTGTATAACAAGAAGTTTGATATACAGCTTGGACAGGGCGAAGAAGTAGAAGAACAACTGCGTGAGTTTTTTGCTGGCAGAAAAATAGAAGTAAAGTCAGAGCGATATATTTGGGAGAAGACTGGCAATCATTTCCTGGAGTATTCTTATAAAGGACAACCTAGTGGTATTGCAACAACAGAAGCAGACTACTGGGCATTCGTCATGGTTAAAGATGAGAAGATAGTTATCTCATACATAACACCAGTGTTCTTACTTAAAAAACTTGCACGTAAGTATTACAACACTGACCGTGATGTCATAGGTGGTGACGGTAATCAATCTAAAGGTATTCTTATTCCAATAGAAGAACTTGCACAAATTTATAAATATATATAATGGACAAATTGTGGCAAAGAATATATGATAAGAGTATGAATACTATATTGAAATCACAAGGTGCTAAAAATGTATGGGATATGTTTGAACAGTGTAATGATTTATTAGAAGCTATCACAGACGCTAAAGAGATAGAAGAAGATAATGTTATACCGTTTTTTCCTAATGGTACATGCGAAGATAGTAGCTTGATGAAACAGTTATCAGAATACGAACCAGACTTTCCAATGAAATCTTGTCCGCATTATGGTGGTGTAACAATAGGTATCGTAACACTTAAAGGTCCAGGCGAAGTCAAAGTCGTGCATGATATGAACGATTTGTTTTCTTATAGTTTCACACAACGTGGTGTGCAATTAGATTACGGAAGAATGTATAGAGAAGAAATGATACTTTATTTATCTGGAATAGCAGACATTCTTAATTCGCCAAAGGCATTAAAAGAACGGAAGTTATTTTTAAAAGATGAGCAAACAAAAACAACAGGGAACTAAACTTGAAACTTATGTAGCACGCATGCTTAATGGTGAGCGTATTGCAGAAGGTGGAAGTAAAGATAAAGGTGACGTAAAGTTTAAATGGAATGGACTAGACTTTTACGTTGAGTGTAAGGCAAGACAATCGTTGAATGTTACACGTGAATTAGCTAAGTCTATATCGAAGTCAAAGTCGGGCTTAACAGCACTCGTTTGGAAAAGATTAGTGCAGACTGGAAAAAATAAAAGACAACCAGACGGAGTACCGATTATCGTATGCTTAACACTGGATACATTTATAGATATTGTTGATGGAAAAATTGATAATGATTTTTACAGTGATCCATTTTGGAAGGAATTACCAGGATCAAAAAAATAGATAAGCAAATAGATCAATCTGGACGCAAGCTAGCACTAGACATAGCACACTTGATGAGCATAGTTGATTATGAATACAACAGACATGAACCATGTTTAGTATGCAACCATAGACTACAACAACACATAGACGGACTAGCATGTGAGAGTGATGACAAGCGAAAACAAATTGTATCTATAGATAAATGGAAAAATATTAAATACTTGACAAAGTAATTCTTATGTGATTTAATCTCTTTAAGTTAAGGAGAGTAAATGAATTGTAAATCTGATTATTGTTTTAATCTAGTTGATGTTGTTACAAACAATCAAAGAAAAAGTTGTTGTAAACCTTGTGCTGATCACTGGAGTAAAACTAAAGATAGTAAGCTAAGTAATTTTTATTGTTATCTTAATCCTAAAAATTGTGAAGTAAAAGATTGTGATACAAGACTACCAATTCATTATGGTATTCAAAAATATTGTGATAAGCATAAAAGAAAAAATCCAGTTATATACGCTGGAAAAAAACAATGGTATGAAAAAAGAAAATATCAAATATTTTGTACTATAAATTATTGTGATTGTGGAAACTTATCTTTAAATCATCACAGTAAAAATAGATCGTGTGTTAAATGTGTAATAAAAATTATAAATAACAACAACTATATTTTAGCTGATGATATTCCTAAACAATTTACACAAAGAATAAATGTGATGTGTAAAACATGCAATAGAATATCAACGAAAACAATTAGTAGATTAATACAAAGTGGTAAGGACGCTAATTGTATTCATTGCAGTAGGATAATATCTAAAGAAAAACTGATTGACTTAGCAAATAATAAAGAGAAATATCCTGGAGAGTTTTACGTATTAGAAAATAATAAATATTTTAAAATAGGAGTAACATCTAATTATAAAATTAGATACAAACATCTTAAAGGAAATAAATTACAAGAGCATATAAGAATACATTTTAGCAACTTGCAGTTAGCATATAATTTTGAAAAAAAGATTTTACATTATATAAAAGACAACGATCTAGGTTATGATGTAAATAAAATACGTGGTGGTGGTCACACCGAAACGATAGATAAAAAGAAGCTAAATCATTTAACAGTGAAAATGTTATTTGATATAGCTAATAGTTAAGGAGAACAATGAACGCAATATACCAGGTCACACTGGACTATAATGATGTCAAAGTCTTAAAACAAATAGGAACTTTTGGTAAAAAGACTACGGCAAAAACAAATATATCTAAGTTAAACGTCATAACTTTTATTGTATACGAAGAATATTTTGACGTGTTTGCTACAGATAGTTATGTATTTTCTTTAGTTAGATTTTCTACACAAAGAGAACGCAAAACAATTATGTATGTAGAAGATCCCGAACGTATAGCAGTAAGAGAAGAACAACCTATTACACCATTAGTATTTAGTGTTGATCTTTATAAATTTAATGAGTTAGTTAATAACTATTTAAAGACATATACTAAAGCTACGGCAGATAAAAATACCGTTATAAAATTTCATGGCAATTTATTAATTGAAGAAGTTAAGAACTTTACACATGTAGATGATATGACAATGGCAGTTAATAATAGCTACAGTGAAACAGTAAAAGGATATGAACGTAATAAAGAAATGTTGTATGGTATCTATAAAGAATTTCTTAGTGATAGTAAGAACGCACATTTACCAGGAAATAATAATTCAATACGTCATAAACTATACAATCATAATTACATAGCTAACGCCATGAAATTATTTACTCTTAATAAAGATAGTGACGTTGTTGATCTTACTGGTTATGACGGCAAGTATGGGCATGCACTATACATGGACAAAGTATCCTGGAGTGAAGACCACGTGACATGGAAAAAAATATGGTTAATGCCTATGAATGAAAACCATTATCGCAGTGAAGATAAAAGTAAATACAGTGAATATAAAATAGAAGGAGATAACTAATGAGCTGGTATCACGATACAAAACGAGAGTATCTATACTCTAATCAATTTAATATATTACTAGAGAGAGATCTAGTTAATGGAAACTATATATGCACGGACTTAGATGATTACTATTCATTTAAAAAAATTTATATAGGTTATCCAAAACAAACAGTATTAAAAATGTTTAGACAAGAAATAAGGGAGAGAAGATAATGACAGTTAAATTATGTGACCATAGATACGAAGTAACTTATACATTTACAGACGTAGGTTATGGGTTTAATGAAGAACAAGCTATTAATGATTGTGAGAATAGCTTAACTCAAACTCATATTTTAGATCTAATAAGATACCTGGAAGTATCTAAAGTTAATCAAGACGTTAGCATAGATGAGTGCTACTTATGTGAAGAAGAAGCTAATGAAAAAATATAAAGTATTAATTACTGGAACGTTATTTATAACAACAGATACAGAAGATAAAGCTATTAAACATGCAGATGAAATTGTTAATGATCTTCATAAGTCATTAAACATGAGTGTATTTTCTATAGCAGAAGTGATTGGAGAATAATGGAAGAAGAATATTTTATACACGAAGTTATTGTGTCAAATAGTAAAGGTAAATTGTTTTATTATCATAGCGATACTATGAACGAGAACTTTTCTTATGATGAAGAATATGATGAGCTATCTCCAATAGAGGAAGAAGAATGACGCTAGTTATAGTCGTGCTAACTGGTTTATTTATTGGATACTATTTTGCAGACGTAAAGAATAGAGAAGTTACTAAAGCATTACAATATAAACGTAACCAGGAATTAGTATTAGCAAATAAAGAGAACGAAAGACTTGACGAAATAAATAATATATTGTTAAATAAGTTAAGAGAGTTAAGGAGTAGAACATGACAGAAGAAGAATTTAAGTTATTAGTACATAAGATCCAGTCAAAACTGGACACTATAGTTAAGTCGTGCGAAGATAACAACGCAAGAGAAGAACTAACACAATTCAAAGCCGTACTAATAGATGAATTAGTTAAACTTTATGCAAATATCGAGAGAGTAAAGACAAACACACAGCAATTAATAACAGATAACCAAAAACTATTAAATGTTTTATGTGATGATTGCATGAATACATACGAATACTTATAACCTAACTAACGCCAATATAATTGCACTGGTTACCCCTTGACCAGTGCAATTATTTAATTCTTGACTATAAAATAAAAGTATGGTTTAATTGATTAAGTTAGTTAAGGAGATAAAATTGGAAACTAAAACAAACAAAGACAGTATTAATATAGCTATTCAATGTTTAGCTTGCTACAACATGGGAAAGCTAACGTTCTACTGGAAATCATTCACCAAAAACACAACGCTTGAAGAAATTGAAAACTCTTTAGACGTTGAGACCATACACACGAAGGCAAAAGTTCCTTACTTGTGTAACGGTGATGAATATATGATTACTGATTATGAGAATATAAAAATTGACGAGTACGCACAAGCAAAAGATATTTATAAACTTGTTGAGCTACTCCAGGACGTAGACGATACAGATTATATTAAAGCATATTTAGAAATAAATCATATTCAATATTTAGACCGTGAGAGTGATAGCTGGACAGAGTTCAAAGACAACGTTCAAGTCTTTAACTGGTTATCGGACGCTGAAGATTACGCAGAAGAATTTGCAAAAGACGCATATGGATTTTATGAAATAGAAGACAATTTTTTTGCTGACTGGATAAACTGGGACGGTCTAAAAGAGTACACATTAGAAACATGGTTTTGGTGTGTAGAAATAGATTTAGGTTATAAAGACGAAAAAAGTTATAACACTAGCCGTTATTTTGTATGGAGTAGAGACTAATGAAAAAATATTATTTACGTAAATGTGACGTATGCAATAAAGGAATGAGCAAAGGAATATATGCTGAAGGTATCGGAAGCGAATATTTTTGTTCTGAAACTTGCATAAAAAAAGACTGGGACAGCGTAACGTTCTTTATAACCCCTGACTATGAAGAAATAAATTATACTGAATTTATAGAATGGTTAGACGAGCAAGATGAAGAAACGCTTGACGCTTTTGTATGGGACTGGTTTAACGGTGCTAGTGAATGGTATCACGGAGACGAGCACGAATATGTTTATGATATTAACGGCACTGCTTACCAATTCGACAAAGTAAAAGAAGAAGAAATATTTGAAGGAGACGAGTAAATGAGTGATATATATAACGCTTATACAAAGCTAGAAATGGAATATGAACAACTAGAAATAATTAATTCAATTCTATGGGACTATATAAGCGAGAAGGATATAGAAGAAATTAATCAAAGACTAGAGAAGGAGACAAACTAATGGAGTTATTTATTTACGGAGTATTTACATATATGTTTTTAACAGCAATATGCCAGTACTTTATTTATGACCAAGTGACAAAACAAAACGAGCTAATGGAGTTATTAATTAACAGAGAGACTAATAACGACAAAGATCTTGATGAACTAATAACAAAGTTACTTGATTATGTTGAACATGATGAGAGAGAACACTACATAGAAGAATATGGAACAGAGAGCAATAATTATTTAATGCTTGACTGTGACCTGGATTTACACGTAGACCAGGAACCAAATGAACATATCTATCAAGTAATACATAAGTTGAATAAACTCTATAATAATGTAGATTAACTCCATAATATACGTATGGGAGAGAGCCAGCACTTCGGTGCTGGTTTTCTTTTAGTCCTGGTATCTAGTTAGATTTCAAAGAATATATGCTTGCTGGGACGGTGAGCGAGTAAGCCAGCAGACAGACGCACACCTAAGACAAAATCGAACAACACGCACACACACAACCCCACACACTACACACGATTATTAATAACCCCCGGATATCAATCGAGCGGGCGTGAAATAATATATGAATACGTCAATATTTACTTGGTAATTTCAGATCAGTGGAGGTGCTGGGAGTTGCACCCAGGTTGAGTAAGTAGTGATAATGGAACAAACATCTTACTGCTATCTACATCACCCCCAGTAGACAGTATACTATATATGGTAGGTACTATATGTAGTATTTACAATAAAAACATACAATATGTTGTGTTTATTATTGTAATCTTTAAATGTCGGATTGTAGTCGTAGCGATCCCTGTGTCACTCCCAACCCAAACCAGTTTATTAAGTGTAGTAACAATATATGCGTTCTCTCTCTCTAATAAATAAAATGTGAGGAATGTCCCTTTGCGGACGACTTATGCGGACCTGCTATGCCAACATTTATTACGACTTAATCTTATGGACCTGTTATAGGCAGGAAGTCCATAATGTTTGTTCCGATTTATTAATCTATGCTACACTATAGCATATAGATATGTCAAGTAAAGAGAAAATCACAATATGCACAGCTTCAGACTGTGTTGTCCCTTTACCAGAAGGTAGGAAGAAATACTGTAGTGAGAAATGTGGAAATAGAGTAAAGAAAAGAGCATACAGAGCCAGGAAGTCTACCAGTGACATACAGGTCATTAAAGAAGTAGATCCACAGATACAGAAGCGTAGAGGTGATTATTACGCAGTAATGAAGAAAAAAAATTTTTTTACCGACATATTAGAAGGTAAGAAGACTAAGAAGGAGATTGCTGATATATTAAATTGCAGTCAGGCGACAGTGTCCAGAGCTATGGCAGCGTATGTTGAAGACATTACGAAGCAAGCAGAGTTTGAAAAGAAGCAGCGTGATAAAGATGATGATAGCTTTGTAACCTATAACATATCTGTAGAAGATTTTATAAAATTTAGAGATGATTATTTTTTAACAGAGCAAGGTAAAAATTATGAGACACCAGACTTTCAAAAAAAATGGATTGAAGCTATAATAGATAGCATACTGCACGGAAAAAGGTTGATGATCTTGTCTCCGCCACGACATGGCAAGACTGATTTGCTAACTCATTTTTGTGTGTATATGATATGTAAAAATCCTAACATTCGTGTAATGTGGGTTGGTGGTAACGAAGATATTGCAAAGAATGCTGTAGGTTCGGTACTTGACCATTTAGAAAACAACGAAGGACTTATTCAAGATTATGGAGATTGGGACGGATTTAGACCTACAAATCGCAGTGGAAAAAGCTGGTCGTCCAGTCAATTTACTGTTGCAACTAGAACAGTCTCTGGTATTAAGTCGCCAACTCTTGTCGCTATTGGAAAAGGAGGTAAGATCCTTTCCAGAGACGCAGACCTTATTATCGCAGACGATATCGAAGATCATGGAAGTACTGTGCAACCAAGTGCTAGAGAAAGCACCAGGAACTGGTGGACGACAACTTTACAGTCACGAAAAGAAGAACATACAGGAATGGTCGTCATTGGATCAAGACAGCACCCAGACGATCTTTACCATCATCTCTTAGAAAACCAGGCATGGGAAAGCATTGTAGAACGTGCGCACGATTTAGAAATACCATTAGAAGATGAGACATTAGACCATACACCGCATTTGTTGTGGTCGAACAAACGTTCGCATAAATGGTTATTAGAACAATTACATGCTGCTGAAACTACTGGTGGTAGAGCTATTTTTGAAATGGTCTATTTGAATAAAGCAATACCAGACGGCATGTCATTATTTACAGCAGAGATGGTTGATAAGTGTTTAGATAAATCACGTAAGCTAGGTGACGTTCCACCGCATACTACATTGATTGCAGGACTTGATCCAGCTAGTACTGGATACCAAGCAGCAGTGCTTTGGGCATATAACGTAAAGACACAACAAGTATGGTTAGTTGATATTAAAAATGATCAAGGTGGTGGTATTAGTAAAGCATTAAAATTAATGCAAGAATGGTATGACAAATATTGGTTAAGCCATTGGGTAATTGAAGAAAACGGATTTCAAAGAGCTATAGGTCAAGATAAAGATATTAGAAATTGGGCAGCTACACATGGTGTACGTATTGAAGGACATCAAACGTATAAAAACAAATGGGATCCAACATTTGGTGTTACAAGCATGGTTGGACAGTATGAAACAGAGAAAATAAATTTACCATGGGCAGACGCAAAGACTAAGAATAAAGTAGGTATATTTAGACAACAACTGCTATACTTTAGTCAAGCAGGTGCTAGCAATAGTCGCAACGTTAAGACAAAAACTGACTTGGTAATGGCAAGTTGGTTTCCTATGAAGCGTATACGCACCAACGTAAAAATGATGTTGGCGCATACTCAAAACGACTATACTCCTAGTTATGCAGACTTTAAAAGTACAGATTTTAACGAGGTGCCTTGGTAATGGTTTATAATCCAGAAGAACTCTTAGTAAAAGTAGACGACTTAAAAGGAATGACCGAACATAGTGGTCATTATGAATATAGAGATAGAGTAAGAAATATTTTAAATGGTGGTTCAGCAGGTATTGCTGCATTGCTTGGCGAGAACGCAAAAAACTATGACGCTGATTTACCAGTGCCTAATCTTATACATTCTGGACTAGAACACTTAGCACAAAAGTTAGGAAGAATGCCTGACATTAAAGTTGATCCTTATGACAACAGAGATAGTGAACGTGCTAAAAGTAAAGCACAAAAATTAGAGAGAATAGTTAATAGCTATGATTTAAATTCTAAAATGGAGAAGCAATTACCACAGGCAGCTAGATGGTTACCTGGTTATGGTTTTTGTGTATGGGTAATTAGACAGAAAAAAGGTCCAGACGGAATTATGTATCCGCATGCAGAATTGCGTGATCCTTATGATTGTTATCCAGGTTACTATGGTGCAGACCAAGAACCAAAAGAAATGGCATTAGTTAGATTAGTTCCTAATGCGGTAATAAAATCTATGTATCCACAGGCACAAGTTGTCGTTGATCCAAGTGGTCAATTCCCATCAGGATATTCTAAGTTTAAATATACTGACGCTTATCAAAGAAGTTGGGATAACCATTTAGCAGACGGTACAGAACTTGTAGAGTTTTATGATGAAGAAGGTACATACATTTTCTTACCAGATCAAAAACAGATTTTAGATTTTATTCCTAATCCATTAAAGTCTGGTCCAAGATTTGTTATAGCTAAAAGATTTAGCTTTGATAGATTGCAAGGACAATATGACCATGTATTAGGTTTAATGGCAGCTATGGCAAAGATTAACGTATTATCAATCATTGCTATGGAAGACAGTGTATTTACTGAAACTAACATTATCGGTGAATTAGAAAGTGGAAACTACAAGCGTGGTAGATTTGCAGTAAACTATTTTACTCCAGGTTCATCAGTTACAAAACCACCTAACAATGTACCGTATCAGTTGTTTCAGCAAATAGATAGAATTGAAAGACAGTTAAGAGTTGGTTCTAGCTATCCAGTATCAGATGACGCAATATCTCCCAATAGTTTCGTTACTGGTAGAGGACTGCAAGAATTACTATCATCAGTCGATCTCAACGTAAAAGAATATCAATTAGCACTTAAAGACGCATTACAAGAATTGGATATGAAACGTTTAGAGATGGACGAAGTGCTTAACGGTAAACAAACAAAACCATTAGCAGGATATTTCCAAGGTACAGCTTATGCTGAAAGTTACAATCCAGAGCGTGATATTTCTGGAATGTATAGAACAAGACGTGTCTATGGAGTTATGGCAGGTTTTGATGAACCAACTAAGATTGTCTCTGGACTTCAATTATTACAAGCTGGAATTATAGATAAAGAAACGTTACAAGAAAATATGGACGGTCTTGAAAATGTACAAAAGATTAATGATAGAATATTAAAAGATGAAGCAGAACGTACATTGTTTCAAACATTAAAGGAACAAGCAAGTCAAGGCGATCCAAAAGCACTTATGGCGTTAGTACAAATTTATAAAACACCAAGCAATATGCAAGAAGTATTAGATAAGTTTTATACAGCTAATGAACCAGAAGTTCCAGAAGCAGAAGCAGCTATGTTAGAACAAATGATGGGAGGTGGTCAACCAGTACCACAAGGTCCAGCACCAGACATTCGATCATTACTATTACAAGGATTACCACAGGGATAATGGGATTTATAGAAAACGAAAGCAACAATAAAAAATTTGCAGACATCTGCAATAATTCTTTATTTGATGTATGGCAACGATCACAAGAATACATAGAAGATATTGAAGAAGATGAAGAAGCTACATACTCTGCATTTCCGCAAGGTATGGTTGTTCAATATATTCCAAATGGATTAATCATAATGTTTAATCCGCCACCAGAAGGAGAAGAATATGGCGAATGGTAGTAGTAGAGATATGGGCAGAAGGGGCGGAAAAAAAAGTACCGCACCAGCAAGACCTGCCGCAG
>Ga0208162_1000837_pt1 | contig 16838 bp, 33 predicted proteins | sample CB_VirMetaG_4_FD_184539 | JGI IMG/M metagenome (GOLD analysis project Ga0208162, IMG submission 184539) | Freshwater to marine saline gradient viral communities from Chesapeake Bay - CB_1508_1M Viral MetaG (SPAdes) (version 4) | ecosystem: Environmental > Aquatic > Marine > Coastal | place: USA... | reverse complement strand
TTAGACTACCCTTTAATAGATGGAGTAGTACAAAGCGAACCTGCTTTACTTTTAGAGCCGAGTAGGCAAAACCAAGCAGAGTATTCCGTTAATTTAAATTCATTATTAAGTTCAGGAACACCTGCAATTACAGCTAATGAGACTACTGCACCTGATGGCACTAACACGGCAAGCAAAATAACACAGACAAATACCAATACTTATCAATCAAGGTTTAAGCAAGGATTTACTGTTTCAGGTTCTACGACTTATACAAGAAGTATTTTCGCAAAGGCAGCAGAAGATGACCTATTATTTTTACAGCAATACGATGGCAGTACTAATTACGGAACGTATTTTGATTTAACAAATGGAACTAAAACTGATTCTAATGCATCAATATCATCAACCATAGAAGATTTTGGAGATGGTTGGTACAGATGTTCGGTAACGTTCACAACAAACTCATCAGCTACTTTTGAGAGAATACAAGTTGCAATTGCTCAAATCGTTAATTCAACTCCAACTTATCAAGGAGATGGCACAAGTGGGTTTTACATTTGGGGAGCTCAATTAGAAGCAGGAAGCTACGCTACCTCCTACATTCCTACTTCAGGTTCATCTGTTACACGTTCAGCAGAAACCTGTAATGGTGCAGGAACAAGTGATGACTTTAACGATTCAGAAGGGGTGTTGTATGCGGAGATTGCTGCTTTAGCTGATGACGGTACTTCAAGAAGAATATCTTTATCTGATGCCTCTACAAGTGATACGGTAGAGATTATATTACAAAATACAGGTAGAGTAGATTACCAAGTTAAAAGTGGAAATTCATTTCAAGGCGGAGGTTTTTTTAATTTAACGCAAACAGAATATAATAAAATTGCAGTTAAATATAAATCAAATGATTTAGCTTTATGGGTAAACGGTTCAGAACGTTCTACTGACAATTCAGCAAACACACCAGTAGGACTATCAGAATTAGCATTTGATAACGGTGGTGGTGGTTCTGACTTCTACGGAAGAACAAAAGAAACTGCAGTATTCAAAGAAGCACTTACAGACAGCGAACTAGAAGCATTAACGTCTTGGGATTCATTTAACGATATGGCAGTAGGACAAGAATATACAATAAGATAATTATGGCAAATACATTTAAATTTGGTAATAAGAATTGGGCAGTCAAAAAGGATTCGGTTCTAGCCTATAATGACGAGAATAATAACTTTAAACCACTACCGTTTGACTTTACAAGAGATTCTACTGCTACTTATGTAGATAGTGATGGTCTTATAAAGACAGCAGGACAAGGAGAAGCAAGAATAGACTATTTAGATAACGCTGATGGGCATTTGTTGTTAGAGCCTGCTAGGACAAATTTAGTTACTTACAGCGAAGATTTTAGTAATGCTGCTTGGGTTAAATTCAATACTACTATAACCGCAAATACTGTTGTATCGCCTGATGGAACTCAAACAGCAGATAGAATAGAGTCCACAAACGCGTCTCATCTTGTATATTTTCAATCTACAGTTATAGCATCTACAAAATATACATTTTCTTATTTCTTTAAAGAAGGCACTAAAGATTCCGTGAAAGTAGCTTTTTATGACAATACAGCAAATAGTTTTATTACACAAGACGCTACGCAAGAAACAGTAGATTATGGTAATGGTTGGAAAAGAATTATAGCAACTGTAACCACACCTTCAGGATGTGTTTTATTAAATTCTTATCTTGATAGGTCAAGTGGAATTGGCACTTTTTATGCTTGGGGCGCACAGCTCGAAGAAGGATACGCTACCTCTTACATACCAACAGAGGGAAGTTCTGTAACGAGGTCGGCTGATGCTTGTAGTGGTGCAGGGAATAGTGAAGTGTTTAATGATAGTGAGGGAGTGTTGTATGCTGAAATTAGTGCTTTAAGTAATGACTTAACTTTCAGATTAATAACTTTAAGTGATGGAACTACTAATAATAGAATATCTTTTGGTTATAGAAATACATCAAATGCAATTTATTGTGAAATAAGAAACGCAAGTGTTACACAAGCATTTTTATTAGGATATTCAGAAGATATAAAAAACTTATCTAAAGTAGCTGTTAAATATAAAGAAAATGATTTTGCTTTATGGATTAATGGAGTTGAAGTAGCAACAGATAGTAGCGGAATAACACCTTTAAATTTAAATAAATTAACTTTTGATAGTGGACAACAAAGTGGTAGTTTTTTCTACGGTAACGCAAAAGACGTAAGAGTTTACAACACAGCATTAACAGATTCAGAATTAGAAACATTAACAACGTAGGTAACATTTACTCTTATGATAAAAACAAGGGTAAATCTTTACATAAGTAATACAATAAGATAAGAAAATTAAAAAAAGTATATATATAAACACTAATAGTTATAACCAAAAGTAAATTATGGCAACTTTATTTAAAAAATACGAATTCGATTCAGAAGAACAAGCACAGACTAAAATAGACGCTCTACCGCACGTTCAAGACGAAAATGGTAACAACGTACCAAACCACCGTCATACTATCGTTAAATTAGGGTATCTGTACACCACAGAGCCTACATACGATGAAGATGGTGAGGAACTAACAGCAGGAGTGCGTAGTACTAAATATTCAGTAGACGTACTTTGGAATGACTTAGAATCTTCCCCTTATGGTTGGGCATCTAAAGAAATAGAAGTAGAAGGTAATGGAGTACATACATTTGCAGGACATAACTTTAGTTAAAACAATATGGCTAAACAGACAGTAAATTTAGGAACAGCAGCTAACGATGGTACAGGTGACCCGTTAAGAACTGCATTTGATAAACTAAATGACAACTTCGATGAGGTGTATGGTAACAATTTTGTTACTAACGCAATGTTAAATGATGACATTGTAGACCACGCAGAGTTAGCAAACAGATACACAGAAGAAGTAGCAATTAGTACACTTACAGGTACAGTAACATATGATTGTAGTTCTGGTTCTACATTTAAGTTAAGTGGAGATTTAACAGGCGCTTATACAATTAAACTAACTAATTACAAACTTGGTCAAATTGTAAGCATATATCCTGTAACAGGCAACCAAACATTAAACCTAGATGCAGGTACAGGAACTTCTGTATTTAACAAGATAGGTGGTGTTGATTATGAAGATGATGGCACTTCAGATAACATTATACAAATTGAATGTGTAGATGATGATGCAGCAAACCCTGTTTTCTTTTACAGTATTGCAACTTACGCTAGTGATAAGTCTGATATTTAATTTATGTTTAACAGAAGATTCTTAAAACCATACGCAGCAGCAGCAGTAGATTTAACACTTGAATACCTTGTCGTTGGAGGCGGTGGCGGAGCTGGAGGTGGCTCTGCAGGAGCTGGTGGTGGAGGCGGTGCAGGTGGTTACCGAGCCGCAGCAGGTTTTTCTTTTACAACTGGAACAGCTTATACAGTTCAAGTAGGTGGAGGTGGTGCTGCAGGAACTGCTTTCACAAGAGGCACAAGCGGAAATGATACTACATTTTCTACAATTACCGCTGCAGGTGGTGGCGGTGGAGGACATAATCCAAGTTCAGGAGCTCAAAATGGTGGTTCTGGAGGTGGAGCGTCAATGAATAATTCCGCAGGAAATACTGGTGGAAGTGGTAACACACCATTTACCACACCGAGTCAAGGTAACGATGGAGGAGATACAGCCGCAGGAAATAGTGGAAGTGCAGGATATATTAAATGGGCAGGTGCAGGAGGAGGAGGTTCTTCCGCAGTAGGTGGTAATGGTTCAGCAGATGCCGCAGGAGATGGTGGAGCAGGTACAGTAAACAATATATACACAACGAATCAGCAATATGCAGGAGGCGGTGGCGGCGGTGCAAGAAGTGCTTCAGCCACAGGCGGGTCTGGAAATGTTGCAGGTGGTGGCGCAGGTGGAAAAGGAGTAGGAAGCGGTTTTGTAGGTAGTAATGGAACAGACAATCTCGGCGGCGGCGGTGGCGGCGGTGGTCAAGATGCTGCTGGAGGAGCAGGAGGTAAAGGTGTTATCATCTTAAAATACCCTGACTCTGTTACTGCATCTGTTAGTGCTGGAGTTTCAACCTCTCACTTAAACTCCACAGCTTTTGGTTCTGGATATAAACTAACTAGAATCACACAAGCAGGAACTGGACAAACAATAACATTTAGTTAATATGGCACATTTTGCAAGATTAAATAGTCAAAATAAAGTAGTAGAAGTTGTATCTGCTCCTGATAATATAGATGAAGAAACATTATCTACAGAAACAGGACAGAAGTGGAAACAAACATCTTACAATACAAGAGAAAATGTCCATATATTAGGTGGCACACCATTCCGTAAAAACTACGCAGGAATAGGATATAAGTATTATTCATCTCACGATGGATTTGCACCACCTAAGCCATATACTTCGTGGACATTAGATGGAACTACTTGTACTTGGCATCCACCAATGTCAAAGCCTGATGATGGAAACTTTTATGAGTGGAATGAAGATGAACTTACTTGGGATTTAATATCATAAATTATGCAAGACTTGAGAATATACGGACTTAATTTAGGAGCAATAGTTTTTAGTACTATGCCAAACATAAATACACAGTTACAAACAGTTGTATTAATACTTACAATAATATATACATTAACTAAAATATACAAACAGATAAAATGAAAAAGAAAGACTTAATACACTATTCAGGAGCAGCAGGAATTTTTGTTCTAGTAATTTTATTATTGTTATATTTAGCTAATAATTCTATTCCTAGAGAGAACAAAGATATTATAGTATCTATCGTAGGAATGATTGTAGGAAGTTTATCAGTTGTTATCTATGCTATCATAGGGCGCAACCCTGACGAAGTAAACCAATTACAAAGCAAGGTAGAAAGCCAACAGAAGCATATTGACGCATTAGTAGAACAAAAAGATGCTTACGAGGCACAGATGATAACTTTACAGAAGGAGATTATTAATGCAGGAAGCGAAGCGTTTAAATCAATATTAAATAAATAATATGAAATATTTTAAACTTAGTGAATTTGATTCGCCTGATGAAGTTGGTAGTGGGTCTAATATGGATGCTACTTTTTTGGAAATGCTCGACGATGCAAGAGGATGGGCAGGTATACCTTTTAAAATCACAAGTGGATTTAGAACGCCATCACATAACGCCTATGTTGGTGGAGTACAGGCAGGGCTTAAAAGCAAAGGAAGTTCACACTTGTTTGGGTATGCAGCAGATATTGCTTGTACAAGTGGAGCAGCAAGGGAGATTATACTTAATGCCCTTATTGAAGCAGGGTTCAGAAGAATTGGAATCGCCAAAACTTTTATCCACGCAGACAATGACCCAGACAAGAACCCATCTGTCTGGCTTTACTAATACAGCAGGAAATACATTAAATGAGTGGTAAAAAAAAGTTTAAAGATACTAAGGTTGGTCAATTCTTACTTAATAAGATTCCTGCAGTTGTTGGCAGTCTTGCTGATGATAGCCCCGTTGGTGGTGTCGTACGCGCTCTTATCGGTGGTAGTGAACTTACAGATGAAGATAAACAGATTGCACTTAAAAAACTAGAGCAAGAAATACACGAGTTTGATGGCATTACTAGAAGATGGGTAGCTGATTCACGTTCACAGTCTTGGTTGCCACAAAACGTTAGACCTCTTACATTAATATTTTTAACGGTATCTTTTGTTGTAGGGTGGTATATGCAAATAGACGGTTTGTCAATCGTTAAAGAATTGCTATTTGTAGTTTTTGCAGGGTACTTTGGGGGTAGGTCTTACGAAAAAGTTATGGGCAACAAGAACCATAAGTAAAAAAAATAATTATTTCTATTGACTTTTTAAAAAAAATGTCCGACCTTTGGTGGGTGGAGGCTAATAATGTATTATCTTAAATATATGAAAGACATAAAAGAACTAGCACAAAAAATAGCAACAGACTTCCAATTAAGTATTAAAGAAAGAACTGATGCTTTACTAAAAATAGATTGTAATCAATATACTAACTTAGGTATAGATTCTAGTAAAACAGAAAAAAAAGAAGTAAAAGCAAATTCTAAATTTATTTACAAACAAATTAAAGGTATAGACGAAGCATCTGGTGAGATTCTTTTAAAGTCTTTAGATGATTAAAAAAAAGACAATGCCAAAAACAGCAAAGAAACCAACAAGAAGTAAACTTGTAAAAAAGTTAGATGTTGTATTTAGTCAGTATGTAAGATTAAGTAATGCTGATAAAAGAGGTTATTGCACTTGTGTTACTTGTGGTAAAGTAGGACATTGGAAAACAGGTGGAATACAAGCAGGACACTTTATAAGTAGAAAACATTACAGTACTAGATGGGATTTAAGAAATGTAAAACCACAATGTGTAGCTTGTAACGTTTATAGAGCAGGAGAGCAATACAAGTATAGTTTATATCTTGGTAGTAACTTATCTGAAGAACTACATAAAAAAAGCCAAGAAATAACTAAATTTACAAATGTAGAATTAGAGGAAATGATTAAGGAATATTCTACGCTTCTTAAAAAACTTTCCTAATTTTTCTCTTATAATTGTTTGTTTGTGAAGGGTGGATTTTGTCCACCTTTTGCTTTTTACAAAATTATTGTTTATCTTTGATTAAATTAAAACAATTAATATGAGCAAACAATTATCTTTACATCAAAAGCTGTTTAACTTACAGCAGGAAATTGGGGCAATCAGCAAGGATGCGAGTAACCCTTTTTACAAGTCAAAATACTTTGACATCAATTCACTTATTAAACAACTACAACCTCTATTAAAGAAGCATAAACTACTTCTTACACAGCCTATATTAGAGGACTGTGTTTATAGTAAAGTAATATGTATAGATGGAGGAGGTGCAGAAGTATCAGCACTTAAACTACCTGAAATAACAGACCCACAGAAGTTAGGTTCTTGTGTAACATATTACAGACGTTACACACTTAGTAGTCTTTTAGGATTACAAGCAGAAGATGACGATGCAAACGCTGCAAGTGGTAAGACTACACAAGAAGAAAAGAAGTGGTTAAACACTAACACAGTAGAATATTCAAAAGCAATAGAGTACTTACAAGGTGGTGGCACAATAGATAATATCAAATCAAAGTACAAAGTATCTAAAAAAGTACAAGATGAGTTGTCTAAAGTGTAAAATAAAAAACGTATATTACAAAGGAGAACATAATAATTATAAATTTAAAATAGAATGGAAAAAAAGACCACAGCAATTATTTCAGGAAGTATTGACCTTACGTCAATTGACAAATCAAAATTAATTCAAGGTAAAAATGGTAAGAGTTACCTCAACTTTACAGCAATGGTGCAGAACCAATCAAGTTATGGAAATAACGTTTGGGTAACGCAATCACTAAGTAAAGAAGAAAGAGAAGCAAAGACACCTTCTATCACATTGGGAAATGCAGCAGTACGATGGATTAGTGATGAGGGAGTAAGTGTTGCAGAAAGGAACGAGGTAACAAATGCAGAACAGAATAAAGAAAGAGAAGTAGATTTACCATTTTAATTAAGTGGGGGTGTAACAACCCCCTTTTTTTATATATTTATGCGACAACTTAAAGAACTGAAACAAGGTGAGGAAATGCCTCACGATTTTTGGAACTATAATGTAAATCCTATACTAGGATATAAATTTGAAAAGTACGTAAAGAATACAGCAAAAGAAACAAACAAATACGGAATTAAACCAATACCTAACAAATGATTGCAAGAGCAAACGATTTAAAAGAAAGAATACTAGACATAAAACACGGTAGAATAAAAGAAGGTTTGAAGATAGACATAGACGAAATAGACGAGTACTTGCGATTTAAGCAAGGAGGAACGTTTAATTTATGTATTGGGCATAGTAATGTTGGAAAGACTACTGTACTCACATACCTGTTTACTGTTTGGGCAATAAAACACAATTTAAAGTTTCTTGTCTGGTCAAGTGAAAACACTCCCCAGAGTATTGTAAGAAAGATTATAGAGTTCAAGATGGGGAAACCTATACAGACTGCTACGGAAGATGACATAGATGAAGCAGTTAAATGGTGTGATACACATTTTAAAATAATAGACGTAGATAACCTTGTTACTTATAAAGAACTATTACAAGAAGCAAAAGCAATTAAAGATGCTTGGGATTACGATGGGTTAATGATTGACCCTTATAATAGTTTAGCAAAAGATAAACAGCTAATGCGTAACTTAGGTGGACACGAATACGACTACCAAGTAGCAAGTGAACTAAGACTATTTGCAAAAGAAAACAATATAGCACTTTACCTTAATGCACACGGTGTTACAGAAGCAATGCGTAGAACTTACCCAAAAGACCACGAATATGCAAACCTTCCACAACCGTTATCAATGTCGCAAGTAGAAGGTGGGGGCAAGTGGGGCAACAGGGCTGATGATGTGCTGTGTGTCCACAGAATGACATCTCATCCTAATGAATGGATGTATTCAGAATTGCACGTGCTAAAAGTGAAAGAAACTGAAACAGGTGGAAGATGTACACCTTTTGAACAGCCTATCAAATTGCGAATGAGTCGTAACAATGTAGGCTTTGAATTTCTTGGAAAAGATATTTTACACAGCAAAAAAACAGAAGTAAACGAAATAATATTTTGATACCATTAATACTTACATTACTACTAACATTAACCCTTATGCTTTTTTGGGGGCAGTTGAACAATGCACAAATGCACATAGGACTTTTGATGGGGTTAGTGTGTGGTGCTTTGTATTCTTATGTAGACATAGAAGAAGAAGGTGTAACAGAACATACATTGCAATGTTGCATATTTATAATTAGTTTTACAGTAATATGGGATACGCCCTTAAATGGTTAGAACTTGTAGCTGCACAGCACAAGGATTGGGTAGCTATCATCAATAGTTTTGGTGAGTATAGATATGCAGAAGATATTGTGCAGGAGATGTACTTTGTACTTATAAAGTATGCAAGTGAAGAAAAGGTCATAAAGAATGGTAAAGTAAGTAGAGGTTATGTGTTCTTTACTTTAAGAAGTTTGTACTATCAATATTACAACAAAAAGAAAAAGGTTGGGTTTGTTTTTATAGACCACGATGAAGTATATACACAACTACCTCAACAAGACAACATAGAAGAAAACGAAGCGTTTCACAAAATCTGTGAATTAGTAGATGAGGTAGCAGATGGGTGGAGTTGGTATGATAAGAAGCTGTGGAAGCTGTATAGCCAAACAGATATGAGTATGCGTAAACTTGCAGCAGAAACATCAATAAGTTGGGTAAGTATTTATCACACTTTAAAACACCTTAAAGAAGATTTAAGGAATAAACTAGAAGAAGAATATTTAGATTTTAAAAACAAAGAGTATGAGCGAATTACCACCAAAAGACAAAAGGACTAAAGCCTACAAAGAGTGGGTTAAGAACCACGAACAAGCAAGTACAGGGGTAGGAGATACTGTACAGAAGATTACAAAAGCAACAGGAATAGAGAAGGCAGTTAAATTCTTAGCAGGTGAGGACTGTGGATGTGATGAACGCAAAGACAAACTTAACTACTTATTCCCCTATCAAAAGCCAAATTGTCTTACAGAAGATGAATTTAATTATTTGTCAGACCGTGTAGGTAAACTTAACAAGGTAACACCTGAAGAACAAAAAAGTTTGTTAGTAATATACAATAGGGTTTTTAAAGATAATAGACAATTAACAGGTTGTAGCACTTGTTTTTTAAATGGGGTATGGAAGAAGTTAGAACGTGTTTACAAAGAATATCTTGGGTAGTCTAATAAGAAATAGAAACCAAGTAAAGCAAGTGATTGACTTTACAGGTGTACAGAATGGAAAACTACACCCAAGTGATATTGATTTTGTATTAGAGTTTGACAATGAGATACTGATACTTGGAGAAGTCAAAAGAAAGTACAACCGTATTCCCACAGGACAAAAGCTAATACTAGAACGCATTTGCGATGCTTGGGGCGAGAAGTCAATAGCTATCAAGGTAGAACATCAGTTTGATGATGATTCCAAAAATATTCCTTTAGAACAATGTAAGGTAACAGCTTGGTATGAACCGAAGGTTGGATGGCATTTTTTAAAAGAGCCTTATGATTTTATAGAATTTATCAATAACTTAGGCAAGAAATGGAATAATAAAAAATGTAGTTTCTAATGAGAGATATAATGCAAAAGAAGTTTGATAACCTTGATGACCTTAAACTTACTAATTCACTTCTGATAATGCAGGAGAATGTAAGCGAGTGGTGTAACGCAAGACCTGAAAACGAACAACTGAAAGAAGTAAGAGAAGCACTTCTAAATGTTACATTCATTACAAACAAATTACAGCTAGACAGGGGAACATACCATTTAGCGATTGACCAATATAGAAACCAATCTACAAGGTCAATAGAACGTGCTAGGAAAGCAGATGAAAGAATTGCAGAACTAGAGAAACAATTATCAATATATAAGAAGAAAGAAGAACTAGGATTATGATGCAAAAACTATTAGTAGGATATGTTCTGTTTAGAACAATAGAATTTTTTATAGTATGGACTTGGAATAATTTTATAAAATGAGTGATACAGTAACAAAGTATTTTGAGAATGTAGACAGCACTATTCCTATCAAGAAAACAGACAAGATAGTAGATGATGTAATAAGCAAATACAGACAACGTAGTGAACTAGGAATACAAAAGTATAACACAACACTACAAGACAACCCAGATGGATTCTATGCCTTCTTAAACCACCTACAAGAGGAACTGATGGATGCTACATTATATATTGAGAAATTAAAGCAGCAGAAATGAAAGAAAGCGAATTAATACAGATGAGAAATAGGGTAGCTAATATGGAAAAAGTATTAGTTGCTGTCATTCTTAGATTGGAAAAATTAGAAGGTGTAGAAAAAAAAGATAGTGAATAACTTGTTTATATCAAAAATGTTTCCGTAATTAGCATCATAATAATAAAACAAACAATTATGAGAACACACATTTTAACAGAAGAAGGTTTTTTCTTTCCTATTGAAGATTTAAAAAACGAAGTACAAAAACAAGGATTTATTACTTTTAATGGTAGGGATGAAAATGACCTTATAACAGTTTGGTTTAACAAAAGATTTCAAAACTTCTCAATAGAACTTAACTGTAAATTTATTAAAGTAACTAAAGGTTGGAATCCAATACTAAACACTTTAAAAGAAAGATTTTTATAAAACCACAGGGGGAGCAATCCCCCTTTTTTAATACAAACAATTATGATATACGAACAAGAAAGTTGGTGGGTAGAGTACGAGTACTCAAACTACACAGAAGAACAATTAGACAACATCTTAGATAATGCAGATAGTTATTTAGATGGACACGTTAAACGAGCAAGATTTGAGAAAATAAAAAGACAAGCAATATGATTACACTACTAAACAACGAGCATTGGCAAAAGGAAGAAATCCTTGCAGAGATGTACGATGATAACTTCTACTATGGACACTTAGGTAAACACGCGCTAAGCAGCAGCAGTCTAAAGATGATTCTTAAATCACCTAAGACTTACAGAAACGTTACTAAGTATGGCGACCCTAGTTCAGATAGCCCTGCACTTGCACAAGGTAAGTTAGTTCATTGGATGGTACTAGAGCCACACAAGGTTGATGAGTTACACTTTGTAGAAGCATCAACCAAGAACACCAAGATATACAAAGAAGCGAAAGCAGCACACGGTGAGGTATTTCTGAACAAAGAGAAGAACCAAGCAGAAAGAGTTGCAGATGCTGTACTAAGAAACGAAGCAGCACTTAAACTACTAAACAAATCAGAGTTTGAAGTACCTGCAATAGAAATGATAGAGGGGTTACCATTTAGAGCAAAGGCAGACATACTACAAGGTGATACAATAATTGACCTAAAGACTTCTGCTGACCTTTCTCAATTTCAATGGTCTTGTTCTAAATATGGATATGACTTACAAGCATACTTATACAAAAGAATGTTTGGTGCTAAAGATTTTAAGTTTTTAGTAGTTGATAAGGGAAGTACTGACATAGGCATCTTTGAAACTACTGACGAGTTTATAGCAAGAGGTGAGGACAAATTCAAACAAGCTGTAAGCAACTATAAGTACTTCTTCCAAGAAGAAAACGATATAGACCAATACGTATTAAGAGGAATATTATAAACAAAGGGGGTAAGCTGAAAACCCATTAGAGTAGGCAACAAATAATTATATTATGAACACAGAGATTTTAAATTTTAACAGAGGAACGTTTAACCAAAACTATCCTGTAAACAAAGTAAAGTATTCAACTGTCAATAGAGATATTGTGCAAAAACATTCTGAAGGCTTTTTAAGTAAAGTAGCAGAGTTTGGATGGCTATCACCAATAGTAATAGACCACAAAGGAAATCTCATTGAAGGGCATAACAGAATAGAGATGGCAAGACAAAACAACATTACAAGCGTACCTGCTTACATTGTTGATTGGGTTGACACATCAAACCTCGATGAGTACCAAAAGTACATCATAAACCTTAACAACGCAAATAGAGCGTGGACTGCATTAGATTACCTTAAAACATTTTCGCAGACACGTAAACACTATTCAGAAGTATATAAGATATACAACGATTCTAAAGATGTTTTTAGCGTAGGAAATGTATTAAACATATATTTTAATAGTGGATGCAATATGACATTTAAAGATGGTAGAGCAACAATAAAGAACAGAGCATTTAGTTTATACTTGCACAAGAAGTTTTACGAAATGAAGAAACACTACGGAGGTATCAAGATACAAGCGTTTACCATAAACAGAGTTTGTTCTTTTGCACATCAGAAAATCAAAGGTAATCTTGCAGAGATGAAATACATCTTTGACCAATTAGAAACCCTTGCAGAAAACGATAGTCCTGTATTATCTTCAGTAGAACATATAAGACCATTTGTAAATAAACAACTAAAGTTATACAGAGAGATAAAGAATGATTAACTTATATAATAAAGACTGTATGGAAGCGATGGCAGGGTTTGACGATAACCAGTTTGACCTTGCTATTGTTGACCCGCCTTATGGTATAGAAGTAAATAAAATGACATTAGGCGGAGGTAAATACAAAAATAAGGGGAAGTCTTGGGACAGTGAAACACCTTCTCAGGAATACTTTAATGAGTTATTTAGAGTGTCTAAAAATCAAATTATTTGGGGAGCTAACTATATGATTGATAAAATACAAAGACCATCAATGGGATGGGTGTATTGGGATAAGATGAATGGAGGTAGCGACTTTTCAGATGGAGAACTTGCTTACACATCATTTAAACGTGCTTTAAGGTCATATAAGCACCATTTATCACAAGACCGTAGCAAAAGATTTCACCCAACACAAAAGCCTATTAAATTGTACGAATGGCTTCTTATGAATTACGCAAAGGAGGGCGATAAAATACTTGACACACATTTAGGAGGAGGGAGTATCGCAATAGCCTGTCATAACTTGAAATATGATTTAACTGGATATGAGATAGATAAAGATTATTTTAAAGCAGCAACCAAACGACTAGAGCAGCATCAATCACAAATAAGAATTTTTTAAAAGCCATTGTACGTTCTTTAAATCTATGTTTGCGTACAGTCAGTGCAAACAACAAACAAGGCTGTGTTAAAATGGCTCACAGCTTTTTTTAAAAATGAATAAAGACATTATAGAAGAATTTTACTACCTTACCTTACTAGACATAAGAGAAGGAGTAAGCATACAGGAGTTGGAAGATATAATACAACTTTATGAAGATGTAGAAGACTACGAAGCTTGTGCAGGAATACTAAAAGCAATAAACGAAACAAGACACGACACAATAACAAACATAATAGAAAGAAATGATAGAAAGAATTAAAAAACTAGTAGAGCAGGAAACAAAAATAAAGAACATAGAAAGTAGACTAAGAACCCAAGAGATGGTTGATGCTCGAACATTGTTTTTTGTATTAGCACTAAGGCACACGAAATTATCTTACGAAAGAATAGCGAAAGTAGTAAACCGAGACCATTCTACGGTAGTACACGCGCAAAAGATATATACTCAATGGAGACAAAATTCTGAATTGTTTATACCACACCTAAGAACTCTACAAAACCTAGATGATATAGTTGTAGGTAGAAAGCAAGAAGTTAAAGTAAACAGACTAACAATCGACAGGCTAACAAATGAAAACAACTTGCTAAGAAAACAAAAAGAAGAACTGTTTAAAACAATAGAAAGACAGCAAGAAAGAATAGAACAGCTAAAGAAATACGAACCTATTTGGTAAGATATGGAATACTCAATAATGTTATTTGCTATCACATCCTTTGGGTTACTAGCAGCAGCAGTTTACGAATACTTTAGAGATTAACAAAAAAGTTTAATTTTTATTGTACATATAGATATTGAATAATCAATCTATTTCAAATTGGATAAAAGAAAGTTTAACGGTGGAGCAAGAGCAGGTGCAGGTAGAAAACCTAAAGCCGAAGAAATACAACTTGTAGAACGTTTATCCCCATTAGAAGATGATGCATTAGCTGCGTTATCAGAGGGTGTAAAGTCTGGCGATATTAAATGGGTTACTCTTTATCTTAACTACTATCTTGGGAAACCAAAAGAAACTAAGGACATTTCTATCAATGAAGATGTACCTTTGTTTATAGACTAGGGAAAACCTAAACCCTGTCTGTAACTTATATGCACGTTAAAAAAACACAAGCACTAAATAAGTTAAGAGAACTTAACAGTCGTACAAAGATTGTGAGGGGTGGTACTTCTGCGGGTAAGACTATCTGTATTTTAGCTATCCTGACTGACTACGCCATAAAGAATGAAGGTAAAGAGATTAGTGTAGTAAGTGAATCTATTCCTCATTTAAGACGTGGTGCAATGAAGGACTTTATTAATATCTTAAAAGGCTTAAACCGTTACAAAGAATCACAGTTCAATCGTAGCAATTTAAAGTACACCTTCACCAACGGAAGCTACGTTGAGTTCTTTTCAACAGACCAACCTGACAAACTAAGAGGTAGCCGTAGAACAGACTTATACATCAATGAGTGTAATAATGTACCCTTTGATGCTTATCAACAACTAGCGGTAAGAACATCAGGGAATATATGGCTTGACTATAACCCTGCTGCACTATTTTGGGTTGATAAGGAATTAGTAGGGAAAGAAGATACAGACTTTATCACACTAACGTATAACGATAACGACAGACTACCAGAAAGCATTGTAAGAGAAATAGAGAAAGCTAAAGACAAAGCAAAGACATCAACGTATTGGGCGAACTGGTGGCGAGTATATGGACTTGGTGAGATAGGAAGCCTTGAAGGGGTTTGTATTCCTGATTGGAAAGAAATAGGAACAGTTCCTGTCGAAGCTAGACTACTAGGGTATGGTATGGACTTTGGTTATTCAGTTGACCCTACTACATTGATAGCGTTGTACAAGTGGAATGATGCGTACATCTATGATGAGGTGCTTTATAAGAAGGGAATGCTCAATAGAGATATTAGCAGGTTCTTATCTTCTAACGGAATCACAGAAGCTATTGTAGCTGATTCAGCAGAACCTAAATCCATTGCAGAGCTGCAAGGGTATGGGCATACAGTAACACCTGTAAGCAAGGGAAGGGATAGTATTGTCTATGGTATCAACCTAATGAATCAAAATGAATTGTACGTTACAGCAAGAAGCAAGAACCTTAAAAGAGAACTACAAGGATATATATGGGCAAAAGACAAAGAGGGGAACACCTTACAGAAACCAACAGGTGAACACCCTGACTGTATAGATGCTGCACGTTACATCTTGACTGATACATTAGAGAACCCAAATAAGGGGCAATATTTTGTATATTAAAAATATTTTATATATTTGAACCAACAAACAATTATTATTATGAGAGAATTTATGGAACTTACAGAAATGGTATTTGCAAAACGCAACAGACCAGAACTTATTAGAGCAGGAAAACAATTACTGATTTTGATGACTGCACAAGCAGCAGGATTCCTAACAGCATACAAAGTATTAGTATGGGCAGCGATTACACGTTAGAACAGATAAACAAAGACAATCGTATTAGACACAAGGTGTATAGTGGTTGTTGGAACAAAGGGTTTTTTGTAGAGCAGCACCCAATGGGTAGAGGTTGGTCAAAGAAGCCTTATCCTGTTCAGCTTGTGATGGATTTACAAGGACAAAAGAAAATGGGTAAAGGTTCTTACGAACAGAACAGTAAAGAGTTAGAAGAAAAAATAAACGAGATGTATTTGTATATGTTAAAAAAATTTGTAACTTAGAAATATATTTCATTTTTGATTAGTTTAGTTAACATTAGTTAGACAGGGGTAGAAGAAATTCTACCTCTTTCTTTTTATACATATTCCACATAATTTTATTGTACTTATATGAAAGTAGAAATACTAATACCAAGTAGCCTTAGAGAAGTTACATTAGAGCAGTATCAGAAGTTTGCACGTATCAATACAGATGACAATCAAGATACAGGATTTATGATGCACAAGACCGTAGAGATATTCTGCAACCTTGACTTAAAAGATATTGCAAAGATTAAGTTTACGTCAGTACAGGAGATACTAAACGACATTAATAGACTGTTTGAACCTAAGCAAGACCTTATAAGAACCTTCACAATGGGTGGCAAGGAGTATGGATTTATTCCTGTGTTAGATGATATGACATTAGGTGAGTATGTAGACCTTGATGAAAACTTTACAGATTGGGATAGTATGCATAAAGCAATGGCTGTAC
>Ga0208162_1000836_pt1 | contig 16865 bp, 20 predicted proteins | sample CB_VirMetaG_4_FD_184539 | JGI IMG/M metagenome (GOLD analysis project Ga0208162, IMG submission 184539) | Freshwater to marine saline gradient viral communities from Chesapeake Bay - CB_1508_1M Viral MetaG (SPAdes) (version 4) | ecosystem: Environmental > Aquatic > Marine > Coastal | place: USA... | reverse complement strand
GATAAGTTCAAGGATATCAATTTTGGCTAAAAAAACTTACGTATTAGATACAAACGTTTATCTAACCGATGCCCAATCCATAATGTCGTTTTCAAATAATGATATTTTAGTTCCGCTCAAAGTATTGGATGAGATAGATAAACACAAAAAAAGACAAGATGTTGTAGGTGCTCAAGCTAGGAACACAATAAGAACCTTGGATACTCTTAGGTCAAAGGGAAACCTACATAAGGGAGTTCGCCTAGATAGGGGAAAGGGAATTATAAAAATAAAAAGTTATAATCCACTTTGTCTACCAGATGACCTAGATCTTGAAGATGCAGATAATCAAATAATTGCAACTGCATTATCTGAAATGGATGAAAGTCCTTCCAAAAAAGTAATCATGGTTTCTCGTGATATAAATATGAGAGTTAAATGCGATGCTCTTGGTATTGCAACAGAAGATTATCAAGTAGAGCAAGTTGTAGCAAAGTCGGACGATCTATACTCAGGCACTGCTGAAATACTTGTAGACGAACAGATTATAGATAATTTCTATGAAGGAAACTCTGTTACAATTGACCAAAAAGGTTTACATCCAAATCAGTTCGTAATGTTGGTCTCCAACTCTAATCCTAAAAAAGCAGCACTTGCTAGGTATACAAACGAGGATACACCCCTAAAAAGGGTTCAACAAATATCAGCTTGGGACACAAGACCTAGAAACAAAGAGCAGCAATATGCTCTTAATCTTCTAATGGACCCAGATGTTCCTGTTGTTAGTTTGATTGGTAAAGCCGGCTCAGGAAAAACCCTGCTTGCTCTTGCGGCTGGATTAGAGCAGACGCTAGGAAATTCAATATACAAAAAGATGGTTGTAACAAAGCCAGTAGAACCAGTCGGCAAGGACATAGGTTTTTTACCTGGGACACTTGAAGAAAAAATGCTTCCTTGGCTCGCACCTATACAAGATAACTTGCAATTTCTTATGGGTGATGATAAGATGACCTTAGATATGTATCACGAAAAAGGACAAATAGAAGTTGAAGCAATGACCTTTATTCGCGGTCGCTCTATTTCAAATGCGTTTATTGTTATTGATGAAGTTCAGAATATGACCCAACACGAAATCAAGACAGTGTTAACCCGAGTGGGCGAAGGCACTAAAATCGTCCTTACAGGCGATATAGAACAGATTGATAACGTGTATATAGACGCAACTAATAACGGGCTCTCATATGTTGTAGAGCGCCTTAAAAACGAAACTATAACAGGACATGTAACACTAATGAAAGGAGAAAGGTCAAAGGTCGCGACAATTGCGGCTTTGAAGTTATAATATGAGTGTAGAGATAAAAAATGATACCCCTCTTAAAGAGCTTATTGTAAATTTTGTAGGAAATAAGCTACAACCAGAAAATGACGAAGTAACAATAGAGCACATTGCAGAAGTTTTTTCACAAGAGTTTCCAGAATTTTTGCTAACATTAGCAGAAGAAAACTGGGTAAACGGATACACACAAGCTCTCAATGACGTTGATTTTGTTAAAAAAGAGATGAAAAAACAAAATGTCGCTGAAAAACACAATCAAGAATAGACAAAACAAAGCAAAAAGATTTACATGGAAAGGAGTAGAAGTCATCATAAAAGATGATATTCTAAATCCAGATGTATCTATAAGGTCTGTTTTAGCTAAGATAGACCCAAAAATACCTCAAAAGTTCTTAACAAATGTTGATGTTATATATGTTGGGGACTTTGATTTCTTTAAAGATAGAGACATACAAGCAATGTATGAAAACTCTTGTATATTTGTAACAAACAAACAAGATAGTGTTGATGATATGTGTGACGATATAGTTCATGAAGTTGCACATTCACTGGAAGACGTTTACAGGGATATTATATATTCTGATGGAGAACTAGAAAAAGAGTTCTTACAAAAAAGAAAACAACTTTATTCTATTTTAGATAGTGAGGGCTTTGAGGCTGACTTGTTTTCGTTTATGGAGCCGGCATATAAAAAAGAATTTGATGAATACTTATATAAAGACATAGGATACCCAGCTTTAAACATGTTGAGTGCTAATATATTTTATTCCCCTTATGCTTCAACATCGCTTAGAGAATATTTTGCAAATGGTTTTGAGGCTCTTTTTTATCATAGAGACTATGACTTTATAAACAAGTCGTGCCCTAAATTATTTCAAAAGTTAAATAGCATTATGGAGATAGAATAACTATGATAAAAGATATTATAAAAACCAAGCAAGACAACAAACTAACAGTTCAAGTTGAGTGTCATACTAGGCAGTTTGCAATTCATCCTATAAAGGTCTTGACAACTAAAGAACTTATTGATAAACTTGGAAAGGAATATAAAATAAAAAGTGTTTTGAGCGCACCAAAAAGACCTGTTGGCAACACAACTAGAAGAAAGATGTCGACATCTGGAACTTGGGTTTTTGAATTGGAGTCTCAAGAGGCTACAAAAGCAGAAAGTAGAGAAATTCAAGTTGAAGAACCAGAAATCACAGAAGAAAAACCAAAATCAAAACCAAGAACAAAGAAAACAACTTCCACAACACCAAGTTCAATCAGAAACAGAATGTCAAAACTCGCAAATAAAGAAAATTAGTTATTCAGAGTTTAAGACCTGGACAGAATGCCCTTACCGACACAAACTTATTTATGTAGATAAGCTTCCTTATTTTTCCGGAAATGAATATACAGCATTTGGTACAGCAATTCACAAAGCTTGTGAAGAAAAGATACCAAACAAAGAAGTAAATGCTTATTCAATTTTTGAAAACACTTTTTTGGATGAGTTAAAAATATTAAAAGAAGAAAATCACGAATTTAATAAACAACTTGTTTCTGATATGAGAGAGCAAGCAAAAGCAATATGCGACAACATATTTTCTGCTGTGCTAGAGCAATTTGGCCAGTTTCAGGTTGTATCTATTGAAGAAGCACTGCTAGAAGATATGAATGATTTTGAGTCTTATGGAAGAAAGTTCAAAGGTTTTATTGACCTGGTAATCAAGACACCAGATGGAAAATATCATATTATTGATTGGAAAACTTGTTCTTGGGGTTGGGACAGCAAAAAGAAAGCAGACAAGATTGTAAATTATCAACTAACAATGTATAAGCACTTTTTTTCAAAAAAGCACAACATTGACCCCAAAAAGATAGAAACTTATTTTGCCCTCCTTAAAAGAACAGCTAAAAAGAACAATGTTGAGATATTCCGTGTTACTTCTGGGGACAAGAAAATAAATAATTGTTTAAGTATGTTGCAAAAATCTGTTATAAATATGGAAAAAGGAATAAGCATCAAGAATCGACTTTCCTGCAAATATTGCAAATTTTATCAAACAGAGAATTGTACATGAATGAAAAAACAAAGAAAAAGATATTAGTTATCGCAGACTCACCTCTCGCACCGTCCGGTGTAGGCACCCAAACAAAATACATGATTGAAGGAATGTTGAGAACAGGAGAGTTCTCTTTTGTTTGTCTCGCAGGAGCCGTAAAACATGCAAACTATCAACCAATGAGAGTTGACCCTTATGGTGATGATTGGCTTATACATCCAGTTGATGGCTATGGGAACCCAACAATTATAAGGGAGATGATAGAACACTACAAGCCTGATGCTCTTTGGTTTATGACTGACCCAAGGTTCTATGTCTGGTTGTGGAAGATAGAAGATGAAATTAGACCAAATATTCCAATGCTTTATTATCATGTCTGGGACAACTATCCTTATCCCATGTTCAATAAGCCCTATTACGACTCAAACGACATGGTTTGCACAATAAGTAAGGTCACTGATGATATTGTAAGAAATGTCTCACCAGATGTTGAGTGTGTTAGAATTCAGCACGCTGTTGATACAAATATCTTTAAGAAAAGAGAAAAATCTGAATATCAAGAGTTTGTGAAAAAAGCAAAATCAGAAGGAAAGATGGTGTTTTTTTGGAATAATAGAAATGCCCGTCGTAAGCAGTCTGGTACTTTAATTTTTTGGTTTAAAGAATTTCTAGATAGGGTTGGTCATGACAAAGCAATGCTGATTATGCATACTGAACCAAAAGACCCGAACGGCCAGGATTTAGAAGCAATAATAGAAATGTTGGGATTAGATAAAGGACAAGTAATTATATCAATACACAAGGTGCCACCAGATCAGCTTTCCTATTTTTATAATGCGGCCGATTGTACAATTAATATCGCAGATGCTGAGGGTTTTGGTCTTGGGACGCTGGAATCTCTTGCATGTGAAACGCCAATAATTGTTAATATGACTGGTGGTCTACAAGAGCAAGTAACAGACGGAGAAGGAAACTGGTTCGGAATAGGCATCCAACCAGCCTCAAAATCAATTATTGGCTCACAAGACGTTCCATATATTTATGAAGACAGGCTATCAAAAGAAGACTTTGTAAATGCTCTAGAAACCTTTTTCAACACTCCAGAGGAAGAGAGGCTAGAAATGGGAAGAAAAGGCAGACAGCATGTGCTTAATGAGTACAATTTAGCAACTTATATTGGAAACTGGTATCAGGCATTTCAAAAATTGTTTGAAAAGTGTGGTTCCTGGGAAGATAGAAAAAATTATAAGAGTTGGGAGATGTTTGAACTATAATGAGAGTTTTATTAGAAGCACCAATATTAACAAAATCAGGATATGGAGAGCATGCTAGACTTGTATATGCATCATTGAAAAAAAGAGAAGATTTAGAGATTTTTATCAACCCTTTAAACTGGGGCACTTGCTCGTGGACCACCCCATCAGAGGATATTTCAGCAAGTATAAAAAAGTTTAAAGTATACCATAATCAGTGCCAACAAGCAAAACAGAATCCTGAATATTCCTTACAAATTCATGTTGGAATTCCAAATGAATTTGAGAAAAAGGCGCCATACTCTGTTTGTGTTACAGCAGGCATTGAAACAGACAGAGTGTCGCCTAATTGGCTTTTTAAGACCCATCAAGGAATAGATAAACTTATTGTACCATCTGAGCATGCTAAGTCTGGGTTTGTTAACACCGGATATGAAGTGTTAAATCAAACAAATAACACAAAAACAAACCTTACCTGTGCCTGCCCAGTCGATGTTGTCCCTTATCCGGTCAAGTCACCAGATGGGCCTGCACTGGATATTGACTTTGATACTGAGTTTAACTTTTTGCAAATTGCATTGGCCGGCCCTAGAAAAAATATGGAACAAAGCATAAAATGCTTTGTGGAGCAATTTAGAGATAATAGCGATGTTGGCTTGATTTTAAAGACTAGCTTATCTAAATCCTCTATCATTGACCGCACTAATACAAAAAAGCAATTAGAGAGCTACATTAAAACTCTTGGTGACAAGAAGTGTAAGGTATATCTAATTCATGGAAACTTAACAGAAAGCGAAATTCATTCACTTTACACTCATCCAAAGGTAAAGGCATACTTTACAACAACCCATGGTGAGGGCTATGGTTTGCCTATTTTTGAAGCAGCATATTCAGGATTACCTATTGTCGCAACTGATTGGTCTGGACATCTAGATTTCTTATCGGGTAATCATAAAGGAAAGAGCAAGAAGCTTTTTGCAAAATTAAACTATGATCTAAAAGAGGTCCAAAAACAGGCAGTCTGGGGAGATCTTATTATCAAAGAAAGCCGTTGGGCATTTCCAAAAGATGCATCTGTAAAATCTCAATTATCAAATGTTTATAAGAACTATGGTATGTACAAAGGTTGGGCAAAAACACTAAAAGATAGTATTCTGATTACTCATAACAAAGAGAATATTTTAGATAAAATGATACATTCTTTAGAGATAGAAAAACAAGAACCAGAAGTTATAGATTGGATGGCAAAACAACAAGAAGTTGAAGTAATTGAATGAAAAACATATTGTTTATAGCAGATTTTTTTTTAAGCGATGGTATACTTGGTGGGGCTGAGCTATACAATGAAAACTTACTAAGCTATTTATATAGCAAATATAAAGTTCAAAAAATAAATTCACATAATGTTACCGAAGAAATAATTCTTAAAAATAAAAATAATCTTTTTATTGTTTCAAACTTCATGAACCTTTCACAGATAGCTAAAAATAAAATGCAAGATCTTAATATTGAGTATGTCATTTTAGAGCATGATCACAAATACGTCTCAACCAATGATCCTTCAAAATTTGTGAATATGTTAGCACCAAGAAACAAAATAATAAATTTTAATTTCTTTCACAAAGCAAAAGCAGTTTTGTGTCAAAGTAAAATACATTCAGAAACATTGCAAAAAAATCTTTTATTAGATACTGTTATAAACTTATCTTGCAACTTATGGTCTGACGAACAAATTGATTTACTTGTGAAAAACTCAAATAATCAAAAAAAACACAAGTTTGCTTATTTAGAATCAGCAAATAAAAATAAAGGCACCCCCGCAGCTAAATTTTATTGTAATAAAAACTCTATTGATGCATTGGCTATAAAGAACATGCCGCAGGACGAGTTCTATAATACATTATCTCAAGTTGAAAATCTTATATTTTTTCCACAATGGCTTGAATCTTTTAACAGATTAGCTGTAGAGGCAAAATTATTGGGTTGTAAAATTATAACTAATAAGCTTTTAGGGGTATCAAGTGAGGCCTGGTTTAGAAATTCAACACCGTTAGAATTACCATCAATATTAAAAGATAAGCGTGCTAAAGTTTTTGATACTTTTGATAAAATTATTAATGATCAAAAAATTGACAATCTTTTTATAGAAAATATAAGTATTCCAAAAATATCTATTATTACATCCCTATATAAGGGTTCTAAATTTATAGATAATTTTATGAAAAACATAGTTTCACAAACATTTTTTGATAAGTGTGAACTTATAATTCTAGATGCAAATTCACCTGATAAAGAATATGAAGATTGTATTCAAAAATATGAAAATATTTATTCAAATATAAAATATAAAAAACTTAAAGAAAGGTTAGGTGTTCAAGAAACAATGAACCTAGCAGTCAAGTATTCAACAGGACAATTTTTAACAATTGCAAATGTAGACGACTTAAGAAACACAAATCACATAGAATTTTTAGCAAAATTACTTGCAGTAAATGATAATGCTGATTTAGTATATGCAGAATGTTATGAGACAAAAGATATTATTCCACATAGCCAGGTTAATAATTTTAGGTCAAGTCAACTATATGAGCATTCAACTTACGAGTTTTCAAAACAAAATATGATAAAATGCCTCCCAGGTCCTATGCCTATGTGGAGAAAATCAATTCATAAAACAGTAGGCGATTTTGATAAAAATTTAAAATACGCAGCTGATTGGGATTTTTGGCTTAGGGCTGTTCGTTCTGGATCAAAGTTTTTAAAATTTGAAAAAATTATGGGAATATATTATAATAACCCAAAAGGACTATCAACATCCAAAGATAATGCATTGGAAAGATTTCAAGAAGAAAAATTAGTTTTTAATAAAAACAAAGATGTTTTTGGAAGCTTAGTATCAGGACATTTTGAGGGGTATTTTAATGGAAAATAAAAAGTTTTTAATAATAGACTCTCGGCCATATGGCCTTTTTTCTATATTTTTGCACACGATAGACAATATAAAATGGGCGAATGACAACAACTATATCCCTGTTGTTCGCTGGGGCCCTGGTCGCCGCGACCCAAATTTCGGAAGAAGGGGTGCCGAAGAGGCACATAAAAATCGCGACCCAAAATTTGTAAAAGATAAAAATAACTTCTTAACAGAAGACACTCCGCCTTCGAGGGGAAACACACCAGGGTTAAAACACTGTCAATGTCTTTACTGGTCTGAATCAGGACATAACGGGTCTCTGAATCCTTGGGAATACTATTTCGAGCCACTGAATGAATATTCAATTGAGCAGGCTCAGCAATCTGAGAATGAGAATTCTGATATATTTTTAGTCGGTGATTTGGATTTTATCCTCGATAATAAATTTTTGATAAAAAATATTCACTCATATGAGCCGCTCTTGCTTTGGGATTTGCTTGGTACTGACTACGAATCTGCTCACCGAAAAGCAGTTAACGATGTTATCGAGTCAAACGTCAACATAAAGAGAGAAGTCTTAGAAAAGATAGAAGACTTTCACAACAAGCACTTTCCAAAAGAAGGAGAAGTAGTCTCAGTACACGTAAGGGGCACAGATAAAAAATTGGAATACCCACACAAGGCACTACCAATAGAGGCGTATATTGATTCCATAAGAAAATATATAGACAACAAATCACAACCAGCATCACTCTACATAGCTTCGGATAACAATGAGGCAATCGGCAAAATAATAAATGAATTTAGGGAAAGGGTGAACAAGATTATAGTCTACCCCTCAGTTCGAATGCCTAAATATTTTTCAAAAGATCCAATATGCTTAACTTCGGCCACCGGCCCAAAGCACGGAGAAGAAGTGTTGATAGAGACTGTGCTTCTTTCTAAGTGTAATCACCTTATATGCACAGACTCAAATGTCGCCGCTACAGCCATTTACATGAACCCAGATATGACAGTAGACTATTTAAATCGAAAGTTTGGTTCTAGATAATGAAACCTGATTTAATATCAATAAGAAAAAGTATACTACAAACTTCTTTCAAGGCTCAGGCTGGTCACATCCCATCAGCATTCTCAATAGCCGAAATATTATATGTTATTTACAAATATATAAAAAGTGAGAATGATATTTTTGCATTAAGTAAAGGCCATGGATGTCTAGCTCTATATGCAGTGTTGTTTCATTTTGAAAAAATATCTAAAGAAAAACTTAATTCTTTTTGTGAATATGACTCGTCTCTTGGTGGTCACCCTCATAGAGAAAAAGACGATGAGTTTTTTTGTTCTGCTGGCTCCCTTGGTCACGGCTTACCAATGGCTGTAGGTGCCGCACTAGCTAAAAAAATACAATCAAAATCTGGAAAAGTTTATTGCCTCATAGGTGACGGGGAATCAAATGAGGGTACTATTTGGGAATCTTTTTTGTTAGCTAAAAACTTAAACCTTGATAATATTGTTTGTATTATTGACGATAACAGGTCGCAATCTAGATCTTTACCTGTCAATAATTTGCAAGACAAGATTGCAAGCTTTGGCTGGGACGTAACAACGGTCGACGGACACAATATTGAAAAATTAAAAAACACCCTTAGTTCTAATAAAAAATTACCACATTGCGTGATTTGTAATACAACTAAGGGAAAAGGTATAAAAGATATGGAACAAAATACTTTTGCCTGGCATCATGGCCCTCCAGATAAAATACAGTATGATAATTTTATAGAGGAGCTTGATAATGCGTAAGGCCTTCGCAGAGATGATGGTGAGCATGGCTAACAAGGATGATAAGCTGGTTCTTTTGATAGGGGATATTAGCCATTACTTACTTAAAGATTTTGAAGCAAAGTTTCCTAATAGATTTTACAATATTGGGATCTGCGAACAATCAATAATAAGTTTAGCAGCAGGATTAGCTTCCGAAGGTCTACGACCAGTAATTCATACAATAGCACCGTTTTGTGTAGAGCGAGCCTTCGAGCAAATAAAAATCGATTTGTGTTATCAAAATTTACCAGCAACAATAATATCAGTCGGATCATCTTTTGATTATGCGCATCTGGGATGTACTCATCACTGCTATGAAGACACATCTATATTAAGAAGTCTACCAAATATAGATGTTTTTGTTCCAGGTAATTCTAAAGAATTTAAAACTTTATTTCAAGAAACCTGGAATACGCCAAGACCAAAATATTTTAAATTATCAAAAGATGAACATGATGTTGAATCTTCAGTTAAGCCATATGAGTTTAGTATTTTAAATATCGGTCAGAAAAAAACTGCTATTTTTGTAAATGGTCACCTCTTAAAAGAAGTAAAAAAAATTAAAAATATTGATGAATATACGTTAATATATAGCCCTACGGTGGAGCCAATCTGTCAAGCTTCAATAGACGAGGTATGTGAAATTATTAAAAATCATGAAAGAATAGTGTCTATAGAAGAAAACTCAATCATTGGAGGCTTTGGCGACAAGATTACAGATATTGCTTTTTCAAAAAACATCCCCATCTTAAATAAAAAAATAGGAATTCCAAGAAAATTTTTGGATAACTATGGGACACCAAATCAACATAGAGAGGCCCTAGGGCTAATAAGCAGTGAAATAAAGAGTACACTTGAAGCATGACTACACAAAAAAATAATTACAACTATCAAATAATAAAAGAAGAATGTAAAAAAGTTATAAAAGAAGATAATTTCCCAGAATTAAAAAATAAAAACATTTTAATTCTGGGAGCAAATGGACTAATAGGTGCTTTTCTAGCGGACTTTTTCATATTTCTAAATGATAGTTTAAATTACAACATTAAGTTAACTTTAAGCTCATATAGTGAGTTATCTAACGCCGAAAGGCTGTCGCACATTTCCACTCATCCCGATATAAAATATTTTTCATGGGATTGCTCAAAAGATCTTAATCATAGTTTGTTGCCTGAAAATATAGATATGGTCTTTTTCTGTTCCGGTTATGGACAGCCTTCAAAATTTTTACAAGACAATATAAAGACTACATTATTAAATATCAATGGTGTAAACAATCTTCTATCGCACTTGCAAGAGTCAAATAAAATAACAAAATTCTTGTTTTTAAGCACTAGTGAAATTTATGGTAATGCTTTGGAGTATCCTACTACTGAAAATTATCCTTGTAGTTTTGATCTAAATAACAATAGGATTTCTTATATTTTATCAAAAGCAACAGCAGAGAATTTGTGCATGCAATACAATAAATTAGAAAACTTAGATGTAAAAATTGCTAGAATTGCCCTAGCTTATGGTCCCGGTACAAAAAGAAATGACAACAGAGTTATGCAAGAATTTATTTTTAAGGCTTCGAATGACGGCAAAATAAGAATGATTGATTCTGGGTCTGCAATAAGAAATTATTTATACATAACTGATTGTGTAGAAATCATGCTTAATATACTATTAAGAGGGAAAAGTGAAGTATATAATATTGGCGGCGACACGCAAGAAATTAGCATTCATGATTTAGCATGTCAAGTTGCTAATATTTTTGAAGCAAAAGTTGAAAAAGGTGCCGAAGAAAATAAAAATATAAAATCTGCTCCAAAAAAAGTAGGACTATCTATGTTAAAGTATCGACAAGAATTTAAAGAGTACGGCAAGAATATAGTGAAACTAGAAGAAGGACTAAAGAAAGTAACTCAGTGGTACAACCTGCATTCAGTAAACAGGGACACTGAAAAACAATAGCCAGACAAGGAATAAACATTAATGAAAAAACTATCAACAAAAGACTTTGAACAAGCCTGGGGATGTAGTCTATCAAGATTTGTACAAGAAAAAATAACAAACTCAGAATTAAATTATTCAGAAGTAACACCAGAGCAAAGTGAAAAATTAGCTGTAGGAATACTTAATGATATATTTTCTGGACTAAAAAAAGCTGGAAAACATAGGTCATCTGATTGGGAGCTTGGATGGGCAGAGAATAGAGATGCCACAGAGGATTTCTTAATTCCAAGGTACTTTGGGAAATTACCATACATTAGATGGATGGGTAATTTTTTAAAAGTAGAGAATAAAAATTTTGAATATTATACTGCTAGTATTTTACAATATCATTTATTTGAAAAGTTTTTAAAGCAAGTTGATAATATATATGAGTTTGGATGTGGTACTGGTCACAACTTACTAAGAGCGCACGAAGTCAATCCAAAAGCCACAATTCATGGATTAGATTGGGCGGAATCATCCCAGCAAACAATAGAAAGAATTAATTCTGTTTATAGTAAAAACTTTAAAAGTAAAAAGTTTGATTTTTTCAATATTGATAACAATTACAAATTAGAGAGAAACTCTGGAGTATATACTTTTGCAGCCTTAGAGCAAGTTGGCAAAGATCATGTGGATTTTGTAGACTATCTAATAAAAAACAATCCACAAATATGTTTACATGTTGAACCAATAGCAGAGTTGCTAAATCCACAAGAAAAATTATTAGACTTTTTAAGTGTAAAGTATTTTGAAGAAAGAAATTATTTAAATGGATTTTATGATCACTTAAAAAAAATAGAAAGTAGTGGCAAAATAGACATAATTTACGCTAATAGAAGTAACATAGGTAGCTTTTATGTAGATGGGTACTCAATTGTAGCCTGGAGACCAAAATGCCAAAACTAATATATTCAAAAGTCAAAAAAGATTTACTATTATTGGCTATCAACAAAAGAAACGAAATTAGTAAAAAAAGAACAGACATATGCCCCGAAGATCAATATCTGCAAATTTGCACAAAAATTATGCCTAAAGGCATGACTTTTAAGCCACACAAGCACAATAAACTAAAGAGAGAAACAGACTACACATGTGAATCGTGGCTAATCTTAGAGGGCAGTGTTCAGGCAACGTTTTGGGATGTTGACGACAATAAAATATTTGATATAATTCTAGAGTCTGGTGACTGTGCTGTTGTTTTTCGAGCAGGGCATAGCTTTAAAGTGTTAGAAGAAAACACAGTGCTCTACGAATTTAAGTCAGGTCCGTATTATGGGGTAGAAAAAGATAAGTCTTTTTTGGATGTAGAAAATGATATATGAACTGTGGGATATGGTTTCTTATGGCGATGGAGATCCATTGATACCGTTTACTTTGTTAGATAAAAGCGAAAACTATGAAAAAATATATATTAAATTTAATAAAGTAATAAAAACAAAGCCATGTGTAATATTTGTAAAAACTAAAAAGGAAAATAACAATGACTAAAAAAAGAGCACTTATAACTGGGCTTGGAGGGCAAGACGGTAGTTATTTAGCGGAGCATCTACTAAGTAAAGGTTACGAAGTCCACGGAATGATAAGAAGACACTCAGTGGCAGAAAACCAAGATTCAAGAATTTCTACCATATCCGAAAACATAAACACTTATTATGGAGATCTTTTAGACGTTCCATCTTTGGTGAGAATATTTAATGAATCTAAGCCAGATGAAATTTATAACTTGGGAGCTATGTCTCATGTGAGGATTAGCTTTGATGTCCCTTCTTTTACGATTCAAGCCAACGGCCTTGGGGTACTAAACATTTTAGAAACATATAGAACCCTAGCACCAAATGCAAAGTTTTATCAAGCTAGTTCATCAGAAATGTTTGGAAATTCAGTAGACGATGACGGTGTTCAACGACTAACAACACCAATGACACCAGTTAGTCCATACGGTTGCGCAAAGTTGTTAGGATATAACCTAGTTAGGCATTATCGTCATGCATATGGTCTTCATGCCTGTAACGGCATACTTTTTAATCACGAGTCTCCCCGCCGCGGCACAAATTTTGTTACCAATAAAGTTGTTAAAAGAGCAGTAGAAATATCTATGGGCCTGAAGGACTCATTAGAGCTTGGTAATATGGATTCATTTCGAGACTGGGGACATTCAAAAGACTATGTTAGAGCTATGAATATGATAGTCAACCATTCCGAACCAGACGAATTTATAGTGGCCACAGGTGAAACTCACTCTGTGAGGGATCTTTGTGACAAGGTTTTTGCAAAACTTGGATTAGACTATAAACAATATGTTAAGCAAAATAAAAAGTTCATGAGACCAGAAGAATTAAAATACCTTAAAGGTGATGCTTCAAAAGCTAGAGAGGTTTTAGGTTGGAAGCCCGAATATACTTTTGATTCAATGTTGGAAGAAATGATACAAAATTGGCAACAAAAATTAAAAAATACTCAACTATAATACAAGGAGAAGCAAAATGAAATTATCTAATCAAGCAATGGGGGCCATCATGATGGCCCTACAAAAAAGTTTGCTGGAACAAAGTGATATTGTTCCAGTATTGAAAGGGTTTGAGTTCCAGCTTAGCAATGAGGAGCTTTCAGTAAAGAATCCACCAAATTTTCAGGTTGGAACAACCGGAGAAGAAAACAATAATACCGCGGGCTCTGACTAATAATGCCTCGTTATACTTATAGGTGCGAAAACTGCAAAGAGGTTTTTGAAATAAACCACGGCATGTTTTTTGAGCAAGAAGTATGTGTAAAGTGCTCTGCTAATGATTGTTTGGTTAAGGTTCCTGTCTTTAACATTAAGAAACAGGATGAAACCCACTCTGAAAAGCGAGTAGGGGCTGTTGTAGACGAGTTTATTCAAGATGCAAAGCAAGACCTCAAAAAGCAAAGAAAGGAACTTAAAACGGAAATATTTGATAAATGATAGAGTTTATTTTAATTGTTAGTGTAATAGTAAATATAATATTCATTCTATATTCAAGATGGCTTATTGGGATATTAAAAGCAAGAGAAGAGGATGTTGGAAACTTAGCTGAGCATGTAGCAGAATATGTTGGTCACGTAAAAGCTATTCATGAAATGGAAATGTTTTATGGAGACCAAACACTACAAGGTTTAATTGAGCACGGAACAAATCTAGTAGAGAAAATAGATGAATTTGATTTTATCCTCAATGAAACAGAAGAGGATGAAGAATGACCGAGCAAGCACAAAGAAAGAGACCTTACCGCCGCAGAAGAAAAAGAACAAAGAATGAATATTTCACAAAAGTTCATGAACAAGCAATAATAGACTATTGTGCTAGTGGGTGCCACAAAGAACGTTCCAAACTCTACGAAGTAACAATACAACCAGCATTTAGCGAGATGGTTGATAAGATTATCTTTACCTATAAGTTTAATATCCTTCCAAATATAGACTCCCTAAGAGAAGACTGTAAAGTTTGGCTGACCACAATCCTAAACAAATACGACCCAAATAAAGGCTCAAAAGCTTTTTCGTATTTTTCAGTTGTAACAAAAAACTGGTTTATTCATAAAGTAAAAACAAACTCTAAAAAGATAAAGAAAGAAGTTAGTTTTGAAGACCTTGTGGAAAATGGCGGAGCCGATATCCTAGGAACAACAGACCCATCAGAATCTTATGTTTCTCAAAGAGTTGAGATGGAGTTTTGGAATTCCCTATTAGATAATCTTGAAAAATGGGATGTTGATAACTTAAAAAAGAATGAAAAAGCCGTTCTTGATGCTGTAAGAATACTATTACACAATATTGAAGATATAGAAATCTTTAATAAGAAGGCGGTTTATCTTTATTTAAGGGAGTTAACTGGGTTAAATACCAAGCAAGTCGTAAATAACTTAAATAAGTTGCGAGAAAAATATAGAATGTTTAAAACCAAGTGGGATAAAGAGTGATTTTTTTTACTAAAAAATAATTATAGTATGTCTAAAAAAGTAGAAGATTTTATAGAGCAAGCAAAAAGCAACATAACAGAAGATAGGGCTGCAACCAAAACCCTTCTTATGAACCTTATGAAGTATATGCAAACTAGTGATGACCGCCATAGGGAAGTTGGGCTAGTCGCAGCAAAATACTTAGAGACTTTACAGCGCTCAAATGAGCAGTTAGTAAAATTAGCAGCACTTGTTCAAAGAGATGTGAAACAAAACCAGAACATCACAGAAGAAGATAAGCAAGAGTTATTTGATTTAATTAACGATATAGGGGATGAGGAAAATGTCTGAGAACTTTTGGGAAAATGCTGACAGACAGGCTTTCAAATCACCCGAGTCTCTAAACCCAAGTGGGAAAAAAGAAGACCTTGTTGATAATTTAATTCAACGTGCTATTGGTTCCGCTGGCAGAGTAAAAGACAATAGAGTATATACTGGAACAATACTTTATGCAACATATCTTAGCGAAAAGGAATTCAGACAAAACCTTTGGCCAGATATTGTTGAATATGTTTTTCCAAGTTCAAAACTAAAAAAATCAAATAAGACTAATAAAATAGTTAATGAATACATCGTTTTTGTACCAGAGTTGTGTGGGTGTTTACCTCGCCCAGCTGCGGCCGATGCTAATAAGTTTTTTGAAGCATTATATAACATCAAAGAATCAGGAAAATCAAAAAATAATTCTCTTGAGTCGCTGTCTGCAGATTTAAAAAATACAAAGAATGCAGAAAGGTATCTAAAAATGATAAGAAGATTTCCTAGGGTTTATGACGCGACAGATTCAGATTTAATGACAGATAGGCTTATAGCTATGCCAGGCTCAACAGCCGTGGCAGTAAAGTTTCCTTATGAGTATGACACAAGTATAGGGGTTGTTGTCCAGCCTAGGTCTCAATAGGAAAGACAAAAATCAGAGTAAAATAATGAAAATAACTAGAAAACCGACATATTCAGAAGAGATATTAAAAGACGGAAAAATAAGAGTTTCTTATTCTGTACAGGTAGACGGAAAAGAATATAAAAGAGAAATAATTTCTAGAAACGCTGATTCAGCTAGAAGTTCGGCAAGACAATCTGTAACTGAACAGATTAAAGGAGAACATCCAGAAAGCGCTGCCCGGATTGGAAATAATATAGAAAACCTTCGCGAAGCAGGCACAGCAACAAAAGAAACACCGGAACAGGCTAAATTTAGAGCACAAAATCCCCAACAAGATGCAGATGAGCAAGAGTCTGAAAGCACAATTAATAATGATTCTCCAAATAGTTTGAATGGCTTAACATCACAACAAGCCAGAGAACAGCTTTCAAAAGCAGCAAGAGATGGTGCCCCAAGGAGAAATTACCATCAGAGAAGCCAAAATCAAAAAAACCATGTACCATGGGGAACAACAGCCTTTGGAACGGTTCTGGATGGCTCGGGAGATAAAGAGCTAGATGAACCAGTACCAGAGTATCTTGTAAGACCAGGCGAAAAAATAATACAGGGACCGAATAATGCAACAATAGTTCTTGGTCGTGATAGGGCTCCATCTAACAGGAATGTTTTTT
>Ga0208162_1000835_pt1 | contig 16888 bp, 32 predicted proteins | sample CB_VirMetaG_4_FD_184539 | JGI IMG/M metagenome (GOLD analysis project Ga0208162, IMG submission 184539) | Freshwater to marine saline gradient viral communities from Chesapeake Bay - CB_1508_1M Viral MetaG (SPAdes) (version 4) | ecosystem: Environmental > Aquatic > Marine > Coastal | place: USA... | reverse complement strand
CTTTGATTGGCAGATGGATTCATAATATTGAAAACGATATTCAATGTGAGATTTATGGAGATGGTGAACAGCGTAGAGACTTTACTCACGTTGATGATATTGTAAATGCTTTGATTTTAATTATGGAAACCGAATCTTGGGGGTTTCAATTTGAATTGGGTAGAGGCAAGAATCATTCAGTAAATGAAGTTGCTGATATGTTTGGTATCACTCCAATTTATAAAGATGCAAAGCCAGGTGAAGCTCAAGTAACACTCAATGATGATATTGTTGCAAAAGAAATATTGGGTTGGGAAGCTGTTATTGAATTAGAATCTTATATAAAAAGTTTAAATTTATGAGTAAACCCATACACATATTCTATCACTTATTTACAAAGGGGCACTGGCAATCTCTACTACAATATCATATCGACTCTGTAGTTAGTAGTGGGTTGTATGATGTATCTGAATCTATGCACATTGGGGTAGTTTACCACAGCGATACTGATTTGGATATAATTAAAAATATAATTAATAAATATGATAAAATCAGTATTTTGAATCAGAGGTATGTATCTAATTTACCAGTAGATATGTGGTGTGACGCCAACTTCAAAATGAATGTTCAACCTGGGGAGGGTGAGACATTTTCATATATGATTGATTTTATTAAAAAAACAGATTATGATTCGAACTGTTTGTTTTTTCACTCTAAAGGAGTTACATCACCATCTGATTCAAACCGTAGCCAAATCCAACATTTTTATGATATGGGGCTTGATAAAAACGTAAATTCTAAAACTACTCGTGAATTTATTGTAAAAACTATGACAGATAATGTTGTACATAATTGGAAAGATATTATTCGTATTTTAGATGAAAATGATTTTTACTATTATGTTTGGAATTTCTTTTGGATTACATCCGATAATCTTAAAAAATTCAACCCACATAAATATGAAAAATCAGGATTTGGTAGAATATACAAACGTAAAAATAGACATTATACGGCAAGATTTCCACAAAATTTGTGGGAATCTATTAATGATACAAATATACATAATGCAAAAGCTAAAATACCATTAATAGTATGAATTTAAAGACACTATTTAAAAAAAACGGAACAGATAAAGGTACTCATCATCAATATTACAAGATATATGATGATTTATTTAAACCATATGTAAACCATAATATTCAATTTTGTGAAATTGGGGTATTAAATGGAAACTCACTTCGGTCTTGGTCTGAATATTTTACATCGGCTGAAATCATCGGATTTGATTATCAGAGATTTCCTAATGTAGCTGATATAAAAGTTCATATGATGAATCAAGAGGATAAAGATGGCATGTATTCCATTGTTGATGAATTAAACTTAAAACCATTTATTGTAATAGATGATGGTGGGCATAAACCAGAACACCATCAAAAAACATTAGCTCCATTTTTTAAAGCATTAGAATCTGGTGGGTTATATATAATAGAGGACTTGCAGGTGTGCAAAAAAGACAACCGATTAAACCAAAAATATGAGGTTACTGACGATAATAATACAGTTAGTTATTTAAAAGCACTGTTATCAGATAATCCTATGAAAAGTCCGTATCTTACATCGGATGAAGAATCTTATTTAAAATCTAATATCAAAACCATACGATTAGAACTTAATGAGAAATTAGCAATTATAGAAAAGGTGTAATATGACCGGAACATTTATACATATACCAAAAACAGCTGGTAAGACACTAAAACATTCACTAAACACATATTTCATCAGAAGGGTTGGTAGACACCATACAGCGGCTAGTGTTTTTGAACATCATCCTGAGTTACGGAACAACCCAACTGTTGTATCTGTTAGGAATCCGTGGGAACGGATTTGGAGTTTGTACAAATACACAAAAGATATACACATTCACAATATAGGCTGGGATACGTGGTTGTATTCTCCTATATTAAATGGTAGCGTTTACCGACACTACGATGATATTGAGTGTGATAGAAACCCATTATCTTTGAAAACGTGGGTAACTGATTTAGATGGAAATGAGTTGGTAACTGATTACATAATGTTTTCTGATTTGAGTGGCGGAGTTTCCACAATGGCAGAAAAATACAAGATTGATGTTGAATTGGAGACCCGAACGCATTCTATAGATGGTAAGGGTGCGGGATACAAAAAACACTATACAGATACACAACGTGACTATGTTGCTGATGTGTGTGCTTGGGAGATAGATAAATTTAATTTTAAGTTCCAATGAAGAAGAACATAATATTCATACCAGCGATTGATGCGGGACGAAACCGACATCATGCCTACAATTACAGTATTCAATCTTGGAAAAATTGGGCTGAGAAGAATACTGCAGAAGTATTGGTTTGGGATACTCCATTATACACATGGGGTGAGATGACAATTCCTTGGCAAAGATATTATTTATTTAGAATTCTTGAACACAATGGTATTGAATACGACCAAATTTTAATGGTAGATTCCGACACTATTGTTCATCCTGATACTCCAAATTTCTTTGAAATGACCGAACGTAAGTATGTTGGTGTTTTGGATTTGGGTTGTTGGGAATGGACAGGCCGTTCTATCAGACACTATAAAGATATGTTTGATGGTTATAAACTTGACCGTGGCATCTATTTTAATGGTGGATTTCAAATTGTAAATGATACTCACAAAGAGTTTTTTAATGATGTGTTGGAATTCTACAACAATAACCAATCAACTCTTGTTGAAAAACAAAAATCTGGACTTGGTACTGACCAAACTCCAATCAATTATCTTGTTCAACAAAGTGGTATTGATTTAAAGTTATTCCCATCAACTTATAATTTACATCATATGTCAAGTAAAAACTTATTAAACTTTGGCCAATCTTGGTGGGGTGATGGATTGGAAAATCTATATGAACAAGCTTGGGTGTATCACTTTAATGCAATTCCAAGAAATAATTTAAATAGAGACTCTGCATACTTTTTGAAGAGAGCATACGAAGAACTATGGGAAAAATAGCATTCATATCAGAACTTCCATTTTCTGGCAAAGTTGATAGGAATCATCCGCATATGAGAACGGAGTTTGCTCAGTTTTGTGCACTAAAAGCAGACCATTATTGCTTTTATGATATGTCTAATTTACAAAGTGGGTATGACCACATTATTTTACTTGTAAGTAAGACTGATAAATTGAGAGAGTTTTTGTATCAACAAGAAAACCTCGTATCAAGGTTGAGAAATTATGGTAAAAAGATTTGGTTTATGCAAGAAGCTACTGCTCAAATCTACCAAAGTAAAGAGTTACATCATCAAATCTGGCACTACAATTTGTTACAAGAAGTAGATGGTATTCTTACTGAAAATATCACGGACTACAATTATTTCAAAGGTATCACTCATTCTGATAAAGAAATTCATACAATACCCACTTTGATAATTGCTGATAATTTTGTATATTTACGAGATAATGAAAAAGAAGACAAGTCAATGATGGGTGGTAATTTTACCTCTTGGTATGGTGGATTTGACTCATATCTTGTAGCAAGAGAATTCGATACTCCTATTTCAGTTCCAAAGATGAGGAATGTACAAAATGAATCTCAACTTGTGGAGGTGTTACCACACGTTACATTTAACGAGTGGATGGGAATATTATCTAAATACAAATATGCTGTACATTTGATGCCAAACATTACCGCAGGTACATTCTCATTGAATTGTTCATTCCTTGGTATACCTTGTATTGGGTATATTGATTCAGATACACAGCGTATTTGTCAACCCAAACTATCGGTAGACCGATTTGATTTAGAATCCGCACGACGGTTCGCAAAAATGTTAAAACAAGATAAAGATTTTTATAATGAGTGTTCTCAAGATGCTATGAAAAATCACGATAAGTATTTTAGTGAAGAAGTATTTTTAGAACATATGAAAAAGGTTTTCAAATGATTACAACGAATTAAATATCATGTTAATATTTTCAATTATTGTAATATGTATGGTTATCAATTTGTATGTGCGGCGCAATAGAAAAGATTGGTAAAAATTTGGAGTTCTCAAAAATAATTCCTATTTTAAACACAAACGTAAATAGTTTTATATGAAGATATCATTAATCATGCCAGGTCGCAATAATCTTCGTTATGCGAAATGGAGCTATGAAGCAATTCAAAAAAATAAAGGAATCCACGAAGTTGAAATATGTTTTGCTGATGATGCCTCGTCAGATGGTACCTGGGAATGGTGCCAGGAAATGATAAAACAGGATCCTAACTTCAAAGCAATCCGAAACGATACGGGTAAGAGAGTAGGTCACACAATTTTATATGATCGGTTAGTCAATGAAGTTTGCACTAATGAAATTGCTATGATATGGCATTGTGATATGTATTTAACTCCAGGTGCGCTGGATGCCATTGAGCAGTATATGTATGACAAAGTCCATACAGATCACGCAGTCGGTGGTTGGGAATATATACCTAATAAGAAAAGAATAGTATCGTTGACGAGAATTGAGCCTCCACTACATCCACCTGGTGTTGAAAAAATCATACAGGATTTCGGCGTGGAACCAGAAGAGTTTGATGAGCAAGGCGTATTAAGTTTTGTTAACGATATATATCGATATCGAAAAGGAGAACAATCTGCTGATTTTGTGAAAGAGAATGAATATTTTCTAAAACTAAAAATGACTGAAGGTATATTTGCACCATGGGCGTTTTGGGTAGATGATTTCAAAGAAATTGGAGGACACGATCCACTATATCGACCACAATCCAAAGAGGATAGTTCGATATTTAACCGCTTCCAATTAAACGGAGTTAAGTTTATTCAAACGTGGGATGGATTTGTATATCATATGACTTGTCGAGGTTCGCGTAGAAATACAGCAGATAAAGCTAAAAACATATATGAAGACAGCCCAGAATGGTTAGCACAAAATAAGAGAAGCACTCGCAACTTCATTAGAATGTGGGGAACGATGGTGCGCCACGATATTTATATGAAACCTATAATTCCACACAAATATAATATTGGTATTAGATTGGATAACGCCGCGGCGTGGCCTGACTTACTTGAACTGCTGGAGCCGCACTGCGATAACATATATTTAGACACAGGTGATAGCGATCTTATCAAACAGTATATCGAAAACGAACAACCAAATACAGATTTTGATTTAACTCAGCGAATTCATCAGAATGTGGATAAGGAGGATATTGATGATAATATTATTATCTACGTAGACGGCAGAAATTTTAATGAACAGGATTATCACTGTATTTCCAACATAGCTGATATAATTTCGGACAGTGGTGAAGTAGGAGAATTTGGAATTTCTAATATGAAATTGAATATTAAGAATTTGGATACATTTGAGCATAAATTAATACACTCAGATAATTCGTATTTAAATAGCAGATTTGTTGAATCGAATAACAGCTAAATGAAATCCTCTTCAGTTTCCGGTTTTGGTGCATCGTTTTTCTGTTTGGACAACGCATCAGAGAATTTTTCAGCTCCAACGAAGCCTAGGCTGAAGATAAGAGTATCTTTAAGTCCTTCAAAGACATAATCATCTATTGGTAGTCCAAAAAACATATGAGCGATAACCACAACAATAAACATTATTAATAATACAAACGCTGCAACTCTTTTGGATGAAAGTTTATTTGTCCCATCGGATAGTATTTTATTTACTGCTGAATTTTTTTTCATTAAGATGATCTTTTTCAAATAACTATTTCAATACACAGAAAAGATGGCAAGATTTTTTATATTATTACCGGGAGAAACAGAAAAGGATACAATTAACGATCGAAATTTGTTGGGAGAAATCGTATTTAAAAAATTTAGACGGGGCGATGGCTACAAGATACTTGAGTATATTATTGAACAAATGCCAGAAAATTTGGAAAAAATTACAATCGTTGATTCGACAGGAAAAGTCTGGAGTCCGGAAGACTTTCTTGATTATTTATCCAAAAGAGATATTTATTACTAAACAGGGGAAATCATGAATATAATATTTGATAATAAAATTTTAGCACAATATATACTAACAGGAGCAGACGTAAAAGTAGTAGTTGATGGAGATATACTTACACTCGCAGACACAACCGATGTACAGAATCCAAGAATAGGTTACGGAAGTGATATTCATGGCGAGATGTATCAGTATAATTACGCTGATATTGATTATATAATTGTCAATGGATACTCGATTGATGCTGAAACATTCGAAAAGGCGGCAAAAGCCGAAAAAGAAACAGCCGATGATACCGAGGATACTAACAAAGAGCCTGAAGAGGATTCTAACAAAGAGCCTGAAGAAAAAGAGTCTGAAGAAGAAGAGCCTAAAGAAGAATCTGTAATAAAACCTGGAGATTATGTGATCATTTCACATCCTGCATCGAAGAACTTTGGAAGCGGTGGAAATGTACTTATCTCGGAAAGAAATCACATCACATACGAATATTACGATGACCGGCAGAAAAAAATGTCGTATGATACAGTACCAACTGGATGGGTGATAAAAAATATGGAGGACTGATTATGGTAGAGCAATTTAACATTCAGATAAAAAAGTCAATAAATAATGAATATATTGGATATACATTGGCAGATCAAACAATAATATATGCAACAATGTCTTCAAATTTATCACAAGTTTTAAAAGAGTGTTCATATAATGTGGTGAGATATGGGTTGTAATTGTGGAAAAAAGCATGGCTTAATTTATAGAGTCTCTGTAGATAGTACAACTTTTAATTCTGAAAAATATAACGCAATTCAGGAAATATTGCAAAATGCAGATATGAACAATTTTCAGGTAAAGGCTATTATTTTAAGTTTGAAATTTAATCAAAAAATGAAAATAAAAAAATCAGTTATTTTTGAAACCTCTGAAAGGGAGATGGCACACGGTATGAAAGCAAAGTTGGAAAAGTATAGCATACAGTCTTCGATATAATGTTAAAATGAAAAAAAATAGGTTAAAAATTTGGAATTCTGGGCAAAATGCCCTATATTGTTAATGTTTTTAATAAAACGATATTTATTATGATGTCTATATTTATGATTTTGCTTTGTTCTCTTAGCAGTATATTCGCAGCATACGGCCTAACAGTCATTATTGTAGAGAGTGATATAGTAGAGCCAATTCGAAATATATTGTCGCCAATTCCACTATTAGGGAAATTAGTGAGCTGTTTTATGTGCACCAGCGTTTGGGTATCTGCATTTGTCAGTTGTGCATTATATAGCATTACAGGAGAACTATTTCTTATTGGAAGCACTTCAATATTTTGGGATGCAATGGTAATGTCCCCGATTTTATGGCAAATGCGACTTTACGTTTCTTCTAAAACGCAAGAATAAGTAAGAATGCCACTTTGGTATAACAAAGCGCTAAATTTAACAGAACGGGAAATCCGGTACGCTATGCGAAATTCACAAAGCAATGCAGGTGCAGCCAGGTTTCTTGGATGTGATATAAAAACATATCGGAAATATGCAAAAATGTATATTGATGATGAAACAGGTGATACTTTATGGAATGTTCACTTAAATCAATCTGGTAAAGGTTTAGCAAAGCGTGCGTCAAAACCAATGGCTGATATTTTTGATATATTAGCAGGCAAACATCCTAACTACGATAAAAAAAAATTAGAGCGGCGCTTGCTTGATGAGCGAATCTTGGAATATGAATGTGAGAACTGCGGACACTCAGAAATACGACTTACAGATGGGAAAGCTCCGCTACTCTTGACTTGGAAAGATGGCAATTATGAAAATCATATGCGAGACAATTTATGCTTTTTGTGCTACAATTGCACATTTTTATATCAGGGTGGAATAACATTTAGAAGAATACACACATGAGACCAGCGGAAATACCAATAGTATATAAGACCGAGGACATCGTTCGCTTTTGCAAAACACAATGCCCTAATACTGACCAAGCAAAGGAAATTTGGCAAGGAATGGCATCTATGATTTGGTACTTAATACAGACTACTCAATCAAAAGAGCTTAGTCAAGAGTATCAACAAATTTCCCAACTTGCAAGGGAATATAATATCGAAATACCAAGCAAAAAAATGTCCAGCTTATATAATTATATGAAACAAATAAGTGATAACGAACATAATTTTAATAAACAAACAATAGTTACAAACGATGGAGAACAACCAGAATTCACAACCAGAAACTAACACATTGCAAGAAATGCAAGCAGCACATACGCAGAAGACGTATGAATTTGGAAATTTGGAATTGCAGAAAGTAAGACTTCAGCAACAGTTAGAATTAATAATTTCTAATCAACAGAAATTGTACACAGAAATATCTGAATTAGAACAAGCGGCAATGGCAAAACAGCAGCAAAATAATGCAGTAGTACCACCACAGCCTGCACCTGAAGAACCAGAAGCAGTAGAAGCTGAACCACTTGATTACTAATGAAGGTAAAGGTCTTTATATTAAAAGAGGAACTATCGGACATATTGGAAAATTCTCTCAATACACCGTCTGTATACTTTTTTACCGTTCCGCCAGAATATTCTGCAAGTGATTTAGTGGAAATTCTTGTAGAAGATAGTGTTATAAAAAGGTGGAATGGACAAAAGAATTTATTATTAGGCTAAATTTTAGAAAAAATTTTACATATTTATAATAAAATTGTTTTTGACGTTTAATCGTTTTACCATGCGGGAGACGATTTTTTGTTAAACCGCTGACCTAAATGGCAGCACAAAATGTGATTAATATTATGACACAAACTTTATTAAACCCACGAACCCAAATGAGCGCCTTCGATATTCTGTTTAAGAATATGATGAAAGGTAGCAGCGATTTTAACCCATTTTGGCCAGGAGAAAAAAAGCTGGTCAGTCACCCATTAAATGCACGGATCGATTCAGATCGCGGGCTTATTTTTGAAATAGCGTGTACAGGAATTCCACGTGAAGAAATAGATGTTCATGTTGGCAATCGTATGCTTCATGTAGAATATAAAAATGAACACGCCTCTGAAAATGGATTACCAACCACAGACGATTATTTGCATCGAGGATTATCTACAAAGGCATTTAAGCTCGGTTGGAAAATTTCCGATAAATTTGATTTAGATCTTCTGGATGCATCGTATAATGACGGTCTGTTGACTTTGACGATTCCATACTCTAATCAAAAATCAGATCTTCGTAAAATAGAATTATAAATTCCTTAACGTCTCCCGCATATTTTATGAAAAGATTAACAAAGACAGCAGACTCAAGCATATTGAGTGTATTTTTATTATCTTCGACAATAATGTTAATGATAGGTATTGTTAAATTAGTCAGTATAGAAGATGTGATTGGTGATTATCAACAACGCAATATTATACACATTAATATAAATGAAGACGTACAGGAAAGGAATCAGGAGGTATTGGGACCGCCACATATTGTTGATAGGCCTGCAAACACACAGAAAATAGATGTACAATTATTGGCACGTCTTATAAACAGTGAAAGTATAGGTGAAAACTTGGCAGATAAATTGCTCGTTGGTTCAGTAGTATTGAATAGGATAGCTGATCCAAGGTTTCCTGGAACGATGACAGAAGTAATCTATCAGAAAAATCAATTTTCTGGTATATACACTAACTGGTTCCGGTACTCGAAAAAAACTCGAGGTGATCGGGAATCAATCAAAGCAGCTGAAATATTAGCTTCGTATGGACCAGTTGATTCAACGATATTATATTTTCTTAACCCAGAAACCTCCACTAACACACGATGGGTCAACACAATAGAAAATCATTTTCAATTGGTTGTATCTGGGCGACATCATGATTTTTATACTGATGCTGTCCAATGAAAAATCAAAATTATTTTTTAACTAAATATTTAATTCTTATGAAAAATTTTATTACAGTATTGTTTTTATCGATGTTTATGTTTTCAATAAACGCACAAGATTCTTTGTCCTGCAGCAAGGGACCTTCTCCGTTGGACTTTTCAATTACAGCTGGTTTCAGTGATTTTGGAGAGGGAGCTGATGTTGGAAACTTTGATGCTGGAATCATGGTTAACGGTCTAGCGCCATTTCCAATACAAGCAGGATTCATTTTTGACATTGATGACAACAATGTGCTTGATTATGGATTGAAATTTGGCATTGGTTACGAAGCAAGTGAACAATATACATTTTTCGGAAACGTCGTATACCTGAATTTCCCTGGAGATGATGATTGGTCTTACGGTATCGATGTGTATCGAGCACTCAGCGAAAACTTCTCTTTATCTGTAGGTGTAGAAACATCGAGAGGAGTTCGTGCAGGAATTGCTTATACATTTTAGAGTCTAAACTTTCGGTCAGGTAACCGGAGAATTTTAAGGGCAACAGAAATGCTGCCCTTTTTTTTATCTTTTTATTTGGAATTCTCATATATTTTTCGTATATTTAGTAATACATTTGTTACAAAATAATAATTAACTAAAAAAATATGTATTTAAGATGACAAAATTTGTACAAAACTTATTGTTTGCAGGAGCAATAATTAACACACTGGTATTTGTGCTTACCGCAATTTTAGTGATAATTTCTAACGAATTTGCAACTATGGTGGCACAAGATGCGTTCTTATTTCCATTAATACTAATGCCATTAATTACAGCATCTTTTTTACTTTTTATTGCAATTAATGGAAAGCTTGAAAATTCAGAAGAATGATTGAAATGATATTTACTGTAATTATGATGACAGTTTGGCATATATATTTGCTAGGTGTCGTATTTTTTACTGTGCTCAATGGATTAGTTTCCTTGAATGGTGACGGAAAAGAACGATTCAAAGCAGCAGGAGTTACAGGTTTTAAATTAGTAGGAGTGATTTTAATATTAGGTGTTCTATGGCCAGTATATTTTAGAGGGTTTGATGAATCACATAAAATAAAATAACTATATGCAGAAGAAAACGGTTTTCGTTGATATGGACGGTGTGCTATGCGACTTTTGGGCAAATGTACAAGCATTCTTGTCATCTGATACATTGACTAAAGAAGAGCGTGAATATTACACGGAAAACCCGGATATGATACGGGGGGCATTCAGAAACCCTCTTCCTATCGATTACGCTATCGACGCAATTACAAAGTTGCATAATTCCGGTATGTATGAGTTGGTTGTAGCAACGACAGCACCATGGGATGCTCCAGAAAGCGCCACCGACAAGATGTTTTGGATACAAAAATATTTCCCAAAAATATTTCACAAAAATATGATAATTACACATAGAAAGGATTTATTGATGGGTGATTATTTAATAGATGATCGAACTGCAAACGGGGCAGGAGAATTTAAAGGTAAACTTATACAGTTTGGACAACCAGAATTTCCGGATTGGAATTCAGTAGTGCAATATTTGATACATAATCAACCCACAGATGGATTCGATTATACAGAAGAAGATGAAAACAGGATGAATATTATAGGCCAAAATGGAAATGATGGCCTGCATTACAGCCCGGGCATTGCTTTTCTAGAATCATTAGAAGATGAAAATACAAACGAAACAATATGACAAATTTAAACTTTCACTGCAGTGCTTGTGACCTTGATTTTTTTGTACATAAATACAGGTCTCAGACGTCTAAGGATCAATCCGGGAAAATTTTCATGAAATATTTGGATGCATATAATAAAAACATCGTGTGCCCACAATGCAGCTCATCTAATATTGATAAGAGAGGAGAAATACAGCATTTTACAGCAAAAACCGATTCGCAGAATCTGTAACAGTAGAAAAAGCTGTATTTTAACAAAATTTTAACACTTTTTCTTTGGAAGTCTGGTTGAAATGCCCTATATTAGTAAAGTAAGAGAAAGAGAGGGAAGAGAAATTGATTAACTAAAAAAACACAAAACTAATTTTATGAAATTTTATTTAAACACTGAAAATGTTGAGTTTGCGAAACTACTCAAAAGCCATGAAGATAATTTTATAGGCCTTACCGATCCAGAAGTAGTTACAGCATCAAAGCACCCAACTGATCCGAACCGTATACTTTGGAATGTTGATGGAAAAGAATATGTATTGAGAAAGTTCATGTTTGATTCTGCAAAGAAAGAAAACAAATTGATTTGTTTCGACACAACAAAGACCAGGTTGAAAAAAGTTAACGAGATAGAAACAGAAACATCAAACACTGCAGATAGCATTGATTTTGACCCGGATAGTATTTCAATTACTACAACTAAATTAAAGGACATTGAATTCGATCCTAGGTTGTTTGAACCAATTGTTACTGGAACATATTTTGATAGTTTTGTATCATATAAAGGTGGTATTATGCCTGGCACTAATATTTTAGTAACAGGTGATCCTGGGGTTGGTAAGTCATCAAACTTAATGGACATTTTAGTTAATGCCAAAGAATCTAATCCAGATGTCAGGGTATTATATGTTTCAGCAGAAATGGACAGGATTGATGTTAAAGAATTTACACAATATTACGCAGGACTTGAAGATATCGACTTCTTGTATTTGGGTGATTATGTATCAGATCCAGATATTTCTGTTAAGGCGTACCAAGCACTAATGGCCGTCTTGCATAAGGGATGGGATCTTGTTGTGCTTGATTCACTTGCAGAAGTTCAAGGAATGTGTGCAGATGATTTGGGATTAACTGGTAAGAAAGCAGAAAAATGGTTGCTTGATTTGTTGAGAAAGCAAAATTTAGGACACAATAAGGCAAACAGATATACATCGTTTCTTAGCATTCAACAGAAAACCAAAGGTGGTACATATGTTGGATCAAAGAGATTGGAACACATGACTACGGCATTTTTGAATCTTGGTTGGTCAAAAACAGAGACAGGTAAGAGATATATGGAATTCCATAAAAATAGAAAGGGGAAGGAGAAAGTGAAACTATACTATGGTTTCAAAAAAGATGGTGGGATTGCTTACGATTCGGAAAGACACGTTTCAGAAATGGAAATTTTAGAACGAGCAAGTAGAACAGATTCTGATGAGTTGAAGTTTGGTCAAATGAATATTAATGAGTTTGAAAAGATGTTCAGTTTAGCAGAAAACGATATGTAAGATATATATTTTGAAGTTTTTTAGTTATCAATTGAACGGTGGGGCAAGTACAAAGGTATTTGTTCCACTTTTGTAGATAAGAAAATCGGAGTATTTTATATAATGAAAAGATTAAGATTTAATTTAGGTCGGGGGCCTTGGTATAAAATGTGGCAAATCAAATATGATGATAGCGACAGGGTGGATTATTATAATCCGGATATATTCACGTTTATTATTAAAAATGGTACGCTAAATAATAAAAGGAAAGTTGCAGAAAAAATATACAATGGCGCCAATAAAACCGTCTGTGCGTTTATTTCATTCAATGAAGGTGACTTTGGTGAACTGGATTCGATTAATCTTGCGGAATGCACTCGGATATATTATAATCCTAGAATATGCCCACATTGGACCGATAGCAAAAATAAAATAAACTTGGACGGATATACAGGAGATATTGTTATTAATGGAAAAGATTTATACATCATCCAAAATTAAATGTAGAAAAAAAATATATCTGAGTCAACTATTTATATTAAACCAGTTTTATATTAATGCAACAAATTACATATAATCCATATCATTACAAATCGATGAAAAACAATACAAAAATTCTGTTGTATTTGCCAAAAACAAGTAACAGATCTATTTTTAAGAAATTAATGCGCGTCTTAGAGGAGGATATAACAACTGCAATTAAAGAATCCCGCGAGCTCGTGCCAACGGAAGCAGATATACCTGTATTGATATATTATGATACAATCGGTACCGAACTGAATCGGAGGATATCAATGGATGTATCTGATTATATAGCAAGATCAGAAGAACTTGAGCAAGTACATATAGGTCACGACCGCTTGGAGATTGTTCTTGAAAGTTATGGTAGCCAAATTGCGTATTTTGATTATATTATAGTTTGTCAAAATACAAATGAAAAAGATCGGGCGGTGAATACCATTCAAACATTGGCGTCGTTGTATCGAATTCCATGCAATACTATACAATATTCAGCATCAACAGAAGAAGAAAACAACAAAGATGCACATTCATTAACAATATAAAAAACAATTAAGATTATGGCACTTTTAAGATTAGCACACAGCATAGCAAATGATCCAAATTCAATAAAAGCTATATATCGAGCTTTCCAAGATGTAGAGCAACTCAACGAATCCTATCATACAGGACCGTATCGATATTTTAGAGTCAAAGGACAAGGGTCGCCAGAAAATGATCGTGTGATAGAAGCGGAATTTGTTTCTGATATTAATGGCGTTACAAGAATTAAAAGCTGGCAAGAAGCTAAAATACAATGAAAATTCCAATTTTCGTAGTTCATAAGAAATCTCCCAGAAAAAATGCGAAATTATTCCTAAGTCGTTTTGATAATATACTTGTAGATGATATATTAAATCCACTAAAGCGTAAGCCACTAATACCAGCGACTGATGAAATTGTGAAAATAGGTGTTGGAAAAAAATTCGGTGAACGCTATATGAAAAAATATCACCAAATAACAGTCTTGATGCAATAATATGCGACTACTTATAATAGATGACAATATTGACTATTATATAGACAAATCTTGGAATTTATTATATGACATTTATACTAGAGCATATTATAGAATTTGGCATACCTATTGGAACTTTTATTATCGGTATGTATGGTAAGTTGGTTTATTCGCGCATGACACACCGGAAACAAGAGACAGATGCAATAACCAGCGATTTTGCAAGTATTCAAAGCATTTCGCAAAATTATCTAGATTCATTACATTCAATAACTGAAGAACTCGAGGGACTTAATATGCAAATATTGGATCTAAGAGCTCGTCTGAACGCTGCACTGCTTGAAATCGGCGTAAAAGATACAGAAATTAAGCGACTGCAGGAGGAATTAGATAAAGCGTTATCGCAGTTATCAGATTTGCAAGCTATTTTACAAAAACAAAATTCATAAAAAATATAAAAGTTTCTGCTATGGATACAAAAACGACTTTCATTAAAAAAAAGGATACCGGACAAGAGATACAAGCAGTAATTTCGAATTTGCATAAAAAAATTGAGTCACTGAAAAAGAGCTGTACGGTTGCAGAGTGCCAGAACGGTATCGATCGAGCAATAAAAGTTACAGACAATACTGCCGTTATTCGTTACGATCAAGATTTCATTGAAAATATGCCACTATTAAAGGAAATCACTGTAGACGACGCTATCTTTACACGAATTCCAACATTCACTGAAAACGCTTGGTGCGTTTATGTAAAAATACCACCAGGTGGTAAGATTGCAAAGCATATTGTGCCAGGAACTATAAAACATATGTCAATATTAAATGGCGTATTTTATGTAGATGACGATAGTAATAATACAGCAGCGAATGCTGGGCAAATGATTATCATTGACGGAGATTCGCCTCATGTAATGAGAGCTGGTGCAGAGCAAGTTGATTTGATTTCTGTTATAGTTTTAAAAAAATAAACAAATACTAAAAATGAATATTGAAGAAATATTACAAGAGGCGTCAGCAATCGGTATGCGCCTGGAGGTTATAGCATTGGCAAGAAACATTGCATACAAGATCGGTAAAGAACATCCGGAACCAGAACACTATAATTTAGCATATCTCACTATATACTCAGAATACACACGACGAAAATAAGCTGATTTTAGCAAAATTTTAACACTTTTTCTTTGGAAGTCTCACTGAAATTCCCTATATTAGTAAAGTAAGAGAAAGAGAGGGAAGAGATATTGATTAACTAAAACATTTAAAATGAAAACGATATACAGACTAACTTGTTTTGACAAAGAAGCCGATTTTTACAATGCCCAGGAGTTTTACTCTAATAAAAAAGCAGCCACAGAAAGCTATAAAAGATTGGTAGCATTGCAAATAAAAAAATGCGCTTCTTATCTTGGGGTGCGGGATCAGACAACTGGCGAATACGGTGAGAAATGTGTGGTTGGTGGCCGTTACATCGTTTGTCTGCAAGATTTTAGCGTATGGAAGAACCCTTCAACGTTTTTCTAAGAAAATGAAAATGAACGGAAAAAATTAGATAATGAGTTACCTAATAGCAAATTTACCACCGATACAATGTTATGTAAGAAAGGAATATCTTTATGATTTTGAAAAAGGTCATGGTGAATATGAACCTTGTTATTGGATAAGTGTAAAGTCAATTAAAGGTAAGGCTCTTTACATAGAGTCACTACTGACAAATTATGGAGCTGCTTATGATAAGTTGCCTCTTTCTGCATATGTTTGGAAAACTGATATTAAAGAAGATGAGCAGTTACCTTTAGATTTTTTAGAGATATGGGATGCTTTTTCATATAATATTACTGTTTTGGAAAAGAGCACTCTTTCTGGGTTAAATTGCAAGGTTTATATGAAGGATCGTAAAATGTATAATGGCGCTTATATGTTTACTATTGATAGTTGCCACAGTGACCCTAATGAGCTCAATGTTTCTTTATCTCAAACACCAAATGAACATAAAAGTTTTAATGTAATAAAATTAGATAATGGTCAATTTGCAGCACAACCAAATAACCGAGTTCTTTTTTATGATCAATCATTAACTCCTTCAGGAATTAAGATTCCTGATTTCAAGGTATCAACTCATGAATTCTTTTGTGAAGATAGCTCAAAATGGTCAGCAGGAGATAGCGATGACTTCTTCTATGAAATAAAGGAAAAGAATTGATAATCGATTTTAACAAAATTTTAACATTTTAGATTTGGAAGTCTCACTGAAATGACCTATATTGTATACGTAAGAGAAGGGGGAGAAGGATAACTAA
>Ga0208162_1000834_pt1 | contig 16892 bp, 4 predicted proteins | sample CB_VirMetaG_4_FD_184539 | JGI IMG/M metagenome (GOLD analysis project Ga0208162, IMG submission 184539) | Freshwater to marine saline gradient viral communities from Chesapeake Bay - CB_1508_1M Viral MetaG (SPAdes) (version 4) | ecosystem: Environmental > Aquatic > Marine > Coastal | place: USA... | reverse complement strand
TAACGTTTCTGGGTTTGAATTTATTATCGTTGGTGTTGGAAACGTTTCTGAAGTAAGTATTGATCTTGCAGATGACAACTATCTAGTTGGCGATATTCTCACTGCTTCCGATGCCGATCTTGGTGGCGGCGGTGGTTCAGGATTCCAGTTTGAAGTTACTGGTGTTGGTATTGTATCTGATATTTCAATCAGTGATGGTGGAGATGGTTATATCGTTGGTGATCTTCTAAGCGTTGATCCAATTGAATTATCTCCAGCAGAAGAATACTGGACCAAGATGGAATTTTGCCAATTGGTAGAATTTAGCGGATCTACTGGTTCGGGTTTCAATATTGGAGATACTTTAACATATAATGGCGGTTCGAGACCTATCGTTAAAAAGTTTGCAAACGCTGTAACGATTGAAGCATCTGGTACTACTGGTGGTATTCTTACATTCTCCGCTGGATTAACAGCAGATGATGGCAACGGAAACGTATTATCAGTTACTGCTATTGGAGACGGACAAGGAAATACTGGTGCTCTAAACTACTTCTTTGCACCAACTGCAAATGGTCCATGGACTAATGTTCAAGACTTCACCCTTGAGAAAAATAAGAGATACATTTTTGACCAGACAGATGGATCAAACGCTGGTCACCCAATCAGATTCAGTACAACTCCCGATGGTATTCACACATTAATTAGTGGTGTTGGTGCTAATGCTGTTTATGGAGAAGTCTACGAAGGAGAAGAAGTAGATTATAACTATACATCTACAGCAATTGCAATCACACCAAACGATAATACTCCATCACCTCTGTACTATTTTTGCGAAGAGGGCATTGCCGATCAATTAAATGAGCACATCAATGAAGGTGGATTTAACGGATATGAAGGAGAACTCGTAGTTAGTGGAACTGCACAAATCAGTGGTGCTGGAGCAGTATTTACAGTTGCACAGGTAAGCGATGAAAGAAATATTATTCTACAAAAAGATGGCACTGCCACTCTTGGAGATACAACATTAAATGCACTTGAAATCAACTCCACTTTAACAGTTTCTGGTATCACGCAACTTTCAAATGATTTGATTGTTGGTGGTAATAAATTTGTTGTTGATTTCTCCACTGGAGATACAGTAATTGATGGCGGACTAAGTGTTGCTGGTGATTTGACTTTCTTGGCAGATGCTGCATTTGGTGGAACTCTCTACGTCGATTCTGTAAATAATAAAGTTTCTGTAAATATTGATCCTGCTGTAACTCCACTTACAGTAGACTTTGAGGTTTCTGGAGATTCAATTTTCAATGGAAATGCCAGTCTAGCATTTGATGAAAATACTATAGTTTCTATTGGTTCTTCTGGATCTGGATTAGAAAAATTACAAGTTGCGGGAAGCATTGCATCTTCTGGAAAGATGTTAGTTCCAGCTACAGATAGTATTTTAGAACCAACATATACTTTTAGTAACAACGAAAGAATCGGCATTAGTGTCAATACATCAGATGAAAGTCTCTCCTTTGTTTCTACTAGCGGAGAAATTGTAAAATATAATCCAGGTGATATTAATTTCTATAGAAATTTAAATTTCAGTTATCTGGAAGTTGCAGAATCAAAAATTACAAAACGAGGATCTGATTATGTTTATGGAAGTTTTACTGGTGCTTCTGCGGAAGGAGGAACTGGTGATGGACTATTTGCAGATTTAATTGTATCTTTTGAATGTCCAATTGGAGCAATTCAATCTGTTACTAATATCTCTGCTGCTGATCCAACCAGAATTCCTGGTACATATACAATTTCTGGAACTGATTACACTACATCTGCAGATGGAGTTGACGCATCATTTGAAATTACAGTAGATGGAACTGGTGCTTGTTCTGTTGTCATTTTAGAAAGTGGAGAACTTTACTCAGTTGGAGAAGTAATTACTGTAACTGGTGGTCTTTTATCCCCAGGAGAAATTACTCCATCAGCAGATCTTACTTTCGATGTTGCATCATTAACTTCAGAAACTGGTGCTGGATATACGGATGGTGTATATGAAGGAATTCCTTTAGATGGAGGATCTGGATTAAATGCTATTGGATTAGTTACCATTGAAAATGGTTCAGTGAAAGAAATTATTGTCACTAATCATGGCAATGGTCAATATCAAGTAGGAGATGCTTTAACTTTCGATTATATAAATTTAATAGCTGGAGATCCACCAACTCCTTCTGTACAACCAACAACACCAGCTTCACTTGTAATAAGAACACTAGGAACCTTATCAAAAGTTACTATTCAAAATTTTGGTGAAGGATATTTATCAGGAGATGTACTCACCTTCCCATCTTTGCAATTTAATGTTTTTTCAACAGATGTAGCAGAATTTACAATTGTTCAAACAAATCTACAAACAAGTTCATCTATTGATAATGGGACTGGTTTATTTACTGCAACTAAGTTAATAACCACAGAATCTGGAATTGATGTTGATGGAGAATTGAATATTTCTGGATCTACAATATCATCACTTATCAATGAAGATGTTATTATTAGTCCTGGATCATCACAGAAAGTTCTTTCCGTATCTGGAACTGGTGGTGTCAAGATTCCTGTTGGAGATTCCACCAATAGACCTGCAGCAACTACGCTTGGTATTATTAGATACAATCAATCAACTCAACAATACGAAGGATCTAATGGTTCGGACTTTATCTCTCTCGGTGGTGTTAGAGATGTTGATGGCAACACTTATATCCTCGCGGAAGAGTTTGTAGGTGCTAATGATAATACTCTCTGGTTCTACAATGATGCTACTAATACCGCAAGACTAACTACCACAGAGTTTACTTTAATCACCCCCCAAGTTATTGCTTCTAGAGAAATTTCTCCACCAAGAGTAGAATGGGAAGCAGGTGCATCTGCTACAGCAGCAGTTCTACCTCAAGTCAATTATGTTTACTATGGTGATAATCTTTATTCTGTTGATTCTACTGGAACATTTGATACCGATGAGAACAATGCTCCAATCCACACTAGTGGTACAGTATCAAATGGATCTGTAGATCTTACATTCGTATCGACTGTATTTGGACCTCTCACATTTAAAGCATCGAACATTACACTCGATGCTACTTTGACATTGAGTGGTTTAGATATCTATAGCTATAATAGCACTGCTCTTATTTTAGATAACTCTCTAACTACAACAGAGTTTGCTTTTGGTAAGGAAAATGGAGCACCTGATACTTTAGCATTACTCACAAGTGCTGGAGAACTTCAGTTTAATAGAAACTACGACACTACAGATCCTCAAGATAATCTAACAGTCTTAGATAAAACTCTTAAATTTATTGAGTTAGATGATGTTTTGATTAAGACCGTTTCCGTTAATTTGGAAAAAGGACTTAGCGATACAGCAACTATTGCAATATATGATCCAACAATACATACAGCGGCTAAAGTAATGATTGTTGCTGATAATACTACATCAGATCAAAGACACATGGTTGAGTATAGTGTTATTGCTGCTGGATCTAATATCTCTGTTACTGAGTTTGGTTCTGTACATACTGATATTGAATTATTCCAAGTTACATTTGGATTCTCCCCAAGCGGAGAAATTAGTGTAAATCCAGTTCTGAATTCCGCTATCACTGCTGGAGATAATGTAAAACTTGTTACCACTTTCACCATCACTAAGAAATAAAAATGGCAACTACAATTAAGTCAGTCAATTCCGAGGGTGGATTTGGCGTCAATCAAACTAAACTAGTAACAGAAACATTAGACCTAACTAACATCAATAGTTTTGAGTTAAAGAACTCAAACTTCAGCGATGTAAATAAGAAAGAGTATATTTTACGCGGTCTAAACACGGCAGTATTGACTCTTGATGGTATTAATCCTATCACTCTCGATAGCAACACTATTAATTTTATTACTGGACATATTACTGCAGTAAATCCATCAGGAAATGGAGTTTATTCAACAAAAATTGAAAGTGTTGTCAAATGTGATGGATCTGGAGATGTATCAACTCTATCAGATTTAACTACTATTATCAGAGATGCTGTTCCAGATGGTCAAACTTGGTCGGTATCTACATATGATACAGGAACTGCAAATGTGTTTAGTTACAGCACAGTAAGAAGCGGTACTACATTAACTATTAAGTGGATTGCACAAGTCAGTATTGTATCTGTTTCTTGGACTTAAAGAACTCAGACAACCACTAAATAGAAGAGTATAAAAATTTTGGATCTCTGAGGCAATAGGGGCAAATGAGTTTAGAATTTAATTCTGATAAGCAAAGAATTTCTTCGCAGAAACCAATTCTTCTAGGTACAGAAGATTTTACTATACGTTCTGGTATTGGTTCCGATGAGAAAGAGGTTCTCAGGGTACAATTAGACCCTGTTACCCAGTTGCCTCGTGTGGGTGTCAATAGAACAGGCAGAAAGGTTGAAAAGATTACCGTTACTGCTCCTGGTCAAGGATATACCACAACACCATCAGTAACTCTAAGTGCTCCAGATTTACCTTTAGATGAAGGTGGTATCCAAGCAACTGCATCAACAATTCCAACTGTTGGAGCAATTGTTGCAGTTGTTGTTGATAATCCTGGTTTCGGTTATCTCACTGCTCCCACAGTAACTATCAGTGGTGGTAATGGTTTTGGCGCACAAGCAGAAGCATTCCTTGATGAAATTGCTTTTGAGTTCGACGTAAACGGCGCTATCAGAACTTCAACGTCTATCATTTCTGATACTGCGAGAATTCTAAACCTAGACATTGACAACTTTGTTACTGCCGATGCTAAGTTTAGAGCACCTAATTTTAAAATCTATCAGAACGCATCTGGAACTCAGTGGTCACCAAATGTTACTTTGTTTAAAGATGACTTCGTTTATCTTGCTGGTAACGTTTATAGAGCACTTAATGATGGTGTAACTGGAACCACTGCTCCAGTTCATATAGATGGAGATCTTCAGAATGGACAGGTAACTTTAAGACATGAAGGTTATAGAGAAGATAGTCCTCTTCTTCCATACTATGGTCAGACTGGAGATGGTATATTCCCAAGATCGGTAACTCCTCTGCTTGGTGATAAGTCAACTAAAGTTGCTACTACCGAGTATGTTCTAAATCTAGCAACAAACGACGTTGGTGGTCGTGTCTACGTTTCAGAACAAATTGGTAACGATGAAAACGATGGTAGATCTGCTGCTGCTCCTGTAAGAAGCATTAAGAGAGCATGTCAGATTGCATCTCAGTCAGTTGGTGTAAAAGAATCAGTTATCATCGCTGGTGGTAATTATCAAGAAGATAACCCAATTTCGATTCCATCCGATTGTTCAATCGTTGGTGATAACCTTCGTCTGGTAATTATCAGACCAAGGAATCCCCGCAAACACATGTTTAAGTTTGGGGATAAAAACTATATTACTGGCATCACATTTAGAGATTCTGTTGACTCTCTAGGTGATTCAGAATTTACATGGGATTTTGCTGTAACTTTTGACGATAAGCAAAGAGTTTACTATGATCCAAACTCGGGTGGAGATTTTGGCAGAAGATTCCCAATTGGTCATCAAATCTTTGGACCACCTAGAATTAGAGTTAACTTTGGTAGTAACACTGGAACCTTAGCACCAATTCCACTTCAAGTGGGAACTCTACTAAGAGGTGAAAACACTGGTGCTAGAGGTGAAGTTCTAGCAGTAACTTTTGAAGAAACAACTGGTCAGAGTGCATATGTAGAAGGTTCTGTTGATGTAAACGTTCTTTCTGGTTCATTCAACCTAGGTGAAACATTTGAATATTATAATGTAACTGATTACACTCCAACAAATGTAACTTACGATCCAGCAACTGGTAATGCAGTATTTACTATTGCCAATCATGGATTTGGAATTGGAGATCAAATTTTACTTTCTCCAGAGTCTATAGCGTTTACATGTTCTCTAGATAATAATTCATCTGTACACAGATATCCAAGAGCTGCTGGTGCAGATGGACAACCAGACTTTGCATATAAGAGATGGTTGTCTATTAGTGCAGTAACTACTAATACCTTTACTTGTGATGTTGGTGGATCTACAGATCTATCCACACATACATTTGTTAGTGCCGATGCAAATGCTGTAAAATATGCAGAGGCGGCAACTACTGTAGAACCAATTGAATTTAATGATCTAAGAACTTTTGTTTCTCTTGACATTATTTCTATTAGAGCAGAAGGTGAAGTTATTTCTACTGGTGTAGATACAACTAAAACAACACCTATTGTTCAGGTAGAGATTGATCCATCATACTATACTGATCCTGATATCGGTGGTGTTATTTGTTATACAAACACTCTAGATGGTGGTGAAGCAAATACTAGACTTCAAATTCATAACTTCAAAGAGAATGAAGAGATCACCATCACTAATATGCCAACTAGTGGTCCAGATCTTTCTGCTCTTAATGGTAAGCAAAGAGTTTATAAAGTTCTATATGACAATGATGGAAGATCGAGAAGATTTGTCATTGCAAAAGATATCTCAAGTCCACAAGGTATAACCCAACTTGATAATTGCACAGTTGCTAGTGCATCTCATTATCTAACTCTATCCCTTCTAAACTCACCAAACAAGTTCTCAGAAGCTGCTTACGTTGAGAGAAGATACCAAGATGCATCTAATCTACTCCGCAATAACACAGATTTTATTGCAGATGAAGTAGTAAAGCAAATCAACGATGAGTTTGCCCAAAAATGGTTGACTGCACAAAATGTATCTGGAACTACGTTTGAAGTCTACACAACTCCTAATGCATTTGCACACACATATGTAAGTGGCGGTACTGTAACATATGGTGGAACTGCTTATAATATCGACGATTTTGATTATGATAATGCTACTGGCGTTGGAACAATTACAACAGTAAGTCCAATCCCAGGTCTCACTTCTGGTGAAACAGTAAAAGTAGAAAACATTCTACTATCCTGCACCCAGGGAGAAAAACTATATCCTGGTTTCAATATTCCAAATGGAGATTCTAAGTGCTACAGAGACGTTAAGCACTTTGTAAATGCTATCATCATGGACTTGGAGTATGGTGGAAACTACCATACCATGGAAGCAGCAAAGCGTTATGTTGATGGCACTCAGATTGGTTACATCAATAACGAAATTGTAGAGACTGTACGAGCATATGACAGAGCAAGAGAACTTTGCATCCTTGCAGTCAGAAACTGGCATACTGGATCTGGTCTCTATAGTGAACCAGTTTTTGTTCCTCGCTATTCTTCAGTACAACGTTACACTGATCCATATGTAACGGAAGACACTGCTGGTGGTCTAGCAGGTGGTACTTGTGCAAACGTAGTATCAGCGATCGAAACTCTAGGATATCTATTCACTGATATCATTTCAAACCAAGCTGCATCGAGATATCAAGATGCATCTTACTTGATTGCCAGAAATATTGATCTAATTGCAGAAGAAGCACTAGCAGATGCTCTAGATGCATATCCAAGTCTTGGTTTAAATTATCCAGACAGAACTAAGTGCAAGAGAGATATTAAGTATATTCTTGCAGGTCTAAGAAGAGACTTGATTCTTGGCGGTAACGTCGGCATGGTTACTGCTGGAAACTTCTATTACTCTGGCGGACAATTAACTGGAGTTCCAGCATCAGAACTTCCTGCTACTCGTTATGCATTTACGAGAGCAAGAGATTACGCAATCAATGCAATGCGTAACTGGACTGGCGGTAACTACCTTGGAACAACGCCAACCAATGCAACATATGATTCAACCACAGGTCAAGTATCTGTAACTATTCCAACCCCAAACAATCCTGTCACAATCAATGATAGAATTGCGTTTAAAGAAGGTGCATTAACATTTAACTGCACATCAAATGGCGGCGGAAACTTAGCAAGTCCATCTCCAACAGATCGCAATAATGGTAAGAGTCAGCAGATCTTATCAGTTTCTTCAAATGGTGGATTAACAACTATCACATGCAATGTTGGAAACGCTGGAACTGCTGCAGGAGTAACTCACTCATTCGTTAGTGCTCTTGCTAATGGAACTATTGTAATCTACGATCCTGTTTCTGTAAATTCGACAGTCGATAAATTTGAAGATTGGAACATTACTATTGATCCATCAGCTTCCCCTGCAAAAGCACAAATTACCCCAACAACTGCATCATATGATCCAGCAACTGGTAATTTCGTAGTAACTAGTGCTGGTCACAATGTAACAACTGCTGATAGCATTATTATTAAACCAGAATCGTTTGTGTTCACTTGTACCATGGATGGTAACAAGACTGAGCACAAGTATCCACAATCTGGTCACAGCGCATTTGGAAATCAAATCAATGTAACTGCAACAACTACAAATACATTCACAGTTAATGTTGGTGCTTCTGGTCCAAACGAAAGTTTCACTCCAACCGATGCTACTTATGATCCAGCAACTGGCGATCTAGTTCTAACAATTGGAACACATACATTATCGGTAGATGAAGGTATCACAATTGATGATAACTCACTAACCTTCACCTGTGATATGGATAATAACCAGTCACAGAAAACTTACCCACGTCCTGGTATTGATCCATATGCTGGAAGATCTATTCCAATTAGAGCAGTAACTTCAGACACTATCACAGTTAACGTTGGTGCTTCTGGTCCTAATAAGTCTTTTACTCCATCATTTGCAGATTACAATCCATCAACTGGTGATCTAGATATCACAATTGGACAGCATGGTCTTGGTGTTGGACGTAGTGTAACACTATTAGATAACTCATTTGCATTTACTTGTGCTCTAGACGGAAATAATAGCACTCACACATATCCACGTCCTGGTGTTGACCCATACGCAGATAGTCAGTCTATCGAGATTACTGCTGTTGGATCAACTTCACACACCCCAACAGATGCTCCATATGATGCAGAAACAGGAATTGTAACATTCACCGTTGCTTCACATGGATTTAGCAATGGAGACTATATCAAGATTGCTGACAATTCACTAACATATACTTGTGTTCTTGATGGAAATGTAACTCAGAAGACATATCCTCGTGCTGGATATGATTATCCAAGTGGTCGTTGGTTACAGATTTCAAACGTAACCACAAATACCTTTAAAGTTGACATTGGCGGATCAACCTACACAGAAGCACACACCTTCGTAAGTGCTGCTGCTAATGCTATTGAGCGTCAGAATGGAATCATCACAATCAATGTTGGTACGTCAAGCGATACCTCCGTACACACATTTGTATCTGCTGCTCAAAATGCTGTAAGACACGAACCACAATCTGCTCACACATTCATTACTGCATCTTCTGCAGCAATTAAGCACCTACCACAATCTGTACATACATTTGTGAGAGTTGAGGGGGATGAACCAATCTCCGTATATGGCGCTGGAGCAGCACCTGCATGTGCTGATGTCGCTGCTGCCATCACAACATCTTTCGAGACCTTAGACGACATTCTAGCGGGCGGTAGCGTAACGCAAACGTATGGAACGCTATACGAACCCAACCCAACACTTCCAACAGAAGCAATTCTGTATGATGCTGATAACAAGTTTATCACACCTAGAGGTGTATGGGATGATCTTCCTTACATCGAAGCATCTCCATATATTCAGAACTCTTCTATTATCTCCTTCCTAGGTGGTAATGGTTGTGAAATCGATGGTGATAAAGTTGCTCAACCAAACTGCCCATTCCCTGGTATTGAAGAAGATGGATCTGCATCTAATCCAAACCAAGGTAAGTCGATGGTTGCTGCGGCATTCACGATCGTTTCGTTTGGTGGTACTGGATACAAAGTTATCAACGATGGTTACACTCAGTTGGTTTCTGTCTTCGTTATCTTCTGTCAAGATGGTGTTTTCTGTGATACAGGCGGATACGCATCTATCACCAACTCCGCTACAAACTTTGGTACATTCGCTCTAAGAGCAAATGGATACAGAAAAGATCCATATCCATTTGACGTTGGTACTATTACTGGAGTTAGTGCTGCTACTGGAACTGGATTTACATCATTCACAGTTCAACTCCTCGGAAGAGAACCACTTGAGCACTACATTGTCAAGATTGATGGTTATGAGAGTGAGAACCCAGATGTAGATTACTTCATCGATAACGTTGGTGTTGTTACTTCTGGTCCTCCATTCACAGCAACATTTAACCTCAACCAAGCTGCAGTATTCAGAGATAAGTCAACAGGTAACGTAGTTAACACTGATCTAGGAACTCTAGGTGGTGCAACAATTAGACTACACAGACCATCTATTGTTAACTCTTCTTCTCACACTTGGGAATTTGCTGGTGCTGGTACAGACTATAATGCTCTACCAGAAAACGGCGGTACTAAGATTGAAGCAAACGAGCAGGTCTCTGAAAACTATGGTCGTGTATACACCTCGGGTACTGACGAACTAGGTGACTTCAAGGTTGGTTACTTCGCTAAGATTGAAAACAGAACTGGTGCGATTACCTTCACAGGTACTGTTACAATTTCGGAAGTTGAATTCTTGAAACTGAAGGGTGGCGACGTTGTTGTTACTGGATTTAGTGATGACAATACTCTCGGTGGTGCTACTGCTAGCGATTCTATTATCCCAACTCAGAAAGCAGTTAAGGATTATATCACTAACAACCTTGGACCATACATCAACAAGGCATACTCCACAAACCCAGTTCCTAGAGCACTGGTTGAACTTACCGACTCTGGTAAGATTTCAATCGACCAGATTCCTGCACTAAGACCATTCAGCGTTTACACCGTTGTAAATGAAACAGAAAGACTAAAACTGATTGGCGCTCTTGCTGGCGATATTGCGATTCAGCAGAATAGTGATGTACCAAACGGAACACCACAATCATTCATTCTAAACAATGATAATGATAGTCTGTTCTTAGGATTCTTAGTTAACCCAGCATTAGATTTTGGTGCTACTGGTGGAATCTTTACTGGTAGTATTACCGATGGTATTATCCAGTCTACAGAATATCGCCAAGGTGTACTATTCCAGCTGTCAATTGACAGTCCTGGTTCTGGATACACAAGCGCACCAACTATTACGATCAGTTCTCCTTCTTCTGGTGTAACTGCTGCAGCAACATGTACCATTGCTAATGGTCAGGTTGTAAGTATTACAATCATCGAATCTCAGGGATATGTTGGTGGTTATGGTTACACAACCGCACCTACAATTACGTTCTCTGCTCCTCCTGCAGGTGGAACATTAGCAACTGCTATCCCATCTATTGAAAGCAGACTTTATGGCGATATCGTCAATAACGTTAAGATTGTAGATACAGATACTATCGATGATGTTAATAGCGTAACAGTTGATATTATCAGAGTTGTCAATACTTCTGCAACTGATATCAATAACTGGGTTGCTCTATCTTCGGATCAAATTGCTGCAAACCAGATTACATCTGGTGTTATTGCTACTGCAAGACTAGCAAATGATTCGGATGCAGCAAACTCGTTCACCTTCTTAAGAGGTGACCAGTCATATGCTCCCGCAGTTCAGACACTTAAAACTGCAGAAACAAGATACTTCTATCCAACGTTCCTTGCTGCTGCTAACGGCGCATCTAAATTAACGTTTGCTACGAATGCAAAAGCAGAACTTCTAGTTGGTCATACAGTATCATCTGATAATAGTGGTATTGATCCAAACACCTCTGTTGATTCAATCACCGACAAGACTGGTTATATTGAAATTGATATCAACAATCCAACTACACAGGCAATTCCTGCTGGTACATTTATTGAGTTTGAGAGACCAATTCCACCAATTATTGTTGATACCCTACAAACCAAAACTCAATACGTTGATGAGATTATCATTACTAATGCTGGTGCTGGATTTACTCCAAACTTAGATCTCAAGAATGTTGGACCACTACAGGGTGGCAGTGGAACTGGATTATATGCAAACTTCACCACTGATGGATCTGGAACTATTTCATCAGTTACAGTAACTAATGGTGGTGGTGGATTTGCAAATGACTTTGTTATTGCTCCTCTTCCTGCTGGTCTTGGTAATCCAACAACTGCAGCAATTCTATCAGCAAAGGTTAATACTGCTATTAAGGGATTTGGAGAAATCCAACTCGATCTTCTAAGAGTAACAGAAAATACTATTTCCGCTGATGCATATGGTACTACTGGTGTTGCTAAGTTCAAGAAATCTCAGTTTAACATTGGTCTAGTAGGTGATGGTTCTGTAGAACTTAAGACTGGTTCTCAGAGTGGATTGGATGCTGACTTACTTGACGGACAGCAAGGTTCATTCTATCAGAACGCATTTAATATTTCGTCTGGTACTCTAAACAAACTGAGACTATCTGGTTCATATGACATTGATATCTCTGGTCAGTCTGGTAACACCCTAAGACTCAAGTCTCTAACTTCTAACCCAACTTCCGATCCTACTGGAGATACATTCTCCGAAGGTGCTGTTATTAACTTCATTAATAATAGTGCAAATGGTCTTGCTGATGGTGGAGCTGCTAATGCAGTGTTTACTATTAGAGGTAAGGGAAGCGGAGCAACTGCTGATGGTGGTGTAAGACAACTTGCATTCACAGACAACAATAACGTTTGGTTGCGTGGTACTGGATCTGGTGTTACTACCTGGACAAACTGGTATAAGGTATGGACAGAATTGTCTGATGGTCCTGGAACTGGACTAGACGCCGATAAACTGGATAACAGACAAGGCGTATGGTTCCAAGATGCCAGAAACATTAACTTCAATCAAATTAGTGATTCTAGAATCAATCCTTATCTGTCACAAAAAGCATTCCAAAATGCGGTAACAATTAGACAGGTATCAAATAAGACTTACTATGATATCTACATCTCTGGTCTTGCATTAACAACTACACCATTCTTGAATGGTCAAACAGTTAACCTATATGATCAAAATGCTCAGGGTGTTGGTACGATTGTTATTTCTAACGTCAATCCATTCACTTCGCCAGATGGAGATAGCACTCTTAACTGGACGCAAATTACTGGTTATCTGAACACTGGTACTTTCACTGGTGCAGAAACCATTGGTACTGCAAGTAGCAGAGTTACATTCCAAGAATATTGGATTAATCAACTTGGAACATATGAAGTTGGAAAACTAGAGAGCAATGGTGGTACTGCTCAACTCAAGTTGGGTAGAAGAGATGGAACAGCATCAAATCCATCTATTCAGTTTAATTCTTCTGCCGCTGCTGCTGGATACAACTCTGGCATCTTTGCTTCTGGTGGTACTGCTACTAATGGTTCTGGATCACTGAACGTTGTTGTTGGTGGAGCAAATAACTTTACAATCAACAACCAAACAATTTGGAACGCAGGTAACATCACATTTGCTACAAATAATGTTGCAAATACTGCTGTTAAGCGTGATGCTTCTGGTAACTTTGCTGCTGGCACAATCACAGCTAACCTAACTGGTTCTGCTTCAAACAACGTCTTGAAAACAGGCGATACCATGACTGGCACTCTAACCATTAATGCCACTGCATTTGATAATCAGATCTACATCCAAGCAAGCAATAAGTTCTTCACTTATAATGGTGGTCTTCAGTTCAGAGGTTCTGGCAGTTCCTGGAATGCAAGGTTCTCTACTACTAGCACAGCAGGAACTGAACTCCTTGGTGTTTATACAACTAACTTTGCGACTGCTATTTTCCGCGTAGATAACAACAGAAGAACTATCTTTGATCTTCCCGCAAATAGAAGTGATGCTATTATAATTAATGGTCAGTCTGGTGGTTATAGTTCCATCATTCATCAAAATGGCGGAACTACCATCGGTTACAGAATGGCATACGTGCATACCGCAGGTAACTATGGTTCTGGAACTGCAGTTGGTGATATTGTTGAGCGTATTGATGGCAATCGTAAGTGGCACTTTAAGACAAATGGCAACAATACTGCTCTTGTCATGGACGCAAGTCAGAACGTTGCAATCAACCAGAGCAATACAAACACCAGTTACAAACTCTATGTCAATGGTGCATTTGGTGCTACCAGCAAGTCGTTCGTAATTCCTCACCCAACCAAGGAGAACTACGAACTACGTCATGGTTCACTTGAAGGTCCTGAGTATGGTGTATATGTCCGTGGTAAGGCAAGTGATGTTATTGAACTTCCAGAATACTGGACTGGTCTAGTTGATTCCGAGACCATCACAGTTCAACTCACCCCAATCGGTGATCATCATGCATGGGTTGAGAAGATCGAAGATAGCAAGGTCTTCATTGGTGGTGGTGAGGCGTTCTACTTCGTACAAGCAGAGCGTAAGGACATCGACAAGTTGGAGGTAGAGTTCGAACTACCTGTTGAGGAGGAAGAGTGATATGGGAGTTTTTTCAGGGACAAGAAGTTCGGAAGGACTGGTGTTTTTAGTAGACGCGGGTAACCCAAAAAGTTACCCTGGATCTGGTTCGACATGGTATAACATAGGTAATCCAAAAAGTAATGGAAGCAATTCCAATATGGTATATAATTCTGCTAATGGTGGATATTTTGACTTTAATAACAGCACTAGTGTTTCTACCTTTCCAGATTATCCTGAGTTAAATCCAACTCAAGGATTAACAATCGAATCTTGGGTAAATTTTAATGGCAATGATAATGATTTTATCTATGAAAAGGGGAATGTAAATACTCAGCATAGTTTATTTTCTCATGGAGGTGACTTAAATGATATTAGATTTAGATCGTATCATGAAGGTGGTGGCGGGCAGGATTTGTTTTTTAATAAAACAACAGAAGGATTTACAACCAATACATGGTGGCATATTGTAGCAACTTACGATAGATCATATAAAAGAATATATTTAAATGCTACAGAAAGAGTGAATGTTGCAGAAAATAGAGCATTGATAACGAGAACCACAGGAGCTTCTGTTGGAAGATTTGGTGGAACTACAACTGGATATTATTTTGGCGGAAAAATTTCATATGTTGCTGTATATGAAAGAGCACTATCTGCAGATGAGATCAAATCTCATTTTAACAGTATAAGAGGAAGATACGGAGTTTAAACATGGGATTATATACAGGATTAAATCTAATTTCAGATGGACTGGTAATGTGTTATGACCCAGGAAATTCAAAAAGTTACCCTGGATCTGGATCAGCATTCAATAATTTAGGATCAGATCTTTCCAATGGCACAGTATTTGGTGGTTCATCTTTCAATAGTGATTCAAGTATTACATTTAATGGCAATCAGATGTTGCAACACAATAGCAATTTGAGTTTGGACTACATGACAGTTAGTATAGTTTTTGTTCGCAATGGAACTGATTCTGCAGCTGGTGAAGACATTCTTTTTAATAAAGAGAATGTTTGGGAAATGAAAACTAACAGCAATAGTTTGGAGTGGGCAGTTTATGCAAACAATCAATCTTGGTTCTGGTATGCGGTCCAAAATATAACAAATGGGGTAAAATATCATGTTTGTTTATCATATGATGGCGGAGCAGTTTACACTTATGTAAATGGAGTGTTAGTACAAACTTATGATTATCCAGATGGTGGCGTTTTAAACAAACCAAATACTTTCCCAAAATTTAATTCCAGAGGTACTGGATCTGGAGCATTTTCTAATGTTGGAAATCATAAAATGTATCATTGGTCTGTTTATAGCAGAGCACTTTCTCCTTCAGAAATAAGAAGAAATTACGATGCTTTGGCAACTCGTTTTGGTTTATAAATACTCAATAAAAGGCGTGGCATCAAATGGCGAATTCTGATAAGGATATCCTTATAACGCCCAATAAAAATACTGGCAATTTGCCAGAAATTAATTTTGTTGGGCAAGTAAATAACCCAATTAAACTGACGGTTACGGATGATAACACTTTATCATTTACAGGATCTCAAGGTCAGGTTTTTTCTGTTGATAGCAATTTAACGTCTGGAACAATTTTTGCTGCGTCAGATATTTCTGGTGTTCCTTCTATTGCTGTTGATGCTAGTGGCAGAGTAGATATTGCTAGATACAACGGATCTCTAAATATTGGTCCCAATAATAACACCACAGATAGAGTATTGGGTGTTACTGGTGAGATTATGATCACCAATCCAATTGGTTCTTCAACTCCTGGAGCAATTTGTTTTAGTGAAGGTGGAGTAATTAGTGGAACTCCAGCTGCCAAACTTCTCTGGGATGGTCCTAATTATGGCGACAATAATAATTATTTTTCTGTATGGACAAATGGTGGTGATAGATTAACAGTAACATATGGTGGTGGTGTTGGAATTTCTGGAAACAATCCAAGAACTAGATTTCATCTTTTTGGAACTCACAATGATACTCAATTAAGATTAACATTACCAGCAGGAAGTAATGGTGCTGGCAATGGTGACATTAACATGCAACTCTGGGTTTCTGAACCTGGATTGACATGGGAATGTGGTGGTATTGGTATGAATGTTTCAAACTACCAAACTTACACATATCCATCAGCATCTGTCGAGACTTCTAACTCATACATGCCTCGCCTCAATAGCAATATTGGTCAGGCATTTATTAGATTTTTCCCACAAGAGACTCATAGAGGTGGTAGTGCAATTACATTTTCCACTACCGATAATAACAATACCCAATACAGAGATCAGATTGAAATCAAGAAAGGATCCTTGGGTGTTGGTGGGTGGAATGCTAATTATAAATTAAATGTTGGTGGAGATATTAACTTCACTGGAGAACTATATCAGAATGGTCAAGCATTCGAAACTCTACCAGAACAAACTGCACAAACAGATGGTTCTGTTCTAAGAACCAGATGGGATGGTTCTAAGTATGTTGCATACTGGACACACGATCTCGACGCAAACTATAGACTAGAGAACCCAGATC
>Ga0208162_1000833_pt1 | contig 16911 bp, 21 predicted proteins | sample CB_VirMetaG_4_FD_184539 | JGI IMG/M metagenome (GOLD analysis project Ga0208162, IMG submission 184539) | Freshwater to marine saline gradient viral communities from Chesapeake Bay - CB_1508_1M Viral MetaG (SPAdes) (version 4) | ecosystem: Environmental > Aquatic > Marine > Coastal | place: USA... | reverse complement strand
GAGCGTTGAAGTAGTTTCCGTCTCTTGTGTCATTTCTTTCACTGACAACAGGTTCACCAGGAATCAGAATCGGATCTCTTTCACAAGGGATCGAAACATAAGTCAATGAGCCAGAGCTCGGAATTCCATTTGCGTCTGGAGATCCGAATGTTGTCTCCTTCGCAACACTTAAACTTCTATGAGTTACAGCCATTTTTTACTCCTCTAAATAAAGTAAATCAAAGGGAACAGTCAGAATGAAAGCGACTCGTTCTCCCGTCTGATTTGTGATTGTCTCGAATGTTGGACGCTGAGTGATGACTGAAATGATTCCAGTGTTTACAGAGTCATAGTCGGGATTCTTCAAAGCGTCAATGACGTTGCTCGCATCTTCAGCGATCATTCTTGCTAAGAATCCATAGTTTTTAGGGATCTCATATCTGATCCGACAGTCGATCACAATTCTCTTCCGTCCACTGAGTCCCGCCTGTCCGTCATCGATCGGAAACGTGTCGATTCTCATTTCAAAGAATCGGTTCTGATTGCTTCTTTCATCGAGCTCGACTTCATATCCGTCTCCAGTCTGAATCGCAACAAATCCAGAATGAGTGTCAGTCTTTGGAACGATGTCCATGATCTGACCCTCTAAATGTTTAAGAGCTTCAAAGATGCCTTTGCTCATTTCAGTTTCTCCATGAGGTCGATCGTTACAGCTTCAACAAGATTGTCGACTTCTTGATCTGTCAATCCGATATATTCACGTTTATCATTTACATGATAGCCATAAGATCGGACTTGTTTTGTCAGACCTATTTTAAATGAATTCTTGTCAGCTTCAAGAACAACTAGATTATTCATCAATTGACCGCTTAAAACGAGATCGACTTCAGCGGATTCTCCTCCAGCTCCTGTCCGTCTTCTGCTTTCCTCTTTGTATTGTTGATAGCCCTTAGCATAATAAATCGATTTACCTGTCCTTGATTTTCTTCCACCTTTGGGAGTCAATCGAGCTCCCTTGAACGCAACATAAATCGGTTTTTTTGAGTATTCATCAAACTGAACTCCGTTTGCGTCGATCCCTTTAGACGTTCTCAGCTTGATCGATGCGACAGTGTTCAAAGCGACAGTTAAAGAATCTTCAGCAGTCCAAATATCACCTGGGATCTTAAGATCGATTTTGACTTTCATTTGAACTCCTATTTAAAAAGGTGGAACAACTTCCATCTTTTAATGCCTCATCCCTCGAGTCGGATTGAAGAACGCATCATTCAGCGTCTTTGAATAAGATCTCCAGCTTGCTCGGAAGTCTTGAGCGTTTCCTCCTTTACGTCTCAGACTCTCTTCTCCTTCATCAATCACTCCGTCTCCATCAAGATCCAAAGAAATTGACTTAAGAGCAGAATCGAGAAGCTCATGACAGCGGGTTCTCATTGCAACAGAAGCATCAAAGTTTTGATTCATTTCATAGATGATCGATGCTGTACAATAAGAATGAGCGAGTCTGAATGATTCGGGATTGAAGACTTCATCCTCTGTGATGTCATCACTGTTCAGATGATCTCTGATTGAAAGAATGATCTCTGATTCAGCGTTCTTGATCTGTGTTGAGAAGTCGCTTTGTCTTCTCGGAACCATATCAGCAAGATTCGCAAACATAGCGACAAATTGAGAATGATCGAGTCCAGTGTTGAAAGGTCTGGGAGTAACTTTGAAAAGTCCTCGTTCTTGCTTTGTTGTACTCATGTCTAGTTCAACATAAGAGATTCGATAAGGATAAATGTCACTCGTCGCAATATCGCTCGCACTAATATCGACATACATTGCGTTTAAATGGAGAGTCGCATTTGTTGACAAGTCAATCTCACGAGGAAGAGGTTCAGCGAGAATCGCTGTTGTCCCAACAAATCGAGAAACATTGATCGAATAATATGTGTCGTTGTTAGTGATCAAGAAACCGTTTTGAGCTTGTCGATAATAGTTCGACGGAGCTGAGGAGACAGTCAGCGTTCTTCTGTCGTTTGCGATCGCAGTGACTGAAACGTCATCTGTAAATCTGACAAAGCTTTCACTGATTCCCGATTCAGTATCAATCACTAATGTCGGAGTTCCCGAGATCGGAGTCTGAGGAGCCCAAATGAATCGATGATCATTGTTTGTTATCGCTTTTCTCATTTCTTCTTCCTTGCTCCTTCATTTGCGTTCTTTATATCTGCGTTTGTTGCTCGATCAAGTTTCGACGCTTTGATGAATCCTTCGCTGACAGGACTCCAGGAATGTCGGCAATTATAACCGCCCCCACTTGTGACCACTGAGAGCCCTTGATTGTTATTCAGTCGCTTCATCTGCGACTCACTGACGACTTTGTTGACGAGCTCTGAACAGAACTTTCTTGTCACTCCGTCCCGGGGTCCAGTGTATAAATAATTCTTCAAGCCCGCTCCGACTCCAGCGATTGCAGAGACAGAACGACCGTATTGCGAGATCTTTGTTCTGACTTCTGTCAACATTGCTCCTTCGCTCTGTTTCATCTTCAATTGAAGGTTACTCAAAGCAGTATCAACAGTTGCTCCGAAATCAATATCTCTTAAAGCTTGACGAATGTTTTTTCGATAGCTGGGAATGATGATCTCATCAAAAACAGCGTTTGCATTTTGCAATGATATTGCATCGACTGAATTGTTGATCGAGTTAAAATTGAAACTCGGTTCAATGACGCTCATCATAGATTTGATTGATTCAGCTATATCGTCTTGATCTCCGATGAACTGATCAATACTTTGACCGAGTCCACCTTGCAACATAAGATCAAGCAATTGCTCATCACTTAGATTCATAAGAGCTTGAGGAGTAACAGTTGTTAAACTCGTCCTTATGAGATCAATTATTTCTCTTCTCGATCGCTGAAGTCCCGTCTTGAAGCTACGTTCAGCAGAGACTTCAGCTTTCAATTGTTCAACTCTTGTTTTCAAGAGATCTGCGATCACTCCAGAAGAAGACTTTGATTGATTGTTTAGATCATCAATTGCTTTTAAATCAGCGTCTTCTTCAGCGAGAAGAACGGAGCGACCGCACTGACAAAACATCTTAGTTGACGCAAGTTGTGATGATTCGTCCGAGAGTAGAATCAACTTTGTGGAAGATGTGAGATTCTTCAGCCCAAACAGTTCGACGGATCGAGCCCGATTGATCATCGTACTGTCCCGCCTTATAAGAACCGAATTGAAGATTCAAAGCACCGACAGGCATAGCCTTGACACCACCCGACTTTTGAATGATCGAGTCAGAACCTCGAAGAATACCCATAAAGATTGATGCTTGATTCCAAATGTAAGCTTCTGAAGAAGTTGCACCAGGGACAGCAGTATCATGACGAGCAGAACCGACATAAATATTCGGAATGTTCAAAACATCTCGGAGCACTTCGATCACTGCGTCATTAGAAAGAATACGAGCTCCGCTCGCAAAACCGTTTGAAGCAGTTCCTGCAAATCCTCGGATCTCTGGATTCTTCGCAAGAGTTCTGAATACTTTGTGACCAAGAATAAGAGTATCGGGATTAACACCATGCGCCGCCTCAAAAACTGTATTTTTAAGATCATATAGATCGCTTAAAGGTTCAGCGTTTGCGTCATCAAATTCTCCTCCGAATTCAGTAGCTGCGTCTGAGTTATTGAAGTTTGCAGTACCGAAAAGCAGATCAGCGCATCTCTTCTCTTTTGCAAGTCTCAGAGCTCGAGCAACCTTGCGAACAGCTCGCTCTTCTTCAGAGCCTGGATATTGAGAATCGATGATGTCTTCCATTGCGATAGTCTCATCAAGACCAAAATTTAAAGCTCTGTAAGTTTGACTAGTACGATCAAAGCTTCCTAAAGTCGCGCGACTTGCTCCTGGAGCTCTTTGAAAATCAAGACCCGCTCCCGCTCCCATGAAGTTCCGACTCTCTTCAAGCAAAAGAGTTCCGCTTCTCTGAGGAATCTGAACAGTCTCAAGGACTTTGTCAGCGATGAAGATGTCATCACTTTGAACGGTTTCAACAACTAGACTTGAAAGAATCTCGTCTACGGGATGAATATTAGAATATGAACTTGCCATTTTTTAAACTCTTTCTATTAAGCTCTAGGAGTGAAAGCACCAGCAAAGAACGCAAGGAACTGCTCGCCAGCTCCCGTAGTGCTTAATTGATTAACATTCGGAAGGACTCGAGCGATCGGATAATTTCCCGAAGCAACAGCTGAAACTTCTCCGTCTGACTCAGCTTGAAGAACAGGAGTTGCTTCAAAAGTGATCGCTCCCGATGCTTTCACTCGAGTTAAGCCATAAACAAGAACGTCAACAGCGTCTCCCGCTGAAACAGTTCTTTGAGCGACTCCGACGATTCCGTCATCATTCGCTCCAGTTGGTAGTCCAACTTTTCCAGTGTTCTTGATAGCAACAACAGAGAATTCAGTGATTGCTTCGCTTGCGATAAATGAAATGATATTGTTTTCCATGATTAAGCTCCAAATGCTTTTTTGTAGTATTCTGGATTCTCAGCTCTGAACAAGTTCAAGGCTTCTGAATATGAAATGCTTTTTTCTTTTTTAAGTTCTTCAACTCGCTCGTTCAAAGTTGCCTTTGTGATCTCTTGACCAGATGCACCGTGTCCGATTGTGTTGAGATTAACGCTTGAATTCAGAGGACGCTCGCTGAACATTTGCCAGAAAGTGGGCTCTGTCTCTTTGAGTTCGTAAGCTCTGCCGACAGTGTCAATCTCAGACGGATCGATTCGTCCATCTCTTAAAAGAACATTAACAGCTTCTCGTTTTTCGATTTCTCGTTTTTCAGCTTCAATCATTTCAAGACGCTGATTGAGACTTTCATTCGCTTCTCTAAGAGCAGTTACTTCAGAAAGAAGAGTTTGATTTTTGAGACTCTCGCTCATCATGTTTGACTTCTTTTCTTCTTCGTCTTTTTTGTACTCGCCCATTTTTTCAGACTTGTCTTCGTCTTTCTCTTTGGACTTGTCATCAGTCATCATTGAAGCTTCTGCATCGTCTTTCATTTCAGCGATTTGAGCTTCAAGCTTTTTGACTAGTTCGTCCTTCGCTTCATAAGCTTTTTTTAGCTCTTCGTGTGTCATTTCGTCGGTTTTCATGTCTAGCCTTTCGTTCAGAACAACTCGATCGATTTTATTGTTGGATTGAGCAGGACGAGGAGTCAGAGTCACCGCTAAAAGCTGAGCGTCTCCGATCTTCTCCCCTCCGTCTCTTGAGAAAACATCTCCAGTGATGAACTCTGGAGAACTCCAAAGAACACCACCAGCATTTTGTACAACTTCAACCCCTCTTTCATTGTAAGCTGGTATTGCATAAAGTCCATCATCTTTAAGCTCTAAACCGACAATCAATCCGAGAGCGTTTCCGCTTTCGGGAGGAGCTGGGGAGCCACCTTGAAAAGGGCTCGTTGAATGTTGCCAATCAATGACAACAGGATCATTCTCAGAACGCTCGTTGAAGACTCTGACAAGCTCTTCGAGGAGACTTTTATCAATCTCTTTTCCGATGTTCGATCCGTTCATTCTTGAAGTAACTTGTCCGAGTGCAAGAGTTTTGAAAGGTCTTCCAACTGTCAGACCATCTTCTCGCTCGTCTCGCTCTTCATAAAGTTCAAATTCTGTTTCAGTGTATGCTCTAAGTGAATTCATTTTTTCATCTGCTCTTTTCATTTGATTGACTAATGAGCGACTCCATCGAAACCCCGCATCTCCTCCCCAGCTGTTCCAAGCAATTCGACCTTTGCTCCAGTCTTTCCACTTCGGAGACTTTTTGTCGACTTCATGTCTGCTGAAGTATGAGAACATTCTTCGAGCTGTCTCTGGAGAAACCTTGCGTCCGTTTGCAAGATCACGAGCTCGAGCAATTCCGACGCTCGTCAATCCCTTCTGAGACTCTGGCTTTGTTGCTCTGACTTCAAGAGCTCGACGAGCAGACTCTTGAACTGCTTTCGGAGGAGTGAAGTCAATATGAGAATACTTTTTCGGAGCGAGCTCTGTCAGTTCACTTTTTTGAGGATGACCTTTCGGCAATAAATCAAGGTCTGTTGTATAGCTTTCTTTTCGTTCACCTTTTCCGACGAGTTTCAAGAAAGCTCGGACTCTTGCAAGAGCCCATTGATTTCTATTCATGCCTGGACGATGCGAAACTGAGAACGCTCCAGCTCCTCGTCTGAATACTGCTTTTAGTGTACCAAGATCGACTTTCTTTGATTTCGCTTTATATCGATCATTGTGTTTATCTCGCATATTCTCAAGAGCTTTGATCGATGATTCTCCGATCTCGATTCCTCCTCTCGATCCACTCGCTGAGCCTTTCGGATTTTTCTTTGATCCTTTGATCCGATCTTTTTTTGGAGCTGGAGTCTGTGCTTTTGTCCTGTTCATTTCTGACTCCTTCTGTCTCTGATAAGTCGCTCAGCAAGAGACGAGACTCCTCCTCCGTTCGCTTGCATCGTTCTTTCGATCGCTGATCTTTGAGCGTCTTCGGGAAGCTCTCCAGCTCCTAATCGGTCACGAATCGCTCGTTCAAGTTCATCGTCGGGAGTGAGAAGACCAGCAGTCACGAGCTGAGGAAGTGAGTTGATTGACTCAGCGAGATCGTCTGTATCGAGTCCTGTGTGTGTCAGCTTTGGAAGTTTTGAGGGATCAACGCTTCCGAAGTTCCATCTGATCAAGCGTCCAACAGTCCCCGCTCCTCGTCTGTCGACTCCATTGATTGCACTCGTGATAATGTCACATAGATTGATTGCTGAACGTCTAAAGACTGACAGATGAATCTCGCCAACTGAGCGAGCTCCCGTCTCTGTATTTCCAAGATCTGCGAACTGAGCTTGAAAAGCAGACGAGATTTGAGCGTCACAAAGTTTGATGATGTCAATCGGAGCTGATGCGTATAAGTTCGGCTGTGCTGAGAACGTATCGAATGAGACAGCTCCGTTCTGTACAAGATAACTCTGCTCTGTTGAGATGAATGCTTGAGCTTGAGCTTCTGCGTCATCGATCATCGAGTCAATGTCTCCGTCAGTTAATCCCATTTGCTCAGCAACTGAGCGATCAACTTTCACAACAGGAGTCGGAATTGCCCAGCGATCAACCCCGATACACATCAGATTCGAGACTCTTTGCTTCTGTCTCCAATACCACCAAACAGGACGCAACATTCCGACTCCTTCGAAGTTCGATCCAGTCTTGTTCAGCGTCAACAAAAGAAGTTTGTTTGCAGGTATGGGCTCGGGAGTATATGAGAACCCGACAACATTTTGCATGACTCCGTCGAGTCTTTGATTGTCTCTTGATAACCATTTGCTATGGGACGAAGGCTCTCTGTCAGCATAATGATCGAGAAAGATTCTTGTCTTTCCTTTGGAGCAAAGTCCGACTCTGTAAATCTCTTCTGCGTATCTGTAACCGATGGGAATGAACTCGAGCAAGTAGGACAGCTGATCTTCAAACGACATACTCATCTGAGTTGAATATCCATCAAACCCGAACGCTTCATTCATGAATCTTGCGAGCTCTTCAGCAACAGGATCATTCTCGATTCCCGCTTCAAATCTCCATGAAGCAGATAAAAGAGTTTGCTTGAGCATATACCAAGAACGACGAACGATCGGATCAGTTCTGAGCATCTCTTCAGCTTCATTGATCCAGTTTAAGCCAGTGAGAGAAACATTGTTCTCTTTCCCCGTGATCACTCCTCCGCTGAGCTGAGTCCCAGAGATGCCCTTTGTTCTAAAGCGAGCGTACTTTGCTTTTAGATGTTTATAGTCTCGTTTATCGTCTGACATGAGTCCTCACTCTTAAAGAGCATTTAGAATTATTATATATCCACTTGAAGAAATTTATCAAGTGAAGTATATTTTCAGCAACTGTTTGCTTCTCCAGTTTGCAGTTGAGTTTGTGAAGGAGTCCTCGTTTATGTTCTCCGACTTTCTTAGACGAGGACTCTTTTTTTTTCTTGCAAGCTCTGTTCGGATGGATTAGCGTTTGCTTGTTAATGTAAACGAGTAAGCGCGGAGATATTGACAAATAGAAAGAGGACTTGTGTTTCATGAGTCCTTTTTTTGTTTCAAGGGAGCCACTCTTCAACCTTCGGATCAAGAACAACTTGATCAGCGTTCTTCGTTTGGATGACTCTTTGATTTGTGAAGACGCTTAGCTTGTTAATGATTGCTGTCTGTAACTCATGGACTTGATCATGCTTCAACTGGAGTTGAATCTGAGCGTCTCGCAGTCGAGCGATCAAAGCTTCTCTGTCAGCGTTTGCTTTTCCGAGTTTATCTTTGAGCTCTTCAACTTCACTCGGATCTCTTCCCGATGCGATCGACATCATTGACGAGATGGATCCTGTAATGACTCCGAGTATTCCGACAAGAACGTCTCGATTCTCATCAACGATTCGGACGTAAGTCAGAAACAGAATCAGTCCAACAACAATCAGCAAGAAAGCAACAGAGAATATCCATCCTCTTTTATACTTCTGCTCTTGAATTCTTTCTTTGCTTGTCTTCTCTTCTGTCATAACGTGCTCAATACTTTCTTGATGAATTCAACAAGCGGATCAACGAAAGCAAACCATGTTAACTCGCTCATCAGTCGTTTATGTGGATTGATGATGAAGGGAACAAGTATCATCAAGATATAACAAAACAAGATCAAAGCAGCTCTCGACATGATAAACCAGACGAGCTCTTTGAATTGCTTGTCTCTTAATCTTGCTTTGATTCTCTTCGCTCCTCCAAGTCGTTTGACTTTGTCGCTTCCCTTTGGGGGTTGAAGAGACTCAATTGACGTTCCGACTGTATAAATGATTTGAGTATCTCGGACTCCTTTAAACCGATATTCTCCAGCCAGAGCATATCTTGCTCCTTTCGGAGTGAATGAGTTTGTCCGATGTCTGACAACTTTCATTGCTTCTTTTGTCAGCAGAACTTGACCCGCTCCACAAAGCGACATTGTCCGAGCCGTGATGTTCTTTGCGATTCCTTCGAGCTCGACTCCCTTTGCTCCGACTCCGACATATAATTCATCTTGAGTCACTTCGATGATCGATCCCCAGTGAATTCCGATTCTCGCTTGAAGCTTTGTCTTCTTTGGGATCTTCTCTTGATAATGAAGTCCAAAGTTGACTGCGTCAATGCATCGATCAAAGCTCAGCATGAATCCGTCGGATCTGTCGATCTCTCGTCCGTTGAACTTATAGATCAGCGATCGAGCAAGTCTGTCATGATATTGAAGCCACTCAGCAGACTTTCTCGCTCCGTTGCGTTGAACAAATGCAGTGGATCCGATCAGATCGAGAAGGACGATTGCAAGTTGACGCTCTTTGAATTCCATTTTAGAAAGTAGCCTTTCTTGCTCCTCCTGTTCTCACTTTGCGACTTCGAGAAGAGGATGACCCTCTTGATTTATAACTGCTTTGAATCGATGTGTCATTCCAATTATAAAGGATGCAATCATATCTTAAAGCGTCGAGCGGGTCTTCTCGTCCATCTTTGACAGGCTTCTCGTTCTTATCCCAGGCATAAGACAACAGAGCTTTTCTGAGACTATTCCCTGTCGCTCGTTCTCCTTTGTCCCAAACTTCCCGAGTGATCAAATATCGACGCTGAGCAAATGCACGTTTCAATCTTTGGACTCCGTTTAAAACATCAGTTCGGATCGGATCCGTTGTTGAACGCAATGACAAACCGAGCCCGAGCGGAGGATGACTTCTCATTGCTCGAAATGCACTTGCTCCAGTCTGATCGTTTCGAGCTTTCCCCGCCTTGTCTGCAACTCCATCATCAAGCCAAATCTTAGGAGAAGGAGCTGAGTCTTTGAGTGATCGACTCCATGCAACAGACGAGATCAGACGAGCGAGCTGTTCTGTTGTCACTTCCTTCGGATTGAATTCTTGACAGATGACAGAAGCGTTTAAGCGTTCATCATAGCAGATAATCAAGACGCTCGGTTTTCTGAATCCCCAGTCGATCGCAATTCGAGCAGTCATTGATTCTTCATATTTCCAATCATCAATAATGAGTGACTCTGTAAACTCTGAATAAATCAATCCTGTTGGAGGCTTTGGCTTATTCATGACCATCGCTTCACGTTCATCAGCTGGAAGCAACTTTGTCGCTTCGAACCAATCATCAGAAAGATTCTCTTGATTGACATAGGACGAATACAAAAGGGGAGGATAGTTCGCTTGTTCTGACATATCACACCACCAAGCTCCGACAACAGGAAGTCCAACCATGATCAGAATCGGAGATTCTCCAGCTCTTAAACGTCCGAGAGCTTTGTGAGCAACTTCAGCGTTCAGCGTTTGACATTCATCAATCAAACAGACTCCCGAAGTAATATTCAGACCTTCAAGCGGGTTGTGAGTTGCGTCTCGAGTACCTGGTCTGTAATACGAGCGACAGTAAACAGACGAGCCCGAATGAGTATCAGTCCAAAGTTTCAAAGAGTAGTTATAAGTCCACCCAAGCGGGACGAGCCACTTCTCAATTTCTGGCATAAGAACGGATTGATAACGAGGAGCTGTGTCAGTGACTAAAAGAGTTGAAGTCCCTGGACGCATCTTCGCAACAAACAAGATCGAGAAAACAAGAGCTGAAGTCTTGCCCGATCCCCAGCCACAACGAGCGGAAATGATTTTGTCTTTTTTAATGATTCGCTGAATGATGTTTTTTTGGAGTTCATTCAAAGTCAGACTGATCTCGCTCATTGCTTTGTCAATTCGTTCCACATTGTGACAAATGCTGTTCTTGCTGTACTTGGTACAACTCCATTCCCCAACATTCTGAGCTCGTCTGTTCTACTGTCAAAGGATCGGTACAAGTCGGCATAGTCCAGCCGATCGGAACTCCCATCAGCATCTCCACCCATCTCGGATTTAATTTCCCTTTGTAGTCCTCTTGATGATGGATTTGTCTCGGCATTGTGTCTAGTCTGCTCTTTCCGTCTTTTCTGTTCGGAATTTGATGTCTCATTTCTATCTCGTAACAATCTCTTGCAATCGGAGTCGTCCATTTTTCTAAAATCACTTGTCCATTCAGATCGAGTTGTTTTCCGATCTGCTGTCTTCGAAGATAGTATTTTTTGCTTGATGTCATTTGTCTTGTACCTGTCAGAGGAGTTGCCCAGCGTGACTCTTGGGGGCTCATAGAAATATTGCTCTCTTCCTCTTGTAGCTGGATAAGCTGTTTCTCTTGGTTTGCTTTTTTTGACGAGCTCGCTGACATAATCAAGACTTGACTCTGTAAGCTCGTTATTAATACCGAGAATAAAGACTCGTTTTCGTTGATGTGGCGCGCCTGTTTCGCTCGCTGAGAAAATTCCGAACGTCGCTTTGTAATCAATTCTTTCCAGCTCTCGGAGCACATGAAGCAGAACGGACGTTCCTTCTGGATCTTTCCAGCTGTTTCCTTTGAGTTTGCTCGAGATGATTCCTTCGACATTTTCCAAGAAAACAAAGGAAGGTCTAATGATTTCAATTCCTCTTTTGATGTATGGAAATAAATGTCTTCCATCTTGATCGGCTTCCCTTCTTCCGCTTGCTGAGAAGGGCTGACAAGGAAAGCCTCCACTGAGAATATCCACTTTTCGACAAAAGAGTCTCCAGTTGATTGTTTTAAGATCCGTCCAAATAGGAGCTGGATCCAAGAATCCTTTTTCCATCTTTGCGACCAAGTTTGCGACCGCGAAAGCTTCGATCTCCACATAAGCGATTGAGCGCACATTTCCGAGAGCTCGTTTGAGTCCGAGATCAATCCCTCCATATCCTGTACAGAGGGAAAGATGTTTAAATTCTTTGGCATTATCCACATTCATGCTTCTCCTTTAGAATGGGCTTTGTTGTGATTGATCCGAAAACTTCAGACTCTTTCATTGTGATGATCCACTTGCAAGCGAGTCGATCAGCCCTGTTCGCAATCATCGTTTGAGATGCTGATCTGTACTTTGAAAGAGATGACAGCGTTTCAATATAATCAGCTTTTAAAATATTTCTGACGATTTCAATGTCATACTCGACTCGGTTGTTTTCGTTTATGCAGATGATTGCTTCATCAAACTTTGATCTTGGTTCAAAGTAAACGGGATCAACTGTCTTCATTTTGATCGTCTTTCATCATGTTTTCAGACGCTTGCTGAATCATCGAGACGACAAGATCGTTTCCGTCTGCTTTCTTTTCATTGACGCTCAAGTCAAGCTCCCTCTTCTGACTCCAGCGACCAGGGAACCGACGTTCAAGAATCCAAGCATAAGCTCTCCAGTCTTCCTTCATCATTCCTGTTTGCTTGATCTGAGCGAGAAGAACAGCTTCTGCAAAGTCGCAAGCTGATTCAAACTCTTGATTGAATTTCGGATCTTCTCGTCTCCACTGATCAACAGTTGAACGAGCGAGTCCAGCTTGAGTACAACTAGCCTCGATGCTCATTCCCTCTCTGAGATTGTCGAAGAGCCTATCAAGATATTTCGGGACTTTCTTTGTTGGTCTTCCCGCTCGCTTTTTTACAGCCGATTTCTTCGAGTCTTCTTTTTTGCTCTTCGATGTCGTTTTCATAAATCACTCTTATCGTTTCTATCAATGACTTTTTAACTTCATTATAAAGATCTAAGCTTTCTTGTCTAAGCTCGTTTGATTCATCTTCGACTCTAAGTTCTTTATACAGTCGAGCAAGCAAATGATCTCGCGCGTTTAATTGTTCATTTATCATGAGAATCTCCCATCAAATGAGACATTGAAACAGGGAACAGCTGTTGAAGATCCTCTTGAATTGCCTTTGCAACAACTTGAATCTCTGGCTGTGCATGAGGATCGATTCTCAACTTGATGAACTTAGTCCAGTTGTGAAGATTGCCTGTCATGTAAAAAGTAGTATAGAGCGATTGAGGGAGAACGCATCGAGCAAGCTCCCGAGCGACTCCCCTCTTGATAAGTTCAGCATATATTGAAAGACTGTTCTCCATTGATTCCCGATAAAGCTCAAGAGCTGTCTGATCATCAAGAGTTCCGTCTGAACACTGCAAGCTTTTTTGATGTTGGGTTCTCAGCTCGTAAGGACTCCAGACTTCAATTAGTTCTGAAGTGTATCTCCGAGAGACTTCATTATAAGAGAAAGTTCGATGTCTCATAATTTGAGATCTGACAAATAAAGGAACTTTGATTCTAAATGTTGCTGTAATGTGTTCAAAAGGACTCGTATGTTTTTCTCGAGCAAGATATTGAATCAGTTTCTTGTCTCGCTCTGTCAGCTCCGTCTTGCCTTCGTCTTTCATGTAGCTGACTCGAGCAGTCTGAACGACTGTCAAATCTTGTCCCATAAACTGAGACAGTTCAACAAATCCGATTTGATCATGATAAATAAATTTCATAACAACTCCAGACGATCAAACTGATTGCAATAATGATCAGAGCAACTCCGATCGATTTCCAAATGTGCTCAATCAGCATCGGTTCAAGTTCAATCGGTTCATGCTCGATGATGACTTCTTCTGTTTTTGGTTGATTCATTGCTTGCATAATAAGCTCATGATTCGGATGACTCGGATCAACCTTCCATCTTCTGAGCGTTTCGAGTGAGACGTTGAAATGATCAGCGATCTCTTTGTTCTTCATCTTTCGTTCACTCAGTTTAACAATGAGCTGATCGACTTGCTCTTGATTGATCATGATAAATTTATTCTTATAAATTCTCTTTGGCTTTGGCTCCTCTGACTTTGGCTCCTCTGGCTCTGAGATCAGCTGGAGTTCAATCTGCTCTTTGATGTCATCAAACGAACATTCAATGTCTTTAAAACAAGCGAAGTCATCATCAAGGACGTAAGTGTAATTTGTTTCGAGCCAATGACTCAGAGTCTGAATCTTTTGAAGCTGGCTTTCAAGAGCTCTGAATGACTTATAGAAACGAAAGCTGAATTCATAGTCATCTCGCCCGAACATAAAAAGAAGATTGTAATGATCGGGAGAAGAGTTTGATTGAGCTAGTATTTGACTCTGTGGTTTATGAATCGCAATTAGTATTGACCAATAACAGAAGCGGAACTTGTTTGAGTTTGCTCTGCTCATTGCTTCATGCATCATCGGAGTGAATTGTTTTTTATCATGTTGCTGAAACTGACTCCGAACGATTTGATCCAGAGCCCGTCCTCTTTGCTGAGTTGTCTTGACTTCTGTCAACAGAACAATCTCGTCTCGATCTTCATCAAGAGAAGTTTTGAGATCATAAGTAAAGCAATCATTCTCGCTTTTGCTCGTGTGTTCAGTTTTTAAACTCTTAACGTCAACAGCTTTGAACGGTTTGTTTGAAAATTCAGTGTTCATGATGCTTGCGAGAAAGTTGACTGCTCGATCATGAACGACAGTTCTACATTTTCTTTGTGCTGAAATAGTATTCAAGTAGTTCTCCTTCTACTTCGGATTAATTAAATTGTTTGCTCTCGTTCTTTTTGGCTGAAGTTGATCAGCTTGTTTGCGACAATCTGCAAGACTCGATCCGAGCCCTTCTCGTATGTTCTGATCTTGCCCTTGATGAAAAGCTTGTCACCTTTCTTGATGTTCTTTGCTTTCTCGTATGTATATCCAGAGAATTTGATATTATGCCATTCAGTCGAGCTCTTCCACTCTCCCAAATTGTCCTTGTAGCTTTCGCTAGTTGCGAGACTCAGATTGATGAATTGATAATCTCCGACGCTTTCCGCATCTCGTCCAGCGTTTCCGATCAATGTGACTTCATTCAGCATTTGCGATCCTCCTGTTTATACTGAGTTTTGATTGAGATCCGATCATCGGGCTCGTGTCGTTCTCATAGCTTTCGACGATATAAGACATGAGAATCGAATTGACTGAAACCCGTTGAACTTGTTCCCTGGACTCGACTTCAGCTCTTGTCTTTGCATAATCAAGTATTTCGACAGGAAGTCTCAGAGTGATGTTTCTCTTGTTCTTGTATCGTTCATTCATGCTCTTATCCTAAAAAAGAAGACGAGCAAATAAAAACAATTAGAGTCAAAAAGAGATCCTCACCTGCTCGCCTTCTTCGTCTTTTTTGTACTATACTATAAGACAAAAAGGAAATAAAAAAACTCGTTATCAAGTATTAAAAGAAAAAAGAATTAATCCTGTAACTTTAGTCTTTTTCAACAACTGAGCAAAAGTCAAACTATGTCAAACTTCAACCATACTGTTCTATATTGAGTTGATAACGAGTTGAGCTTTAAAGTCTAAGCGTCTTCAATTGTCTTTGTCAATAACTAACTTTCCATGCTGACAAATCCTCTTGCTGACTTGCTCGTCGATCTCTTCCGATCATCTTGACAGGCTTTCCGAACATTGCTCGAAATCTGCTCATGACTGCACTGTTCCCTCCTGTATATTGCTCGATTTGAGCTGGACTCAAGTTTGTTGTGACTACGATTGAAAGATCTCCAGTAGCCCAGCGCTCATACATATCTTGGAACAAATCAGCATTGAAAGAGCGGAGCCAGTCTGTTCGCTGTCCTCCTCCTCCGATTCCTCCGAGTTCATCAAAAAGAAGTAGATCTGTATTATCAAGCCATCTTCCGAGCGGATCTTCTGTCTGTCCTCGAAATGATTTATATTTCTGATCAATGAGTTTTGAATGACTGATGTATTTGACTTTGAGGTCTGAGAAGATCGCTTCTTTTGCTAGACAGTAAAGCAGTGATGTTTTTCCGTTGCCAGGTTTACCCCAAAGCAGAACGCTCGGACTCTTTGGGACGTCTCCGAATCTTCCTCCGAGACTGATCCATCGAATCAATTCTCTAATTCTTTCTTGTTGCTCTGAAGAGTCCCATTGATACATTCCGAAATGAATTCCTGTTGCGTCTGTTGGGAGCTTCAAACGATTCAGCTGATTGCATCGTCTCCGAGGAGTTCCGCATCTTTTACATTCAGCTGAGAAAGATCCAGATTGAACAGTTTCTCGTCCATAACTGCAAGAATAATGATTGCAGAAGGGAATCTCTTTGACTGTATAGAATCGAGTATTTCTTTCTATGAGTCCAAACTCTTCTAAATTTCTATCATTCAAAGCTCTGAAGTCGTGAACAGTTTTGACTTGATCTTCTCTTCTCGTTCGATTCTTGATCTGATTTAGTTGCTGATTGAGTTTCTCTGAGAAGTCAGACAGTGAAGTCATTCCATGTTTTGATTTATAGCGATTCATAGAATCCTCCCTTCAAAAGCTTTACTCGATAAAGACGTTCAGCAATCTTTTTTCGATTAGCGAATGAGTCATCTCCCGTTCTGTTGACTTGCAATTCAATCGCTTTGATCTGCCAGTCCTTCAGTCTCTTCTCTTGTTTGATATTTATCTTTTTCAATGCGTCATCAGTGTCGTTTTTCTTTGGCTCCTTTACTAGACCTCTCGATCGTTCTTTTTTATTGTATAAATTGTATAAATTGTTATTGGCTGAATAGTATGACGTCAGTGTCGCTTCTTCTATGACATCAGTGACGTTTTTGACGACAGATTTGTCGTTTCTTGCGTCATCAGTGTCGCTCTCTTTTTCTTTAACGACAGATTTGTCACTGACAAGAATGTCGTTTTTTAAGACTCGATTGACATTGATTCTCGTCATTGCAATCGTCGACTTCCCGTCTTCTGTTCGCTCTGAAATCCTTGTGATGAATTTGTGATTCTTCAGCGTCTTCAATGCTCGCTGAATTGTTCTGATGTTCAAATTAAGAATCGACGCAAGCTCAATCGCTGAGACTTCTCCCTGGTATGTCTTCCAGTCGACTCGGATCAGTATCGCCATAAAGACGAGACGCTCTGTTGTTGATAGACGAAGAGACAGAATTGCTCGACGAATATCAAACTCTCGTTTGTTGTTCATAATGTTCTCCGATTTAAGTTGTGTATTTATAAGTAATTTAAGCTTT
>Ga0208162_1000832_pt1 | contig 16938 bp, 31 predicted proteins | sample CB_VirMetaG_4_FD_184539 | JGI IMG/M metagenome (GOLD analysis project Ga0208162, IMG submission 184539) | Freshwater to marine saline gradient viral communities from Chesapeake Bay - CB_1508_1M Viral MetaG (SPAdes) (version 4) | ecosystem: Environmental > Aquatic > Marine > Coastal | place: USA... | reverse complement strand
CATCTTAAAAAAGCATTGGTGGAGAAAGTTTTATGTGGTCAAAAATAATATTTTCACCTATATGGAGTATCTTAGTCTTAGGCATTCTAAGTTATGTTTTTTATACTAACCCAAGTTTTGTAGAAAGCCTTAGACTAAGATACTTTGACCAACTTATAGTAAATCAACAGCCTGTTGAAAACAACATCTACACAGTAGACATAGATGAAGCAACTATAGATGCATACGGACAGTGGCCGTTTCCAAGAGGAGATTATGCAGAACTTATAAACGATCTGTACAATCGTGGTGCAGGTCTAGTTGTTTTTAATGTGCTGATGAGTGAACCAGATCGTTTAGGCGAAGATCAAATACTAGCAGAAACAATGCAGCAATTTCCTGTTGTTGTAACTATACTAGGAGCAGAGGAGAACAAAAATGAAGCGGTTAATCCTGGTGCTACTATTATTAATAGCGATTATCTTTATACCATTCCTAGTGTTCCTGGTATTATTGCTAATGTACCTGATGTGGAATTCAACGCAGTAGGAAATGGTATTACAAACAGTTGGCCAGAAATAGATGGTGTCACCCGCCGTATACCATTAGTAGTTGAATCAAGTGGTGTATTGTATCCAAATGTTACAATGGAAGTATTGCGTGTAATAGCAGGTGATCCTAGTTTCCAAATAAAACTAAATGAACTTGGTGTAGACAAACTACGCATACCACAGTTTGGTGCTATACAAACCAGCCCAACAGGCGAAGTATGGATTGACTGGAGTCAAAACTACAAAGGTTACAGCGCAGTTGACTTACCGGATGACTTCGGCGGCGGCATAGTATTTGTAGGACCAACAGCAGCAGGTGTTACACAGCCAATAGCAACGGCAGCAGGTTCGGTGTTCCCGCATCAAATACAGGCAGTAATGCTTGGAACTGTTTTTAATGAATCAAACATAAGCAGACATCCTGATGCAGAACAATGGGCTGAACTAGCAGCATTAGTTGCGGCAGGTACACTGTTAATCGCACTCGCCCGATGGACATATGTAGGTATAGCCTTTTTTATTATGTCAGTAGGCGGCTTTATTGGAGTTAGTATATATGTTTTTAATACGCAAAACATTCTTATTGATGGCGCTACTATCAGTGCTTTCCTCTTGCTCGTGGGTCTCAAACGATATGTGCTTAAATTCGTCGATGAGTTCCTGCAAAAGCAAGCCATTAAAAAACAATTCGAAGGATACGCCAGCCCAGCAGTTGTACGAATACTACAGGAAAATCCCGCTCTTGTTAAAGATGGAATAAAGAAAGAAGTATCAATACTATTTTCAGACTTGCGTGGCTTTACTCCACTAGGTGAATCATTTGGCGATGATGTAAAAGGACTCACAAGAATAATGAATGGCTATATGGATGCCATTACACAACCTGTGTTAGACGCAGACGGAATGATAATCAAGTATATTGGTGACGCTAGTATGCACATACACAACGCACCTATAGACGATCCTGAACATGCTAAGACAGCAGTAGCAACAGGGTTAAAAATGTTGAAAGCAGTGGAGAAGTTCAATGAAGAAATCATTATACCAGAGGGCCGCCCACCTGTTGGTATGGGTGCTGGTATCAATACTGGTCTTGGGTACATTGGCGAAATGGGCTCAACTAAGCGTCATAGTTATGACGTACTTGGGGATGCGGTAAGTACAGCGGCTCGTGTTGAATCTAAATGTAAAGAATACGGATGTCTATTGCTTGTGGGAGAAGAAACTTACGAACAAACCAAAGACGACTTCTTCTGGCTCAAAGTAGATGACTTGCAAGTTAAAGGTAAAAGCGTTGGACTAAGTATTTACACCGTGCTAGACGATGCAAAACCTGTATGGGCAAGTGCGCAAAAGAAACACCAGCAAATGCACGAAGATTATGCTGCACAACGTTTTGATGATGCTATAGATAAATGTCGTATGCTGCACGATCATTTTGATCATAAGATGGAACTCTACTACGATATGTGGATTGAACGTTGTGAGTATATGAAAACACAAGACCTGCCATCAGACTGGAACGGAATTTTTATCGCTACTTCGAAGTAGTATCTTTTTTCTTGCCTGTAGTATTAAATGATTGTGAACTGCTTTTGTATTCGTCCACCAATCTTTGTAATTCGTCTTGTCTTTGAGGATTAAGTTTTGCTCTGTATTCTAGAACCATAGATAGTTTTTGATTAAGACGTATCATATCATTGTCTAACATGCGAACACGATCAACTAGTTTAATAAGTGTACTCATTGTTTCACCTATAACAGGATCAATAGTTTCAGTAACCCATTTCCAAATGTAGAATATAAAATATCCTAATCCCATTGCAGCAACAATAGGAAAGCCATATTCACTTACTATCTGCGCTATGTCCATTTAATTTGTCCTCGTACTTCATTAACAGTGCGTTTACTTGATCAGTTTTTTTTAACCATCCGTTTTCATCAACAATAAACACATCGCCTGGTTTGTAGAGAAAGTTTTCTTTTTTTGTACCGTCCTGTAAAAGGCCCATAACTTCTCCAGGCCAATCACCTTTTACTCTAAAGTGCGGACCCGCTTGCTCTATAAGATAATCCATCCATATCATGATTAGTCTCTCCTTGCATCTTCTTTGCCTTCGTTTGCTGCGATCCTATCTGTATTAGGCCGCACGTTTAAGGTATAACTTAGCAATGCATCAATTTTGACTAAATCATTATTCATAGTTTGGACTCTATTGTCTAGTTGTCCTATTATGTTTTTTAATGTTGTAACACTTCCTGTAACACCTGCTAGAATAAATTTAAGTGTTAAGAATACAAACGATCCTGCCGCTATTGCCCCTGCGATAGGAAAGCCTACGTCTGATACAAGTTGTAAAAAATCCATACAAACGCCCTCACGCTCTGTTATGTATGTATTTATTCTTTTACTGTTATATTATGCACTGTAGGTTTAGTTTCTATAATAAAATTACCCTTTGGTCCTTGAATTTCATTATACGCTAAATTATGATTAGGTTTTCCAATACCAATACCTAGTCTAACTTCACCACCAAGTTTTTTACTAAACTTTTTACCAAAACATGCACAGTATCCAGTAGCATATCCTAATTGATTTGCTATTGTTTTTACAGCACCGGCTGCAAATCCTATTGCCATTTCAACTGCACCTTCATCAAAGCTTTTATTTCTATTTTGAATAAACAAAATTAGCAAAGGAGCACCAATCTGAGCGTTCCTGTAGGTTTGTTTGTATTTAAATTCTTTAGTCCAACTACGTGTGTCTTCATCTAACGAGAATCTTTCAGCAAGAGGAATCATACTTTTGTTCCATTCTTGATCTTGCGAAACAAAAATTCTATAATAGTCAAGGCTTTGTTTGGTAGGAGTCTTTTCTAGTGCAGAAATAATTTTTTCATAATCATCTTGTGGAATAGGCTCATCTAACCAGTTTCTTTGACAGCGGGAAAAAATATCATAATTCATAAAAATATTTAGTTGACAAACTTTTTCAATGGTTGTATAATGAACATAGAATGGAGTGTAAGCAATGGCTACTACTATTGAAAAACAAGAACTCGTTGAAGATATTAAATATCCTACACGTTATTATCGTGTGTCTATTAGAGGATATGGCGGTGAGTTTGTATTTGATAATTTAGATCCTTTGATATATGAATATTGGAATGCTGTACCTAAAGATTTGATGATTGATTATCTAATCGATCCAGAAGAATACAGAGTAAAACATACGGTACCTAGCAATATGGACTTTCTACAAGACGACGATTATGATATTGGCTGGCATGATATGGATGCTTTAGGACACTACAATGGTGCAAATTATTCTACTGCATATATTACAATTGAACAAGTTGAAAATGAAGAATATGCAGCAGATGTAATTAAAGAAATCTGTGACACAAGTGTTGAATCACTTGCTGAACACGATTGTGATGAATATTGGGGAGAGTTCGGATATGACGACCAAGGTGAAAAAAATCCAAACTTAAATTTTCCAACAATTGAAATTGCAAGTATAGAAAAGGGTGAATTCTTTTCAGGTTTAATTACAACTAATCATAGTTTAGATTTATCTAAGTTAGAAATTTGGGTAACAGAAATGCCCAGTGGCGATGAGATTATAGATATGATTAGATATAATGGTGAAATAATTGACAACGACGGCGGCGATGTAAACGGTAAGTCGTTTATGGTAAACCTATATGAAAAGTTATAAATAACACATGCTTGAATATAAAGTAGAAGATATTTTCGAAGATGATCCTGATAACCCAGATAATGTTCTTATGAAGATCCCACCCGAAGTTATGTATCAGATTGGTGTTAAAGAAGGCGATACTGTTAAAATTGTTCAAGAAGGCGGCACTTTAGTCATTACAAAGGTAGATAATGGCAAAGAACAGTGATCTTATGGAGTTTGAAGGCACAATTACAGATGTCCTGCCTAACCAAATGTTCAAAGTTGAACTAGAAAATGGACACAAAATTACCGCATACACTGGTGGCAAAATGCGCCAGTTTAAAATTAGAATGATTTTGGGAGATCGTGTAAAGGTTGAAATGACACCATACGATCTAAATAAAGGTAGGATTGTTTATAGATTTTAGTTGACAGGTAGTATTTAATATGTTATATTGTGTATGTAATTAGGCAATACAGAGGCACAAATGAAAGTTCTACCGTTAAAAGTTGTAAACACACAAGAGGCTCTTGCAGTTGCACATGCTGCATATCGTATCAACAAAGGTTATGTAAAAGACACTAGGCGTTACAGTGAAGACAAAGCAACGACTTTTTCTAACAAAGAACTAGTACGTTTCTTTTTTGAGAAAAACGCAGATTACTTACCTAATGATTACATGCCGTTTAAAATCGAAGAAGAAGACTTCGAGGCAGTTGCCGAATCACAAAAATGGCTAAAGCGTTACATTATGTTAGGTCTTGGAGACTTAGACTCGTTTAAACGTGACATGATAGATGCTGTTAGCAAAGATGATGTGCCAGTAAACAACCTAGGTAGAATTGCTTTTATTCCTGAGTTTGTTAAGCGTGATCAACACGAAAGCAGTCTCAAGAAAGAAATCAGGGTGGAATATAGAGATAGTCAATACCTTGGCAACAAAAAAGATGAAGTTGAAGGTGTGGTTAAAATTCTTGATAAACGTTACAGTCCGCAATGGGAAAGTTATAACTATGTGGCAGTAATGGATGGCAATTTGCTATCATTTATGAACAAGTTTGATCATGCTATAGGCGACATGAAACGTATTAAAGGCAAGGTTAAATCTCAAACTACAAATCGTTTGTTTGGTGCAAACGAAACTAGACTAAACTATGTGAAACTATATAAGGTATAAGAACATGAAAAATCGAGTAATGAAAAAATTCTTACAAAAATTATGGCCGCCAGTGGCAATTATGGCCTATGTACTAACAGTAATGGAAATTGGAGACTGGTTTGAACATCCAATGCAAAGTATTGCTTTTGTAGGTGTGATGATTTTCCTACCTATATTGGTTTACATTCTAAGAGAAACTTGGATGCAAGCCAAACGTGAAGTAGATTACGAAAATGAAATGATGTTAAATACACTAAAGGAATAACAACATGTGGATTAACGAATTATGGCTTTTAGGAACAGCAGCAATCTTTACATATGTAGGTTGGTGGTTTGGTAGAAGCGATACGAAAACAATTATTGCTGATACAATTGACAGTCTTATCCGTGAAGGATATTTAAGGACCAGACTCACTGACGGTGATATTGAGGTTCTTAAATTAGACGAGGAGTAGTATGGCAGAACCGATTTCGTTTGAAGATTCGTTAGAAGAAGACGATTGGGGATTAATCATTGGGTCAGATGGTTCGCTCAAAGGACTTTATATTCCAGAAGGACATGAAGATGCTGAGGTACCGGATGCAATTGTTCTAATTTGTGAAAAGTTCTTTGGCATAGATCCAACTGAAAAGGTAACACTTCATTGATACCCGTTGAAATTTTCGAATATAAACAGCGTTGGAAGCCTGGCTATTCTGTCAGGCTTCACAGCGATTTAAGATCACAAGGTAAAGATTTCTGTAAAACACAAATGTTTAAACAGCAATGGGATATTGCTGAATACACAGATGTATATGAAGATACATTCTATTTTGAATATAGACAAGATGCAGAAAGCTTTTTAGCAAAACATAAACAATATGCAGAAAAAAATTACGATTGAACAACTTGCAGATCTAGCGCAAGAAGCAGAATCTATGGATCCTATAGATTGGCAACAATTTAACACAACAAAAGAATTTGTTTACAGATTAATGGCTAGTGCAGTTATTGAACAAATTGAAGCACAAAAAGATGATCAAAAAATGTTCATCGCAATGGCAAGTTTGACTAAATTATTAGTAGAGAACTTTGTTCTAAATGCACGGCTAAAAACTAAATGAATCAATCTTTTTGTCCTTTACCATTTATTGAATATTGTAACACAACAGGCAATATGTTAAAATTGTGCTGCGAATCAGAGAATATTGGTCCTAAAGAACACGAAAGTATAATAGAAGACTTCGAAAAACACTCAGTGCTAAATGAAGTAAGACGTAAAATGCTTGCTGGTGAAAGAGTGAAGTTTTGTTCAAATTGTTATGACTGGGAAGACACCGGAGGCGACAGTCCTAGGCTAGACAGACTGCGTGAAACAGATCCTAAACTTTTACAAAAGGCATTAGAAGGAGAGATCGAACTTGCATCGTTAGACTTAAAGTTCGGCAATGTTTGTAATCTTGCTTGTACAATGTGCGAACCGACCAATAGCAGTCTTATTAGCGATCATGTAAAAAAAGATCCTGGTAAAGACCTTAGGAAATTTGATACAATAGACAGTATACCTAGTTATCATAAGTTTGAAATGTCTGCATTAGACGAACTTGATTTTTCAAAAATTACTAGAGTAAAAAGTACCGGCGGCGAGCCTATGTTACAAGAAGGCTTTTACGAGTTTGTAGATAGGTTGGATGAACAGTGTTCTTTGCGAATAGTTACAAATGGCACCATTGACTTAGTGCCTTATTGGAATATGTTTGCCTCAAAGAAATATGTTAGTATTAATTTTAGTGCAGAAGGTATTAACGAAACTTATAATCACAATAGGTGGCCTAGCAAGTTTAGTAAGTTTGAACGTAATATTAGAAAAATATTAGAAAAACAAAATAAGGAAAAATTAAAACATATTCGTTTTTGTATTTCATCAGCAGTAGGTGTTTTAACTTTTCACGAAACGCACAAACTAATGCAATGGATAATTGATTTGAACAAAGAATTTTCTTTTGATCACGATCCTATTTTAGAACTAGATCTAGATATCGTTAGAGACCCATTACACAGTCAACCTGCTCTTGCTCCAGAAGATTTTATACAAAAAGCAATAGAGGAAATGCAAAATCTTATTGCTGGTAAAGAAGATATATTCCATAATGCTGATGATTTTACTAAAGTTCTCAAAAATCAGTCCGATAATATAGACCCTCGAGAAAAGAAAAAAGGTTTAAGACAACTCAAAAGTGCATGTGCTTGGTGGTCACGTAATAGGAATTTAGATTATTTTTCTTTGCCAATTATTCAAAAAACACTTGACCAACTCAAAGAAAGATAGTATTATATAAGAGTAATTAATAACTCAGAGGGTATCATGAAAGATATATTTTTCATAAGTGACACTCACTTTAACCACGAGGCTATCTTGCAATTCGTTGATCATGCAAAACCTACAGAACTTATTCGTGCGGGTTTTGAAAACATTGAACACATGAATGAAACTATGATAGAGCGTTGGAATAGTGTTGTCAAACCAACTGATGTTGTTTATCACCTTGGCGATGTTGTGTTTGGAGAAAACAAACCTGATTGGTTAGAAACTAACATGCCGCGACTAAATGGCAAAAAGTTTTTAGTGTTAGGCAATCATGATCGTCCTAAAATTTTGCAGCCATACTTCAAAGAAATTAGTGTATGGGCAGAGTTTCATGATCACGACTTTATTGCAACACACATTCCGATGCATAAAGAAGCAACCAAACGTGGTCGTCCAGGTTACAGTTTGGCAGATCCTGCTGTAACATATTTAAGAAATGTACATGGACATATCCACCAAAATAAATCTTGGGAACCTTGGATGAAATGTGTAAGTGTAGAACAAACAGACTACACACCAGTACACATAGAGGAGTTATTTGTATGATACTAGAATACAAAAGTTTTGAACCCCAGCCATTGATGGATGGAACACAAGTTGTTCTAGACTTTGGAGAATATGAATTGAGTATTGTAAGTCATAGCGGTAGTTATGGCGGTAAGCAAGGCTTGTATGAAATTGCTCCATTTAAACACGGTGACTTTGTTGAAATGCCTGGTATCACAGACGAAGATGATACCGTCAAAGGTTACTTGACAGAAAAGGCTGTTGACACTATAATAAAGAAAATGTACTTTTTAACTGGCGTAAGCCCTAAGCAAGTATAAGAGGTCAACATGTCTAAATATGGTCCTAGAGTGTATGCAAGTGACGTTATCAATACAAAGGGTCATTGGGCTGTAGGTTTAGTTTGGAATGCTGAAGGTAGCAAAGGCATTTATAATATAGAAATGAAGGACAATGGATTTACTTGCGATTGTCCTGCATTCAAGAAGTGTAAGCATATTAAAGCAGTAGAGGAGGCATTTGATGCTTGATGACCATGTTGCAAAACTTTTTGCTAAAAACATCAACATGATGGTGCCTTGGTATCTAATTGCATCATACGCTTATTACGAAGAAGATGATGCTATTTTCTCAGATGCTTTTTTTGATGAAATGGGCAAAACTATGTTAGCCTGTTGGGATGATATTAAACACTTTCACAAAGAGTATATCACAAAAGGCGATTTAGAAGCAGGCACTTTCCTAGGAAAATATCCAAGTCGTGTTGAAGGTGCTTTAAAGAGTGTAAGAGAAACCTATTACACTAAAAGTGGTTCAGTCAGAAAAAATATTAAAATTTAGGTTGACTAGATCAATAAACTAGTATATAAATAAATTATAGACAGGTAAGGAGAATACTATGAAACGTCTACTAGCAAGTGTTGTATTTTGTGCTGTTGCTACTCCTGTACTAGCAGAACAAACACCGTTGGCTACAATTACAAGTGTAACACCCAACTACACAACACAGGTTATTCGCAATCCATATCAGAAGTGCAACATTGTTGATGTACCAGTTTATGGGCAAATCAGCAGCGGCGGTGGAGCAAATGCAGGTGATGTACTAGGTGGTATGATTATCGGAGGCATCTTAGGTAAAGGTGTTTCAGGTAACGACAAAGGTGCAGCCGCAGGTGCAGTGCTAGGTGGTATGATTGCTGCTGATAACAAAAACAATAGTCAACAAGGCATTGTAGGTTATCGACAAGAACAGCGTTGCGAAACATATTATAACGAAGAACGTGTTAATACTCTTAAGAATTACACAATCCGTTATGAATGGAATGGTGTAGAAGGAAGAAGTTTCACCTACAATCAATATAACGTAGGCGATCGAATTCCTATCTCCGTTAGCATCAACGCAAAGTAGTGAATGGTCGGGGGGCAGGATGGTAATGCAGCGGATTGCTAATCCGTACAACCTGAAAGGGTTGACTGGGTTCGATTCCCAGTCCGACCGCCACTACTAAATGATAATTAGTTTAATGCCGCTTTAGCTCAGCTGGTAGAGCGCCTGATTTGTAATCAGGATGTCGGGAGTTCAAGTCTCTCAAGCGGCACCATAAAAAGGAAAGATAAATGAATTTAAGAGACACATTATTAAATGCGTTCCGTAATCATGCACAGGGTCATATTGATAAACACGTTGCTAACGTAGAAGTTTATCTTGCTAATCCTGCTGGTATTGGTGAGCATTCTGATATCATTGAAGCAATGGAAATTGAAGTAGAGCAAATTGCCAAATACATGGATCAAATGGAAGTAGTTGAGCGTTGGTTCCCATTACCAGAATGGGATGTCAATCATGACGACGACCATGATGACGATGACGATCACGACGACGATTAAGTTTAAGCGGACGTGGTGAAATCGGTAAACACAACGGACTTAAAATCCGTCGCTTAAGGCTTGAGGGTTCAAGTCCCTCCATGCGCACCATACAATATGTATAAACACAACGAACAGCGTACAGAACAATACAGCAATAACTTTACAGACGACAAGGTTTACAAAACACTGTTGCCCGACTGTAAAGTTATTTTCGATATTGGCGCTAACTTTGGTCAAAGTATTAAAAAGTTTAAATCAATTTGGCCTGACTGTATCATTCATGCTTTTGAACCTTTACCGGAATGTCAAAAGACACTGAAAGAACTGTCCGATCAGTATCACGATGTACATATACACGAAATGGCTGTCGGAGCAGTGTGTGATTACAAACAGTTTTACAAACCTGAAGTACAAATTGCACTTACTAGTATATACAGAATCAATCCCAACAGCAGAGATAGTTTAGCAATCAATGCTCCCGAACTTGCTGGTGTAACTAGTGAAGAATATTTGAAAGGTATAAACAATACTTTTTCAGCCAATGTTACTACACTAGATGATTTTTGTAAGCAACACAATGTAGTTCCTGATTTTGTAAAGATGGATATACAGGGAAGTGAAAGTGCTGTACTTGCAGGTGCTATCAACACACTACCTAATGTGCGTATGTTACAGATGGAAGTTATGTTATATGATTTATACGAACACAAAACTTCTTTTTTTGATATAGAAAAATACACAAGAAGCAATTTTGAACTTTACGATATTTTCCATATTGCAAAAAATCCTATGAATGGACGTACAGACTGGATTGATGTAATTTATAAAAATATTAAAAAAAGTGGTTGACATGTATAAATAACAGTGTTATAAATAGTTATTACAAAGAAAGAGTAGATACATGATCAAGACTAACACAATATGTATAATATATTGGCCATCACGAAAGTGGGGTATGTTTTGACGTGACTTTTTAAATGACGTCAGAAAGCCCCTAGCACTAATAATGTTAGGGGCTTTTTTTATGACTACACTACACCTTACTGCAATAAGGTGTCGTTGCAGAGACAGAGGCCTCGAAAGGGCTAAAGATAGTGTAGTTTTAAAAAAAGTTTTTGTCGGTTCGGTGCAGTCGGAGTGGCACACTGGTCTCCAAAACCAGGATTTGAAATATTAATCAGGGGGTTCGAATCCCTCAACCGATGCCAAATACGGGGATTAGGAAAGTCTGGTTAATCCGTCTGCTTTGGGAGCAGAAAATCGCAAGTTCGAATCTTGCATCCCCGACCATATACAGGAGAGTTGGCAGAGTCTGGCTGAATGCAACGGTCTTGAAAACCGTCGAACACGAAAGTGTTCCGTGGGTTCGAATCCCACACTCTCCGCCATATGTGAGCGTGGCGGAATGGTTACGCAGCAGATTGCAAATCTGTACAATGCAGGTTCGAGTCCTGTCGCTCACTCCAATTACAAAGGATAGGAATATTGCAAAAACGAGGCGAATTTAATTTAACTGCAACACTGTACGACAAGCGAGGTCGTAAACTTGCTGTTGGCACAAACAGTTACACAAAGAGCCATCCGCTACAAGGTAAGTTTGCTGTAGAAGCAGGCAAGCCCGATGCAATTTTCCTACACGCAGAAATTGACGCTCTGCGTAAATGCAAGGACTGGACAGCGATTCGAAAGATTGTAATCGAACGCTATGACGTACATGGCAATCCAAGACTTGCAAAACCATGTGTTGTATGCCAACATGCTATCGAAAGTTTAGGAATCCCTGAAATAGAATTTACAAAATAATGCTAGTGATGCCAATTGGGTAGGCTGCCCGCTCATAACGGGTTCCGAAAGGGGAGTAGGTTCGATTCCTGCCACTAGCACCATTAATGGACGTCAGCACTGGTTGTGCGGGAGGGACTTATATCCCCTTAGACAGCAGATTACTGTTCACGGCTGGGTTCGATTCCCAGGGCGTCTACCAACCTAAAATAATAATTACAGTATGTTCGAAATTGCTCACGTAGAAATAACAAGTAGGTGCAATGCACAATGTCCAGGATGTGCAAGAGTAAATGAAGATGACTTTAAACTGCACCCTATTCTAAAACAAAACAAACTAGACTGGACACTAGAAGATTTTCAAAGAATATTCCCTCCCTATTTTGTTGAAAACAGAAAATTTCAATTTGGTGTTGTTGTAGATGAACCATTTATGAATCCTAATTTGCCAGACATTGTAGAGTATGCATTGCTCAACGGTGCAGAAGAAGTTTATATCTATACAAACGGCGGCGCTGGCACTAGTCTTACTTGGGAACGAATCGCTGATATGAGCAGACGATTTTATCCTAGATTGTTTGTAGAGTTTAGTATAGATGGACACAAGGAAACAAATCATATCTATAGAAGATTTGTCAAATGGAAAAACGTAGAACGCAATATAAATTTATATTGTACACTTGCTAGAAATAACGACAAAGTTAATGGACGTTGGGTTTATCTGGTATTTGATCATAATGAAAAAGATATTAAAAATGCAGAAGCGTTTGCAAAAACCTTAGGCATTGATTTCCTGATTAGAGCAAATACTAGGAATACCGATTCTTGGTTTGTTGATGACGAAAAAGATTCTTACGAAGTAAAGCCAACTACAAATAAAAACTTTCAACACAGTCAACTAGAAGAAAAACGTAAGTTTGACAAAAAGCCTAAGAAAAATTTATCATTAGATGATATTGAAAGTATAGGTTGCTATCATTATCATGATAGAGAAATTTTTGTAGACTGGAATCAAAATGTATTTCCGTGTTGTTGGTGGGGATCATCCTATTACTACGACGGCGAGGACAAGAAAGAAAAAATTTATAAACCTATAGAAGATAAGTACGGAAGTAATTGGTGCTCATTGAAAGAACATAGCCTAGAGGAAATTTTACAAGGATTTTACTTGCAAGATCTTGTAAAAGGTTGGAGTACAACTAGTGAATTCAATCATGGCGAAATGTGTTTTAAAAAGTGTGGTGATTGCGGAGTAAGAAGAAAATATGAATGGTTTGATTCAAATGGAAACAGTATATAAATGTTTACAGCAGTAAAAGAAATTATTTGGCATCTAACTTGTGGTGATTGTAAAGGCTGGTTCACCTATGCAACAATGGAAAAAATGAAAATAGATAGATACACATTCCACTGTCCGCATTGTGGGAAAAAAGCTGGATGTAAATTACAGGATAAGTGATGCGTAAAAAAATTAAACCTTTAAGGGCTCGCACAGGAGTGTTGGAGCAAGAAAACATATCAGTTGAAGTTAGAGTAAACAAGCGTAAGAAAAAATGTAGATTTAGATTCTGGAAAAATCAAGAATTTTTAAAACAATATGATTTTAATTTGCACGAAGCAAATCATCAATATAATGAAATGGTTACAAACGGTTATTACATCGTTGGGGATGAACCAGAAACCATTTAAGGTTGACAAATCATTTAATAGAATATATATTACTTATATGTTGAACAAGAGGGTATAGATATGGCACTACCTAAGCGTACAAAAAAGAAAACAGTTCGTGCTCGCCGCAGAGGCAGCGAATGGGATAACATGCCTACTACTTCATGGCATAATGCACATTACTATGTACACTATGAAATCGAATCAAAGAGTTGGGGCGATAAGTGCCGCGATTGGTTTAAAGCAAACCTTGATAAAAAGACTATTGCAAAAATCAACAAACTGCCAGGCTGGAAAGTAGATAATAAAAGTCATTATGCTTTAGCAGCACATTGTGAAATGAATTATCCTGAATTGCTGCACGAGTCTTATGTAGGTGCTATGAAGCGTTGGGCAGAAAAACTTGCTGCCGAAGGCGAGTTGATTGTAGAAGAAAAGAAAACAGAAGAAAAGAAAAAAGACGTATATGTACCTACAATCCAGGAACGTATTACAGAACAGTCTTGGAATTTTGCTGAAGATATTGACGAATGGCTTGAAGGATTTGTGTCAGATAAAGATAACTTTGATCCTAAAGGATTTGACTTTAAGAAACATTTTGCTGGCAAAAAAATTACACAAGCACATGCACGTAAAATGAAAACATTTTTTGTAAACGAACTTGCAGACTTTGATGAACTAGAACGTATGCCAACAGCAAGTAAACTTAAAAAAATGGATGAGGCTGAAGCAGATCAATGGGCTCAACTCAAAGAAGGTTATAGTCATCTTAAAAAGAGCGATATTAAAAAGTATCGTGATGCTATCGGCAATTTGATGGCTGCACTAGATTTTATTATCGACAGTGCTAAAGCAACACGCAAACCACGCAAGCCAAAAGTTTACTCAGCAGACAAACTTGTAAGCAAACTTAAATTTTGTGTTACAGATGAAAAGTTTAAACTTGCAAGTATTTCTCCTACAGAAATTATCGGTGCAAATGAACTTTGGGTGTTTAATAGAAAGACACGCAAAATTGGCAAATACATTGCAGCCAACCCTGATCCGACAGGCATGGGTAGAGATGGTAGCGGTTTGCAAGTCAAAGGTACTACAGTTACAGGCTTTAAAGAAGATGAAAGTATCCAAAAGACACTTCGCAAGCCAGAAGAGCAACTACAAGAATTTAAGGCAGCAGGTAAAGTAAAACTGCGAAAGTATCTTGACGACATCAAAACAACTGATACAAAACTAAATGGACGTATCAATCCTGACACAATTTTATTGAAGGTTATCACTAAATGAAAAGGCTGAGTATCAAAGAAGCATTTGGCGGCGAAGTGCCGTTTACAAAATATATATCAGACAATAAAGATGTTGCCATTAGACTGTTAGATGCTATTGACACTGGTATGAGCGATACATTTACTATTGCACCAGAGGATCAAACTATCGACCGCAAACGTGTCGATCTTGTTGTGCGTGACGAAGATGACAATGTTATTCAAGTTATCGAATCACAAGATGCTACAGGTTGGCTTGATAGTGTACACGCAAGTAAGATTGCTTACTACTGTTATGAAAAAGGTTGCATGGACGGTGTGCTACTTACAGAAGACGCAGATGAACACATCAAAGGGTTCATTCGTTGGTACAATGAAAACACACCTTTAAATATCTATTTGTTCAATGTTGTGATATATGAAGGAGCAACAGGACCGTTTGTTGACTTTATTCCAGTCATGCGTCCTTTCAATCTTAAAGATAAAAAGATTCAACGCAGAGTTGGTGCAACAGCAAGTCCATCAGATGACTTTAGAGAATATTTACAAAATAAAAACGAAGCACATCCTGGGAAGTTTACACATATTACAGGTTGGTATGCAAGCACCAACAACGTAGGAAATTCTGGTGCAAACTGTGCAATTCATTGTCGCAAGAAAGGTTACTACCTTGTTGATATATATCATAATAAAAAAGCAGATCCTGAGGTGTTTGAACCTAGCATGTCGGCAATATTAAACGAGCCTATTCAGTTTAAAGCAACTAGTGCTTATGTGCGTAGAGATACTTGGGAAGATGCTATGGAAGTATTTGATACTTTTGTAACTAATTTGCAAAATAAAGAAATTAGAATTAACTAGAAAGGTTTTTTATGAACAGTAAACTAGACGGACCACTTGTAAGTGCATTTGAACAAGACACTACAGGTGTTGTAAAACAAGAATTTATCACATATCGTGTAAGAGATGGTATGTTGCGAAAAGAAACAACTACTCGTAAGTTTCAAGGAGACGGAACCGATTGGGTCGACACAACCACTGTTGAACCGTTGGCCGAGGTAAAAGATGCCTGAACCTGTAGACGTTTCAAAAAAACATTTTTATCTAAGTTTAGTTAAAAGTGCAGTAAGATTAGGTGGTTGTCTTTGGGCAGCCGCTACAGGTTCAGTTGTAGCTCTAGCTTTGTTTTTTGCTATTGCTGAATTTATTGGAATTTGGGAGGAACTATAATGCCATTAATACCTATGGTAGTGGAGCAAGAATCAAAAGGGGAACGATCCTACGACATTTACAGTAGATTACTTAAAGATCGTATCATTATGCTGAACGGCCCAGTTGAAGATAACAGTGCAAATATAATTGTAGCACAGATGCTTTTCTTAGAAGCACAAAATTCAGCCAAGCCTATTAAGTTTTATATAAATTCACCGGGCGGTGTCATTACAAGCGGTATGGGCATTTATGACACAATGCAATATATTAAATCGCCTGTGCATACAATTGTATTAGGACAAGCCTGTTCAATGGGTAGTTTCCTAGCCCAAGCAGGTCATCCAGGAAAACGTTTCTTGTTGCCTAACGCTAGACACATGATTCACCAACCAAGCGGCGGCGCTCGTGGCATGGCAAGCGACATTGAAATTAGTTATAGAGAAATTATGTATTGGAAAAAGCAATTAACAGAATTATATGTAAAACATAACAGTGCAGGTAAACTTTATGGAGATTTTCTGCGTGATATGGATAGAGACACTTTTATGAGTGCAGAAGAAGCAGTTACCTACGGATTAGCAGATAGTATTATAGAGTCCAAGTAGACTATAAATATTATATGAAGGCAAATATTAAAAAGGCAAACAAGATAGACAAACAGGTCGCCCGTTGGGATTTATATGCTAAAATAGCACCAACGGTTTTTTTGTTGGGATGTTTTGTTTCACTCAGTTACGAGATAAGTAGTTTTAACACACTATTCAATGTTGGAATGGTGTTGTTTGCTATGACTGCTGTGGTGTGGTGGTTTTGGACTATTTTTACAGTAAGATTTATTGTAAAAACTATGAGTAATGCTACAAAAGAATTACTTGAAGTTAAAGACGAATTGTCTGCCATAAAGGATGAACTGAG
>Ga0208162_1000829_pt1 | contig 16948 bp, 27 predicted proteins | sample CB_VirMetaG_4_FD_184539 | JGI IMG/M metagenome (GOLD analysis project Ga0208162, IMG submission 184539) | Freshwater to marine saline gradient viral communities from Chesapeake Bay - CB_1508_1M Viral MetaG (SPAdes) (version 4) | ecosystem: Environmental > Aquatic > Marine > Coastal | place: USA... | reverse complement strand
CAGCATAGATTTTGATTTTCTTAGCAGGTGCAATCGGAATCATCACCGACACTTGTGGATCAGCAGCGTTGGTGTCCAACACACATAACGTCGGTGCAGCGTCGACAGTTGCGAAATCCTCGGTTGAGTCGGTGTCAACGTCGAAGCCACCTTCTAAGACCTTGAAGTGAATAATGTCATCCGCTGCTGCTGTCGTCGAATTGTCCGCCTTGCATACCACATAGGCAGCAACGGTATCGGTCTGCATTGTCAAAGCGTCACTCGTGGCTGTGGAGCCTGCGGTGACTGATTTTGTAGCTGCCATTTATAGCCTCTTAAAAGGTTCGTCTAAAAGATAATATCCAGCGTAAGCACTCACACACGGTGATGGGTCTGTGCCTGTCTCGGTGATTGTGAAACCGTTCAGGTCAATCAGGTTGTTACAGTCATGGACATAAGGCGTGGTGAAGTTAGCACCGAGGGTGATTGCTCCTGTGGACGCATCAGACACGATGACAGGCTCAACCGTCTGTCCGTTGAAGTTAATAGCTTGAGCCGATGTATTGTCGAGGGTGATGGTGCCAGTGCCTGCTGACCAAGCAAATAAAGTTGTAGTCGGATTTATGTCAACATCACCGCGAAGCGTTAAATTGTAGTTGCTCGGGGCAAAAGTAACGGTTCCCGTATAAACTGACGCACCAAATACAAGGTCGCCGTCTAATTCAAAATTGCTCGCAAGAGACACTGTAAACGTAGCTAGACTGCCGCCACCCGATGGTTTGAATGAGATTGAGCTTGTGCAAGACCCGCCGCCGGTAATTACTGGATTTGACGAACTAGTAGTTTGTTTCCGGACATATACTGTACCACTCTTAGAAACCGTTCCTCCTGCCTGAATTTCGAGGTCATTTGTATCATGGCCAGCAGAGCCATTCAGTGTCCCAGACACGGTTGTCTTTTCATACACACGCCACAGGGCACCGCCAGTCGTTGTAAGTGTTCCTACGACATTCAGATTGTTGCAGTAAGAGTAATACGGAGTTGATGCCGTCGCCCCGGAAGCCACCTCAAATGTGTCTACAACCTTAGATGAGTTGTTCCCCAGCCAAACAGAAACGCCTGTACCGACTGCCTTAACAGTTGCAGTCCCAGTAACAAAGCTACTCGCACCAACAAGTGATATATTGCCACCAACAGTCCAAGTTCCCGACCCGAAATCAAGGATACCAGAAGACGCTGTAAATGCCCCGCTTAGGTCAACATTGTATGTCGCCCCAGCAAGTGTTCCCGTATAGCCAGAATTTACAGAAATGCTAATAACAGATACGTTTACATCTAACGTACAGTTGCCAGTTCCAGTGCCATCGAAAACAACATCGTCACTCACGCCTGGGGCAACGCCCCCAGACCAGTTAATCCCACTGCTCCAGTTTCCGGCTGAACCGGCAATCCATGTAATGGTAGCCATTACTTCAGCCTTTCAATACGAGCGTCAGATGCGAGTGTTGCACCGCCTGCGGCGTTGTAGGTCGTTGGTGCGTTTTCGGGTGCTGCGTTTTTGAATAGATGCCCATCGGGAAGGGTGATTGCGTATTTGTCGGCTAGGTAGCCTTCGACCCAAACACTTTCTTCTAATGCAGTTGGTTGATATATGATAACCTCACATATCTTGCCGTCTGTAAAGTATGTAAGCCCTACATGCCCAAGGTGAATGTAAGCTGTTTTGCTGGCGGCGTTGGTATATAACCCAGAGTTTGAATCCACATAGTGCTGGGGTTGGCCATTCAGATTGCAAAACGCACCACTAGCAGAATAAGAGGTTGTCAATACGTAGTTAGTCGACACTGCTGTTGATGTTTCAGCGTAAAATAATTGATTCCCACCATCGCTGTGTCCTACTCGATACTCTGCATCTGTTTGGGCAAGGTAAGTCTCAAAGACATCTCCGATATGCGATGGCGTTGCTGACGAGTGTATTTCAATCAGGCCTGTGACATTTGGCAATGTGTCTAAGTTCATAACAACATGACAAACGACGTTTCCGCTAATGTGCGAAAATGATCCACTTGATAAAACATCATCAGTCCCATCAAAATCAGCCGCCATATAACCGTTAATCGCACTAGCTGCCGCAAGTGGTCTAGTGGTAGTTGTGCCGGTCAAGTCTCTGCTATTGCCACTACTGTCTGCCCATGTGTCGATGGGATCACCATTGGCATAGGATGCCGCAAGAGTCTCAGGCTTATACCATGCAATCAGACCAGTCAGGGCTGTCATATCTGTCCACGCCACGAATCACCTCAAAGAAAAAAGGGCGGGTGGTAGCCCACCCAAATTTCAAATTACTCAGCAGGCTTAGGTTGATAACCCAAAGCATCAAGCATCGCGTCCAACCACGCCTTCTCTTCAGCCGCGAGGTTATCAAGGATGGGCTTGGCTTGGTCAGCGGTATAAACAAACGCTGCATCGGAGTAAGCGATGTCATCGGCGTCCGCGGCCGGGTCCAACTCGGCTCGGTAGTTGTTGTATTCAACAGCAGCTGCGTACATGCTGTTCACAAGGCTGACAACCTTGTTGCCCATGCTGCGTAGTCGGCTCATGCGAGCTTGACCGATTTCGTTGGATTCGTAGTTTGCAAGATTACCCATGGTTTATTTCCTTTTCGATTTTAGTGATTTCCTGATCGTGTTCTCTGACTTCACCAGCCAGTCGTTTAACGTCCAACTGAATATCTTTGACGCTACGCTCTAACTTGCTAACACGATTAAAGTTGCTCCAGACCATGTCATACAATCTTGGAGTGCCATTCTCATGTCGATGATTTACAGCGTCATTGATTTCGTTGATTGCGGTGCTGCTGCGTTTACCTTGCTTGTGGCCTTGGTAGGCATAGTAGCTGGCAACGATAGTTCCAATAGCACCGAAAAGTGACACTAGAACTTCTGCCATACTAAGCCTCAAAAACCATGCTTTCTAGATTAACAGAAGCAGTGTTAGCCCTTGCATAAAGAGCAGTTCCTGGACTTAACCTTAAAACACATGACTCACCAGCAAGAAGTTTAATGAAAGGATAAAATGTTGCTGCAACCTCTATGCCGACTTCAACATAATTAACGAGATCTAGGTTTTTGAACTTCGCAAAACCCAAGCTTGACACATCGGTTATTCCAACAGCTTCGGAAGAAGTACCAATGTTTTGCACACCATTAGAAGGACCACCAAGTGTCGACTGGTCAGCATTATAACTCTCGGAGGCAAAGTATTTTAGATTATTATTGTTAATATTAAGCGTGTAGCTCAATGAAATCTCATCTGCCATTATATTTCCCAGTTAGTTGAAAAGTTTACTTCCCTAGGCTCCAAACCATTTACACCAGTGACCGCAAAAGAATCTTGGCCCCGAAGCATCCTTGTGCAGACTTCAGCATCAACCCAAAAAGAACACTTCATAACCTCTTCGTGGGTTTTGATGCCATGCGGCCCCTTATTTGAATAGCCCCAAGAGTTCATGCATAGCAAACCCGGTCTGTCAAAACGCACACCCACAAACGACATGCAGTGGCTCCAACTGCCGTGCGGCCTGCAAAAACCTTCACTATCTCTAGTTTTCGTAAACCCTTGACCTGAACATACAGCTATAGGCCAACCGTTTAAAATGCAGTTTGCAGCATTGTCAAAATCGGTTATAAGTACAGCTTCTTTGCATGGGTATTCTTTTGCAACACGGTCCAAGGCACCGTTGTCATCCTTGCCGCCGCACCCGTAATTTCCCCACTGCTTTGATTTTTCCCCTGAGTAAATAGTCAGGTCATGCTCTTTGTTTCCAGTCACAACACCATAATTGAGCCGCCTCAAACAGCCCCATTTTGTGACCCATTTGGCAGCAGCACCTCCGTATGACCCATCCTGCCACCCGCCTCTACCCGGAGGCTTGTTCCTACTTTCTACACGGCTTCCACCATAGATAGGCTCAGTTGCATAAGTTCCATGCCATTGCCATGGTTCATGCCGTATTAATATATCTATTGCCGTAGAGATAGAACAACTTACCTCCCATCCCCACGCAACACAGTCGCCAATTTTCTGTGCCCCACGCTTCCAGTTTGGCTGCAATGCTATGAGTGCATCAGTCAGTAACAGAGGTTCCTTGTTTGTCCACGACTTTCTGATCCTGTTGGCGTCGTTTGGAGATAGACCGAAAACACCGGGAGTGTCTGGGTCACTCAGAATCCAGTCTGTTTCCTCAAGGTTCGGTTTATATCCAAATAACGACATATCATTCCTAATAAAAAAGCAGGGCAAAGCCCTGCCGGTTACCGTTTTAGTAAACTTCTTATCCGAGGTAGTCTAATCCTGTTAGAATAGCTATCCCCACTACTACCAACGCTATCGCTAGTTGGCCTGCGAGATACTTGATCACCTGCACTTTCCTTGGTTGAAGTCTCTGGAGCAAAAACTTCCTCCTTTCTGTCAGATTTATCAATTTTCCCATCACCACCGCAATTAAGACATTCTGTAAAAACCCTACCGTCACCTACTTTTCCGGTTCCGTCACAGTCTTTACAGATGCCGTAGTCTTCTTCTTTTGGATACAAAATGCGACGAACATAATCTTTGCCTCGGTCATATTCAGGGCCGTCCTGAGCTTCCCATAGCCTCTCAGACACCCATCGATAAGCAGACCTTACATCCTCAACAGTTGAACTTACAGATAGCTCAGATAGCTTCTCAGACATCCAGCTTGGCGGGGAGAATGACCCACGCTCCTCTGTTTTCCTAGCGAGGTCTAACGCCTCGCGTCGAGCTTGATCGTATTGCCAGCCTAAGCTTAATTCGGCTTCCGCAAGCTCTGCCAAGACGCCAGAAACAACCTTTTGAGTTTCCGGCACGGCTGAGACAGTGGCTTCTGATCTGTAAGCCACATAAACAAAGATACAGAGGAGCAGGCCAATTACCTGCAATTTAGACATGACTACCATGCTCCTGAATAAGCACTAGTATCACGCTATCAATTGCGTTCCTCGCGGCACCATCAACAACACCAGATCTAATGTTAATCAAACAGTTGATCTTCTCAATGCATTCATCATGGGAACTTTTTTGGCCGCCACGAAAAAGCTTAATCAGGTTCTTATAAGCCCAAGGTCCAACAATAATTAAAAAACCAACTAAGCACAAAATCCACAGCAAAGGATCGCTTAAGAATTCCACTATCGATCCTTTCTAAAAAGCTTAACCACCAAGCCAACTAGCTCAACAATCAAGATGATAGTAGCAGGATCTAATGTTTTATCCTTCTGTAAAGCTCCAAAGCTAAGATTACTATCGTTATCGCTAAATAATTCATAGATCTTATCAATCGTAACCCAGAACTCTGGAGTATCCGAAATCGCCTGAATGCGGTCCACAATGTCATCGTCAACACTTGTTTCGGTCATCTCAGCCAGAGATTCAGCGATACTCAAGATAGCATCAACCCTGACCTCTCGGTCCTCCTCCTGATCCATGACTTTGGACAACGGCCCAGCCAACTCCATCAGCAAAGGCAGGTATTTGAATAAGTTACGCATCGTTTATGTCCCTAGTAAGGTCAAGGTGAGTCAAGTATAGGTTATATAAGGTATAACCCAGTCCACCATGGAGTGGGTTATAGCCTGGGGGGCGTGGGGGGCACGGCGAGTGGCCCCCCACATAAGCCTCATTTGCACAGATATTCCACTTGCATCGTCTTAGCTTGACGGTCGTTTGCTCGGCAGCTAACGCTCCCTCGCAAACTCCCTATTATATAATAAGATTGATTTCCTCCATCCTTGGTCGCACAAAATTTAATTTTTCGAGAAAAAGGCAAGAATGCAGGGATAACCCTAGGTTGTTCAGGTTTGCTGTAGACAAAACATCGTCATGACGATACAATTTGAGAAAAGTTGGCATTTTTGACGACCAGATGTGCCTAAGCACAATCTTGTTATTCATTAGGGAGAATAAAGTGAGTAAGCTAAATCAAGCCACTGTTCAGTTTGCAAAGGATTGCATACCGTTATTTAAAAACAGCGGTGTCAAGTGGCCCGAACTGTCCTCCCCTGAAAGGGTGGTAAGGAAAATTCAGAGACAGTTGGCATCGCAAAAGCTCGACAACCTGCTCGATGTTGAGGATATCCTGAATCAATTGCTTTACGATGTCATGGTTCTTGGCCGATATGCAAAGATGGGTAATGCAATAAAATTCATCTTGACAAACACCGGAAACTCAAATACAAACAAAGAAAAGCCGATTTTTGTCGATCTGCCAGAAAGCTCAAACGATGACGATCTTCAAGGCTCCGAGAGTGATCCAAACAACTTAGACAGGTTTTCTTATGTTGACATATCTCCTGGGTCAGATCTTCATGTTGCATCAATCGACATTGAGGATAAGTTTGGGGAAGACGCATCAAATGTGTTTGATCTAAAGCTTGCCGGCCATTCAGAGAGAGAGATTGCAAAGCATATAGGGACTAATCGTGAAACAATTAAGCGGTTATGGTCAAAACTGAAAGATTTCCTAAACGAAAACGGATATGAGTTCGATGAACTAGCTATCGGCTATCCGATTTCATCTTGGAACAAATCAAGGAAGCAATCGGAACGAAATTGGGACTTGCCAAATTCGAACCATAGATCAATAATTGTCAAGGAGCAATGATGCCTTTTTCTGAGAGGTTAAAAAGCACTGGAGAATCTTACGATCAGTTTTTAAACAGGGTGAGATCACAAGAGCGTAAGGCATACTCTTGCCTGCCAGAAAATAGAAAGTATGTAAGTTCGTGGAAGAAGGTGAAAAAGGAAAAAGACATGCAAAAAGAATTCGAGTCTTACGAAGATTGGGGATGGATGAACTCTTGGACGAAGGAACAGGAGCAAAGGCAGAGAGACGCCAAGGCACAAGGATACACGTTCAGCTACATCAGAACTTCAATGGGCTATACGATTGGGTTCTGCCGGGAATTATCCGTATTTTACCGCATTGATACGAGTGGGTGATGAAATCTGCAAGGGAAGAAAATTCGAAGATCATTCGCAAATTTGTGGCAATGTGCGGAATAGAAGATCATGATCATGCGGAAGAGATCGTCATAGATGCCGCCGAGATCGCATTGCAAATAGAAAGCGAGTTCGCACATGCAGACACAGAAAACGCTGTCGTCATAACACTGATGGGTTATGCACTGATGAATTTAGGGATTGATCGCGTCTTAACTGACTGGGGCTGGCAAGATCCAGAGGTTTCAGGGACTTCACCGATATCCGCCAAAACCTACACAAAATTAACCAGAGAATGTTTCACCAATCACTTTAAAAGGATTCATAATGACTACAAAGAAAGAAGAATACAGTCTAGCGATGAAGGCAGCAAACCTAATCAATGAGCTTGTTGACACAATGATGCTGCTGGATAATATTGGCGAGGACATTTACGCAGAGTGGGGTGACGTTGGCATTATGAACGCAAGGCACGAAGTAAAACTCACCCTTTATCGAGAATCTAGAAAGATACTTGAGAGTTGGAGGGTTGATGTTCTTGAGGAAGAAGACCAGCAGAAGTGCGGGGGGATGGGCTGTGAACTCTGTAGAAAAGCTTTCTGATAAGGAGTATTATGCTTCTTATGGCAACTACATGTCTGTCAGTTTACTCAAGAAGTTCGCTGAAAATCCAATGGATTTTCCTGAGTACCTAGAGAACAGATATGAAATTGATAAGCCAAGTGACGCATTGGTCCTAGGTCAAGCGATTCACGTCTGCACATTAGAATCATACGGTGATTTTTCTAGTCAGTTCTCAGTCTTAAAGGATTGTATCAATGAAAAAACTGGTAAGCCTTATGGCAGGAAAACCAATGCTTGGACTAGACTTTGTAAAGAAGCCGACATCTCGCCGTGGAAGGCGTTGACTGAAGATGAGTGGGACAATGTAATAGACATAGCAACTTGCTGCATTCATGATAGTGCGTTGGGAGGCATTATACAACAATGCAATCGCGTGGAGTATGCTTTGCGTGGAGAGCTATTGGGATTGAAGTTCCAAGGAAAGATGGACGCTTGGAACGGCGACCGACTAATCTTCGACCTTAAAACGACCCAAGACACCGATGAAGCTTACGACGCCTGCTATCGTTATAAGTACGCTTGGCAAAGCTTGGCTTACAAAAACCTGCTGGCCGGCGTATTGGGTTGTAAGCCAAAAGATATTAAATTTTATTTTGGCTTTGTTGAGAAAACTGGCACATACAGGACTCGACTCATTAATTCTGAATTGATAGAAACAGAACACACCGAAAAGCAGTTCTGGAGAGCGATTGAATCAGCAGAGCAGTGCAAGAGACATGGTGACTATCGAATCGGTTCACTTTATTTGTGAGGGGTATTATGAGAATTGAAACTGGCATTAAGCAAAGGCCGAGGATCTGTTGCATCTATGGATCACATGGAATCGGCAAGAGTACGTTTGCTTCTAAAGCAGACCGATCTTTGTTTTTGAACTATGAGGATGGACTTGATGAGATCGGGCCAAGCCGAACGCCGTATTTGGACACATACGACAAACACATTGAAGCTTGGAAGTGGGTTGTCGAAAACCCCGACAGTTATGATTGGCTGGTCATTGACGGCATCGATGCACTTGAACTTCTGCTAATCAAGAAAATCTGTGACGATGCTGGCGTTGACGCGATCAATGATATTGGGTATGGTGTAGGGAAACAGAAACTGAGGAAGGATTGGGCAAAGTTCTTAGGTCTTGTTCATTTTGTTCGAGACAGTCTCAAAAAGAACGTGATGATCGTCGGTCACGATATGGTAGTAACACAGCGTGACCCTGAACATCCTGAATACGACAAGCACTACCCCAAGCTTGTCAATAAAGATTTCAGCGAGCTATTGGTAGAAAGGTGCGACGAGGTTTTTTATGTTTATGAAGATTTGCGTTTTACTGAATCGAAAGGAAAGTTTGGTGCAAAAGAAGTAACTGTTCGTGAGGGCCGAGGAGTTGTTATGCGTACAAAGGGCAAGCCTGCCGTAACCGCAAAACGCCGGCTCGAAATGGAAGATGTTTGTGAATTTAACTTTCAGGTCTATCAAGAAGCTATTGTAAAGGGTGTAGAAAATGAGTGATTTCCTATTTAACGAACTTAATTCAGCACTTTCGACGACCGAAGCTTGGGAACCAAAGGCTCAACGCAGAAAGGTTCCTGCTGGCGACTACAATGTGGAAATTACAGAATGTGAACTTAAATCCGAGGAGGATGCAACAAAGCTAACAGTTCAAATGAAGGTTCTAGGTGGCGAATACGAGGACGAAGTGATCTGGAACACATTTTGGGTTAAGGGCGGCAAATTTGCTTGGATGAACGAGAGAGATCTTCGGTTTATCAAGCAAATCCAAATGATTGGCGGCCTCGACGCAATCAATCGAGAGACTGACCTCATTGGCATCACTTTGGGAGTTAAGCTTGAAGAACGTAATGGTTATGTCAATCTAAAACGTGTTTTCACTAAGGTTAACAACCCTGGCCCGTCGACCGAAGCTGCCCAGCCAGAGAAAACAACAATGAACAAAGTTTCCAATTCCGATCCGTTTGCAAGTTTCTAGGAGGTGGGTTATGGCTAAGAAAAAAGTAGAAGAGAAAAAAGAAGAAACGATTCGAGATGATGCACGTTACATCGTTCAGAATCCAAAGGAAAAAAGATTGGTTAACGGTGCGGCATTAGCTGACGCAATTGACGAACTGCATCCTTGCCTTGTGTACTACCAAGGAAGCGAGCAGAAAGTAATGATGCGTCAGTTTGGTAAGCAGTACAACTTTTCTATCAAGGTTGGGTAATGACGAACGTTGGAGTTGAGAGGACTCTGTACGAACTCACAATCACCAAGTCAGGTAATGAATCCTTCTTGGTGAGCTATTACTGCGAAAACGGGCTAGTCCTGAAGGAATGGCTTTTCCCTAAGAGTAAGTTCTTTAAGCAGTGGTGGGAAAGTAGAAGTAGTGTTCCGGCTCCAAACTCAGCAAAGGTGGCGGTGGATCTTGCTAATGTTGGCAAGGTTCGCCCCACCTCTTCTTTGGAATACGAACAAGATGGGAGGTGGCCGAAGGTAAAAAAGACGAACGTTGGAGAATATCCGGTATGGGTCGCAGAATTCCTGAGAGAATCAATTGAAGTTTTCGGGGATGTTTCGGTAGTAAAGGTTATTTTATGAAGACAATTGGCGAGTTAAGAGAACTTAACCAGTGGGTTTGTTGGGATACTCAAACAGGCAAGAAAGTTCCTATATCTCCATTTGGAGGCAGGGCGTCGTCCACTGATAGCACAACTTGGGCGACATATGCACAGGCTGTTGAGTGCATGAATGTAAACGGGTATTGTGGAATTGGCTTTGTTTTCAAAAAGGGTGATGGTCTTGCAGGAATTGATCTTGATCGCTGCTTGGACGAAAACGGCAGTATGAACTCGTTTGCCGCTTCCATTGTTAGCCGAGTTGAAACCTATGCAGAAATTTCCCCTTCGGGAACTGGCATTAAGATCATCGGTTTATGCGACGAAGACTATAGCGGTAAAAACACTCCTGAAATTGAACTGTACACACATTCTCGGTTTTTTGCGATAACTGGGGAATGTATAACCCATGATGAACTTGGAGACATCTCTGAGATCTTTCAAGAATACTGTTCTAAGGCTCGTGAATACAGCAATGACACCTCAGTCAACTGGGGGCCGCAAACGTCGTCAGAATCGACACTGGAGGCCGCTAGGGCTTACTTGGAGAAGATGCCACCAAGCGTTTCCGGTATGGGTGGTCATAACGCTCTGTTGACTGCTTGTTATCGTATGTTGGTTGATTTCGCTCTGACTCCAACAGAGTCTTTTAATCTGATCGAGGAGAGCTTTAACGGTCGTTGTGATCCTCCGTGGAGCGAGAATGAGATTGTTCGAAAAATAGAGCAAGTGTATCGAAGGGGAGATCCTAAAAAGGACGATAACTACAACATAGCCAACGTCGACAGGGACATTGAAGGTTCTATCGACGAAGAAGGAATTCTCTCAGTTTCGAGCAACCTGCTTGCTGCTGGTTCGTCGGTACGGATACCGAAAACGTTGCTCGATCTACCAAAAGATGGAGCGATGTATGAATTTGCAAGTTACGCACAATCGATTAATAGCAGGGACTCTTGGGCGTTATCTGTCACGGCTGCGATTAGTTGGTACGCTGCCTGCACGGGGCGTTCTATTATGGATGAGACGGGCACCAAGACAAACATCTATATTGTTACGCTTGCTCCTTCTTCTGGTGGTAAGCAGGCACCACAAGATTCTATTAAGGCTGTTTTTGACCGAACCTCAAACCCGGACATCATAGGTGGTAAAGTGACCTCTGATGCAGCGATTGGGTCATTGCTAAGGGATAACCCAAACACTTTGTGTATATGGGACGAGTACGGTCTTTTTATGCAGAAAACAAAAGGCGGAGTCCAAGCAACTATCAATGATGTTATGCTTGACCTGTGGGGTGCTGCGAATAGCAGGTATAGGTTAAAGGCATATGCTGACAAGGAAAAAGACATAACCATTTGCCAGCCATGTTTTTCCGTAGCAGGCTACTCAACGGCAGATCATTTCTGGGCTGGATTAAACCGGATGCATTTGCGTGACGGATTTGCTGGCCGCTTGATGGTGATCGACACTGGTGATAGGTCGCCTAGAAAGCAAAAGAAATTCTCCTACCCGAGCAAAAAGCTTATCGATAGAACTCAGTTTTGGATCGACAAGGGAAGGACGCCTTTGACGGATGCTGGCATACAAAACAACCCAGAGGCCGAGATTATAGAAATCGACAACAATGCGAAGGCTGTGTTTAATGAACTTTGGGAAGAAATTGAAAGATACCAGTCTGATGAGGAGCAGGCTATTTGGGGACGTGCCCCAGAAAAGGCACAAAAATTGGCGTTAATTAGAACACTTGATCGCCACCCAAGTGAATGGATCGTCCAAAAGTCAGATGCCGAGTGGGGTGTAGCTTGGGCTAGGCATACCTCTGAATACATGCTAACAGAGGGCAGGAAGCGATTAGGTATTGATGGGTCATTCGACCAAATCAAGACTGAAGTATTCTCAATGCTGAAACAGAATAAGGGCAAGTGTGGGTACAAAGAGCTACTGAAAATGGTCGGCTGCTCTCAACAACGATATGAATCAGTTGTCAGGACATTGGTTACAACAGGACAGGTGAAAGTTGCTAAGTCTGGAAGTGGGAAGGTGGTTTACTTAAATGCGTAAGATGATCATAGGTATTGACCCAGGATCAAATGGCGGCGTTTCATTTTTCCATGAGGATTGGATCGCAGTCGAAAAACTACCACAAACGGGAAACGGCATACTTGAGCTTTTCCGGCTGTACACGGCTGGGTTATCAAAAGAAGACATTATAGTTTTCATCGAAGCAGTGAAAGGCCGAGGTGGTTGGGGGGCAACCCAATCATTTAATTTCGGCAAGGGATATGGCAGGACACTCGGAATATTGGAAGCATTAGAATGGTTGTACGAGGAAGTGGCTCCTGTGACATGGCAAAGGAGAGTGATGAACAAAACCAGCAAAGGGGACAAAAACATGCTGAAAGAATTTGCGAAAGAGCTTTATGGGAATTTGGACAAAACGGATGGGAGCCTCCCGATAACTCTGTGGAGTGCGGACGCACTACTGATAGGGACTTACGGGTGCATTGTGGAGGAGGGGCGATGAGCGATCCTGTAAATCACCCATCGCACTACAATATGAACAATGGCTGGGAAGCTATTGACGTGACAGAACAGTTCAATTTTTGCCTCGGTAACGCCCTCAAGTACATTATCCGTTGCGACCATAAGGGTAAGCCAATAGAAGATCTAAGAAAGGCTGTGTGGTACTTAGAAAGGGAAATAAGAAGGAGGTCCAGCAATGGGACGGCTTGACAATAGAAGTGTCGATGAGTTTAAAAGCCACATTGGCTTTACAACTGAGATCGAATCACGGCTGATGGAATGCTGGGCACAGTCCCTGAACTCTGACTGCCTTGCTTACATGGACAACGGCGTTGACAACAGTGGACAATATGTCGAAGATGGATTAAACACATCAGATGTTGACTTCATTGTAGTGACAGAGGACGGCCCAGAGAAAACTGAACTCAAATTCGTTCCCACTGCCGGCAAGTTGACTCTTAAGCTTAATGATGTTAGAAATTACATTAGACAAAAAGCCCGTGTGCTTTTTATATTCAACACAGGAAAAGAATCACTTAAAGTACCAAAAGACCTTGACATTGAGGCACATTGGAAAAGAATTGCTAATGCACATTTAAAAGGAGAGCTTAAGTGGGCACTGGTTGATCACAAAACTCTAGCAAAAATGCTGAGTAGCACAGAACCTCAGAAGATTCCGTACATGGGGGGAAAGCAAGGTATTATAATTACGGAAAAAAGATACAGTAACTTCTTTAATTTAATGGATTTTGTCTATGACAACTAAAAACTTATCGGATTTCACATTTGTTTCTAAATACAGTCGATATCTTTCTAGTGAAAATCGACGAGAAACGTGGCAAGAGTCGGTGATGCGTTCGCGTCAGATGATGCTGAAGAAGTATTCTAAATTCCCAAACGTAGTTCCTTTTATCGTCAGGGCGTATGACGATGTACTTAACAAGAAGTGCCTAGGGTCAATGCGTTCGCTTCAATTTGCGGGTGAACCGATTGAGAGACACAATGCTCGCATGTTCAACTGCGTGGCATCTCATTGTGATCGGCTCGATTTTTTCAAGGAGTGTTTTTACTTATTGCTTTGCGGATGCGGTACTGGATACTCGGTTCAGAAACAGCATGTTGCGTTGCTGCCGGCCATGAAGCCGCATGGCGTTAAATCGCAATACATTATCGAGGATTCAATTGAGGGATGGTCTGATGCGGCAGATGAACTGATCAGATCTTACTTTGGACAAGGCAAACATCCTGTATTTGATTTTAGCAACATCCGGCCAAAGGGTGCCTCGCTCTCTGCTGGAGGAAAAGCACCTGGACCCGAACCACTTAAGAAAGCACTGGAAAAAGTAGAAGATGTTTTGGAGAACGCTGTCGAGCATGGAAAATTACGACCTGTTGATTGTTATGATATTGTATGCCACCTTGCTGACGCAGTTATCAGTGGTGGCGTTCGCCGCAGTGCGACAATTTGTGTCTTTAGCAAAGACGACAAGGAAATGTTGTCCGCTAAAACCGGAAACTGGTTCACAGAGAACCCACAGCGAGGAAGATCAAACAATTCCGTCGCATTACTTAGATCTGAAACGACGGAATCAGAATTCAAAGAGATCATGCAGTCGGTTCAAGAATTCGGAGAACCGGGATTCGTTTGGGTCGACAATCTAGATGTTATCGTCAACCCATGCGTCGAGATTGGGATGTACCCAAAATGTCCGGTAACTAAGCAAACAGGGTGGCAAGGCTGTAATTTATCAACCATTAATGGAGCAAAGATCAAAGATGAATTTGACTTCTATTCCGCCTGTTTCTCTGCGGCTGTCATCGGAACATTGCAAGCAGGGTTTACTAAGTTTCCCTACCTTGGTTCGGTCAGTGAGTCAATCTTTGCTTACGAGTCGCTACTCGGTGTGTCGATCACCGGCATTATGGACTCGGCTGATATCCTCCTCGATCCTGAAATCCAGCGAACTGGGGCTGAAGTCGTCAAGTACGCCAACAAGCTTGTCGCTGACATGGTTGGGATCAGAACTGCTGCCCGCACTACATGCGTCAAGCCAGAGGGAACAGCATCCTGCGTCCTTGGGACTGCCTCTGGTATCCATCCGCACCATTACAAACGATATATCAGGCGAGTACAAGCTAACACGCTCGATGCCGTCTATCGCCATTACAAGATCTACAATGATGAGTCATGCGAAAGGTCTGTCTGGTCAGCAAACGACACAGACGACGTTGTAAGCTTCGCTATCGAGGCCAAAGCAGGTGCAATCACCAAACGAAAGGTAAACGCCATTGAGCTTTTAGAGAATGTCGTCAGCACGCAGCAAAACTGGGTTATTCCAGGAACTAACTCGGAATTGTGCCAGATCAAAGAGATCAGTCACAATGTTAGTAACACTATCAATGTTGAGCCAGATGAATGGGATGATGTTAGCGATTTCATTTACAATAACCGAAAGCATCTGTGCGGCGTCAGTCTATTATCTGCAACAGGGGACAAAGATTACGCACAAGCCCCGTTCGCGGCGGTTTACTTGCCTAGCCAGATGATGAAACACTATGGCAATGACCCAGTCCTTCATGGGTGGGAACTGCTCGCTGGCGTCAACAACGATGGAGAGCTTTGGCAGTTATGCCATGATGCTTTGTTCGAGTTCAACAAAAACAGGGAGTTTGACTTCAAACTGCAAGAGTTTGCAAATAAACACAATCTTTCCCATAAAGAAACTACTTATCTCCTAAAGGATCTCTGGACCTATGACCGATACTGTGCTATAAAGGAGAAAGCAGTTTCGGTTGACTACACTCAACTTATTGAATTACAGGACAATACCACCCAGCAGCAGGAGATTGCTTGTGCTGGTGGTGCATGTGAAATCTAATGCGAGGGTGATGTGAAAAAACTTTACGAGTTGGCCGGAGGGGATACTTTCATGCACGCTGGAGTTAACTGGAGAGTAGATGAGTTTTTTGGAAATCATCGCGGATGTCGTCCAGCAGGCGATCCTGCTGACGGGGTTTATGTGCTTTTTCACATTGATGATGAGGTTCAGGTCTATGAGTGGTAAAGATATCCTAGTGGGAACGATGATGGTCATCATGTCTTTTTTACTTGGTGTACTCTTGTTTAATTGATATACAAACAAATGAGGTTAGAAATGACACGAGTACGATTTACATGTGGCGAGCTACGAGACATAGTATCCATCATGGAACTGCTGGACAACAAACCTAGTGAAGGTTCAATTAGCCAGTTCGGCGGCGGAACTCTTGAATGGCACACGGGCGACGAGTGTGATGGATGGATTGAGTGGGACGACGGCCAGTTCTGGTTTGTGCCGGCAAACAACAAATGTGAAGCACGCCAGCAGGCGTTGGACGACCTGACTGAGCAGGCTCAGGACTTGGGTATGGGTTATTAAGAGTCGGTACTTGGGTAAAAGTCCCGACACATTCTTACTGGAGTGTTTGAAATGAAATTCGTTAAAATGAGTGACACGGCAATCGCACCAACCAAGGCACATACATTCGACGCGGGGTGGGATCTCTATGCCGATGAACATGTGGCGATCATGCCGGGTACTACGCAGGTCGTCAAAACCGGCATTGCTTTCGATATCCCACAGGGTTTTGCAGGTTTGATCTGGCCACGATCTGGGTTATCCGCGAGATATGGGATTGACGTGCTGGGAGGTGTCGTTGACTCTGGATATCAAGGTGAAGTGAAGGTCGTTTTATGCAACACAGGCAACGGAACGTGGACTTCAGCCCCTAGCACTAGAATAGCCCAGATTGTGTTTCAACCTATCCTTATGGGTGGGTTATTTGAAGTAGAAGATTTCCAAGATCAAACAACAAGAGGCGAAGATGGGTTTGGATCAACTGGACAGTAGCACAATTTATGCTGTTTTGACTGTATTATTGGCGATTGTTTCTATGTTTTTAGCTGCGTCTTGGTATAGCGAGTATTTGACAAGACGTGATTATGAACAAGCTTTCCATGATGAGTACGAAGACTCTGTGTCAAGGATGCGTGAAAATGATAAATTGATAACCCAGTTGAAGTATTACAAGCAACTAGTTGAGAGCCTTCGAACGGAGAAGCCAGCAAGAAAACCAAGAAAATAGCATCATTTACGACAAGATAGCTAACTCTAGTAGCACTATTTGAGTAATCATCACTCACTTAGTGCTATTTTTCGAT
>Ga0208162_1000828_pt1 | contig 16954 bp, 31 predicted proteins | sample CB_VirMetaG_4_FD_184539 | JGI IMG/M metagenome (GOLD analysis project Ga0208162, IMG submission 184539) | Freshwater to marine saline gradient viral communities from Chesapeake Bay - CB_1508_1M Viral MetaG (SPAdes) (version 4) | ecosystem: Environmental > Aquatic > Marine > Coastal | place: USA... | reverse complement strand
TAAGCGGCTCAAGGGTGCCTCAGTACAATGTGAGAGTAGAAAAAGACGACAAGAGAGCGGTTTACGAAGTAGCGCTTCCGGGATATGAAAAAAGCGATGTCCAGGTTCGTTACTCCAAAAACCGCCTCAGCGTCTCCAGCTCTGTCTCTGACGACAACGCCTCCGACTACATCGTCCGCTCTTTCCGCCGCTCTCCTTTCCAGATTTCCTGGGCAGTCAGCGAAGCTAAAGTAGCCTCTGCTACCATGTCTAAAGGAATTCTTAAGGTTGTGATGGAAAGAGACGTGGAAACTCCCGACGATCTGGTTGCGATCGACTGATCCATGTGTTAGGGTGAGTCGGTACCGGTTTCACCTTTCATGCTTACAGTCAACATCTCAGAGGCAAGCAAGCACTTAAACTCTCTGATTAAAGGGGGGATTAAAACCTCCGTCATGATGTGGGGAGCCCCGGGGATTGGCAAGAGCTCCATCGTTAACAAGGTGGCCAAAAACAACGAGATGGAAGTCATCGATGTCCGTCTTAGTCAACTGGCACCTACCGATCTCCGGGGTCTCCCTTACGTAGAAAAGGGGGAGGCACGATTCGCCCCGCCTAGTTTTCTGCCCAAGTCGGGCAAAGGAATCCTATTCCTTGACGAAGTTAATCTAGCTCCTCCGGCCATTCAGAACGTGGCCATGCAGCTTGTCCTGGATCGCAAAGTCGGCGACTACATAGTCCCTGATGACTGGTTTATCATCGCTGCAGGTAACCGGGTTGAAGACCGGGCAGCAGTGTCACAGATGCCAGCCCCCCTTACTAATCGCTTTCTCCACTTTACCGTGGAAGCCGATCTAGCATCGTGGAAAGAGTACGCTCTAACGAGCGGGGTAGAGGAAAAGATCATCTCTTTTCTTACTTTCCGTCCCGAGCTCCTGCACTCTTTCAATAAAAACGCCATCGCCTGGCCATCTCCCCGCTCTTGGGACTTCGCATCAGATCTGTACAAGATCGGCCTCCCCGTCGACGCTGCTGTGGGCGAAGGTGCTGCGGCTGAGTTCAATAGCTTTGTCAAGCTGTACTCTAAGCTTCCGGATGTGGACAAGATTAAGTCTGGTGACAAGAAGGTCAAGGCACCCAAAGAACCCTCCATCATCTACGCAATCACCGGAGCCCTGGTTTCACGTTCCGAGACCGCAGATGAGTTCTACAACTCAATGATGTGGTTGATCGGATCTGTGACCGAGGATTACGTCGGTGTCTTCATGGGTGACACGATGACCCGTCTCCGGTCTATGGGTATTCAGGGTCAGTTTGTCAGTAAAGTAACCAAGAGCACAGAAGCTAAGAAGTTCGTAGCAAAGTATCAAGAGCTCCTTCGTTGAGGGAAAATGGACAGAGGGGTGGCTTCACCCCTCTTTCTATGCTATAATGTAAAAAACACTAGCCACTTTTCAATGTCAAGCGACTCTATTCAAGATCGGATGACCAAGGCCAGGGTCAAACTCCTCAAGAAATCACCTTTCTTCGGCACCTTGCTGATCAACGCTCCTTGGCGCGAGGACACATCGATACCTACCGCAGCGACGGACGGCCGTGGTTTGATGTTTAATCCGGACTTTGTAAAGAGCCTTAACGACAAGCAGTTGGCAGGTCTGACCATCCACGAAATCCTCCACTGCGCACTTTTACATGTCCCTCGGATGAAAGACCTTTTTAAGGTCGACCCTACAACCGCTAATATAGCCGCTGACATTGTTGTCAACGGTATCATTGATGATAATAACCTCGATCTGCCCGACGGGGCGATTAGGGATAATGACCTCAAGCATCTTAGTGTAAGAGAGATTTATAACATCTTGAAAGAAAAGCAGAGTAAAGATAAGAACTATATGAAGAACAAATACGGTGTCAACGATGTCAACGTCTGCCTCGTCGACGGAGACGACAAGGATCAATTTACTGATAGCAATGGTAATAAAGTAGAAGCTCCGGATTGGAAAGATATTATGAATAAAGCTTCTACTATAGCTAGGATGAAAAAAGCCGGACCGAACGGTGCGGGGTTGGAGAGGATTTTCAAAGAGCTTCTAGAACCCACAATCGACTGGCGAACCATCTTGTATAAGTATATCACCGAGACTCGTAACGACTTCGATGGTTACGACAGAAGGTTTGCCTATAGGAATTTGTATATCGATGATTTCTCAGGGTCCAAGGTCAACGTCCTCCTCTACATCGATGTGAGTGGAAGTATCTCTGAGGAGATTCTTACAGAGTTTATGTCAGAGATCAATGGGGCGATTAACTCGATCAACGAGGTGACTGGGGAAGTGTACTGCTTCGATACTAAAGTCCACCATGTGTGTTCAATCGACGAGATTGAGAGCGAATTTAAGCTGATCGGTGGAGGTGGAACTTGTTTCAAGTGCATCTTTGAGAGTATCGAAGCATACGAGCCTGGGGCGGAGTCGGTCACTTTGCCGATCATCCTAACCGACGGCTATGCCGATCTCGAAGGACTCCCCAGAATTTCTCCTCTCCTCTGGTGTATCACCCCTTCTGGTATAGATAGTTCTATGCTCCCCGACTACTCCGATGTAACCCGCATAATAAAATAACCTAGCCCCCATAGCAACCCTGCTGTGTCTCCGCCCCTCTCGGTATCACCCCACAACGCTGTCCAAGGGGGGAGGGGGGCCAGGCAATCCCCGGGCAAAGCCCGGCTCTGCCGGCTCCGCCGCATATAGAAATGATCCCCGGGCGAAGCCCGAATCGAATCCTTCCCCTTCGCTATGACCGCTCCCCTATCCCTCACAGAGAACTTCTACGGACTCTCCGAATACCTGCAGAGAAAATTCCAGCTCGGATATATCGAGGCGGGGAAAAACCTAGACAAATGTGAATTCTCAGTGGTGGGGAACATAACCCCGCCGGTACTATCGGATACGAACTTCTTCAGGTCGGGAATACGGACCGTCGAGATGAACCAAGACGTCCTGGTTACTTATACCAAAAACGAACAATCTACCGATGTAGAAATAATCGGTAATCCGGAGTCGGTGATAAAATCCAGAGAGACGGTGTTACAGAAATACGAAATCGTACCTGTACGGGTCAAGTGGGTCTATAGCACGGATGGGAGTAGCACAAGATTGCCGATCCGATCGGATAATCTTCCTCGCGATGAGTATTATCCGCAGTTAACTATGCCGCTGGCAGAATACTACAGACGGTATGAGGAGTCAGATTCCAATATCCTCGTACTGATCGGCGCTCCGGGAACCGGCAAGACCTCCTTCATCAGGGGGATGTTGCACCATACCCGCTCCGATGCGGTCGTATCGTATAATTCCGATATCCTCGAGTCCGATCAGATCTTCGCCGATTTCATGTCAGGTGAGGAGAAGTTCATGGTACTCGAAGATGCAGATGCGTTTCTGTCTTCCCGGTCGAAGTCGGGAAACACAGTGATGCATAAGTTCTTGAATGTGGGAGACGGCTTACTGAGTACGAAGGGGAAGAAGATCGTATTCAGTACGAATCTGCCGAGTACTAGGGATATCGATAGCGCATTGTTGAGGGTTGGCAGATGCTTTGACGTCTTAAGGTTCAGGGGATTGACTGAGCAGGAAGTGAAACGGATCGCGGGGCCTGATTTCGTATCGGATCATTATCCACTTACCCTAGCCGAAGTGTTCGGAGGAAGTATAAAGTCAGATAGGTTAGACAACAGAGTGGGCTTCTAAACCAGCCCTATTTTTAGACACACCCCTATAGCTTTCAACTAATCATGTCCGTGCCCGTTAAGTTTTCCGATCGCCCACCTCATTACAGTGGTTATTGGCCCGTGATCGACCCTGATCAAGATGTCATGAGCCGCCTAGTACGTGTCAAATCGGGCCAGATGTATCTGTGCACCAGCATTCCGGAGAATACCCTGCCAGGCAGGTTTATCCTAGACAGCTTTGACGACTCGGAGTGGGTAAATGCTTCGGTAATAAATGATAGGAAAGAATTCGATTTTATCGGGTACAGTTATCTCTATTCCTTATGGTGTATATTCACGATGCACGGGGGAAGACTATCAATCTCTAATAGGGGGGAGATTTATCCGCTATACTGGAGACGGACTAATATGGCCGAACTCAATCTCCTAAACCTATTTTCAGACACACCCCTATAGCTTTCAACTAATCATGGTCACGCATTCGTTGGTCACCATCGCGCTATCCTCATCCGACGAGGTGAAGTCCGCCTTAATCGTTCACAATCCGCCCTTCTACATCGTGAATCGGTCGACTAGATCCCTGTACCGAGTCGGAATGGACAGATTCCTCTCCTCCGTGCACGACCCCTACACGGGCGATCAGGTCAAGGTGGACAAGGTCCAGAACTATATCAGCTCACTCGATCTGGTCGGATCGGTATTTCATACCATCTTCCTAGACGACGAAAACCTGCCCTGCACCGAAACCGGGGTGAGGTATAATCTAAAACCTAAATCCCTCTCAATCTGGAACAATGCTATGATAGGATTAATTTTTCAGCCCTAACTCCATTGAAAGATCCCTACTTCCGCGTCGATCTGATCGCTGCCACCCCCAACCCGCAGCAGTGCGTGTATGCCGGCATGCATCAGGACTACAGCGAGGGCTTCGTGGCCGCTGATCGCGACAACTGGCCGGATGAAACCAGGGCCGGAGAAATCTGCGTGAAACGGCTCCTGGCGGGTGAGCGAGGCCATTACGGCCCGCTCGAACATGCCCAGATCGTGCTCAACGTGGGCTGGTTTCCCCATTCGGTGATGCAGCAGGCCCGCACCCACCGGGTGGGCGTGAGCTTCGATGTGCAGTCGATGCGCTATACGGGGACTCGTATAATCGAAGCAGCTCGGGGGGGACGTGACCTTGAGTCGGTGTTCTATCTCCGCCCCGTCGGCTCCTATAGCGACCGCAGTGGCAAGCGCTACGAGTACACCGAAGAGCAGCGCGAATACGATCTGGAGGGCTGTCGCATTGCTGCGGAGGAGTACCGCTACAAGATCGAGATGGGTGGCTTTGCCGAGGAGCACGCTCGTGGGCTGCTGCCGTTCGACTTCCGCCAACATTTTGTTGTCAGCTTTAGCCTGCGAGCCCTTCTGCACTTCCTGGACCTGCGTGCTAAAGCTGATGCTCAATGGGAGATCCGCGAACTGTGCGATCTGCTCTGGCCGCATTTCCAGCAATGGACCCCTGAGTTCGCAGCCTGGTATGAAAAGAGTCGCCTCTATAAGGCGAGGTTGTCGCCATAGGCGACCCCGTGATTACTGCAGTAAATTGTTGTCCGCCAGCAATTTTAAGATGGCCCGCATCGTCTCGTCGTGATTACGAGTCTTCAATTGGGATTGGATCCGCGTGATTTCCGCGTGGACGTATTCGCCTACGGCGAGGGTTTTGTTTTTACTTTTTGATCTTGCCACGGGTAAATAAAGTTCTTATTCTCTCTTGCTTTCACCGGCTTTACTGCAGTAGCAGTTGGTTTTTCAATGTGGATGCGGGGGGTCTGGGACCCGGGAATTTAAGGTTAGGGGGCTTGATGATTTGACCACCCCAGGGGGGGGGGTTCATAGGAGCCGGCGGCCCATTTGGGCCGTTATGTCACAGTGTGAGGGGTGCTGTATGATTAAAGCATGCAGGCGAATCGGTCCTGCGCTGCCAACTTGAACCATGAACGATTTTTATCAATCTGTGGCTGCCATGGCCACAGGGGCTGCCCTCGGATTTTTAGCCCTGGCTCCCTTCGCCAAGGCAGTAGATGCCCTAGAAGGGCATAGGTGCCCGGGGGTTCCCAGGGTGCAGGTCAACCCTGCCCCCCTGTTGGGGGACTGGGCGGCCTGGGGGGCCTGCCCACGCCAGGGGCTGGTCACCCCGCTCAAGCCGTGACCAGGGGGGGCTTCGGCCCCCTTTTGTCAACCCCATTACATAACGGCCCATCGACAGCCGTAAGCACACTACGTGTGCATAAGGTGTATTTGGGCCGTTATGTCACAGTGCCGGGGGTGCTGTATGATTTAAGTATGCAGGCAAATCGGTCCTGCACTGCCAACTCGAATCATGTTCAATTTTAACTGTGTCGTAATCGAAAAATCGGGCAGGACCTTCCCTGCCCTCTACAGGGGGGGAGCGGTGTACGCTCCAAGGTTGAGCGATCACACTATCGCTCAGGCCCAGGTTTTTGAGGTCGAGGGCTCCCCCTCCATGCCCTTTAGTAGAGCTCTCACTGACCACGGCAGTTATGCCGCCAGGGTGGGAGGCCCTTTAGTAAAAGTGAGGCCCATAGAAGCCTCAGAACTGGCCGAAGCCAACAAGAGATTATCAGGCTGGCTAGCCTGATCCTGGTGGGGGGCTCAGCCCCCCTTCTGTCAACCCCCTTAACCTAACGGCCCATCGACAGCCGTAAGCACACTACGTGTGCATAAGGTGTATTTGGGCCGTTATGTCACAGTGCCGGGGGTGCTGTATGATTTAAGTATGCAGGCAAATCGGTCCTGCACTGCCAATCTGATCCATGTCCGTCTTTTGCTTCCCCGTTGGGGCGACCCAGCCCCAGATCAGGGACTTCTTTCTCCTTAGGGAGAACCCTGCGGCTCAGATGAGCCGTCACCGCCGCCGGGCGGCAGCCCTGATCGGTTGGAAAACCCTGGCTCGGGAGCCAGGGGAAACCTGGCCAGAATTCTGGGCCAAGGTCCAAGAAGACCGGGGCTGATTTGGGGGGGGCTCAGCCCCCCTTCTGTCAACCCCCTTAACCTAACGGCCCATCGACAGCCGTAAGCACACTACGTGTGCATAAGGTGTATTTGGGCCGTTATGTCACAGTGTCGGGGGCGAGGTATGATTTAAGTATGCAGGCAAATCGGTCCTGCACCGTACAACTCGATCCATGACTGAGAAGACTTACCGCGTCAAGATGTTCATGAGGGGGGAGTGCGCCTGGCGCGTAGTTCCCTTCGTGTCTCTCCGGGACGCCTGCGCCTGGCGCACCGAGTGTGAGAAGCGAGGGTGGCTCGCCGTGCTCATGGAGCCGGCGCCAATGTCACCTCAGCAGTATTTTGGCTGCTGAGAATAGGGGGGGGCTCAGCCCCCCTTTTTTTTTGTCAACCCCCTTAACCTAACGGCCCATCGACAGCCGTAAGCACACTACGTGTGCATAAGGTGTATTTGGGCCGTTATGTCACAGTGCCGGGGGCGAGGTATGATTAAAGCAAGCGAGACAACCGGATTCCCTCGCTCCAACCTGACCCATGAACCACACCTACACCGTCGCGCAGTGGCGCGGGACCGACAACGGTTACCGCGTCCTAGGACGCGGTTTAAGCGAGAACGCTGCCATCCGCAGGATGGCACTGGTCGAGAGGCTGTGGCCTGAGATGGCCAGGCCCAAGGCCTATGCCCAAGAGCTGGGCAGGGTAGACACCCTGCAGGTGACCCGCAAGCCGCAGTGATCGGGGGGAGGCTTCGGCCTCCCTTCTGTCAACCCCCATTACATAACGGCCCAAGCAGTCAGCAGAGCACACGTACGTGTGCCAGCGATCTCTTTGGGCCGTTATGTCACAAGGTTCCAGGCTCGCTATGATTATGGCATGCAGGCGAATCGGTCCTGCACCGTACAACTTGAACCGTGGATTACGATTTCAACTCCTACGAGCAGTCCGTCCTAGACGCGGCGGACGAGTTTGGCTTCCTGACCCCGGGCGATGCCCGGAAGCTGGTGGCCGACCACCAAGTAAGGTGGGAAGACTGGGTAGCCGATCGGCCAATGGCCGCAGGCCTCTGCGAGGCCAGGCCCTTGCTTCACTGGCTGGGCTACTGATCAACACGGGAGGGCTTAGCCCTCCCACTTTCCCACCTATCCCCCTCCCTTTTTTGAGATGGCTAAGAACATCGGACTCGCAACAGTCTACATCGCCCTGGGCTTCCTAGCCTTCGTTGGCATGGAAGACGCGTTCTCGGCGAACGAGAGACGCCGCTGCAGAGCGATGACATCGACCCATAAGGTGGTTTCGCTCCGGTCGTTGACCGGAGACGCAGACTACTGCGTTGATAAGCGCTACTTATGAGACGACAGGGAGGCGAAAGCCTCCCTTTTCACGAAGCGAAGAAGTAGCGGCCCAAGCAGTCAGCAGAGCACACGTACGTGTGCCAGTGATCTCTTTGGGCCGTTATATCACAAGGTCTCCGGCTCGCTATGATATTGGCATGCGGGGCACAGAGCTCCGCCAAAATCCGACCCATGCTTTATTTTTATTCGCGCCAGCTTCGTGCTTCCCTGCGCCAGCTCCGTGGCGCCCTGGCGCTGCTGCGCCCTGGCGCCGCGTCATTCTCCCGTGGACGCTACTGCGTCACGGATGGGTGTGACCCAGTGTACTTCAATAGCAGATCGGCTGCCATGGCCTGGGCTGACAACCTCAGCGAGGGGGACTGGGGTTTTCAGTGCCCGATTCACGTGATCGACGGCAGCGTGGGCCCCAACTTGGGGCTGATCCGGGAAATGGAGACCGGATCGCCTACTTGGTACCGGTTTGACGATCGGGCTGGGAAGTGGATTCTGAACCTCTCAGACCCAGACGTGGCAGACTACTGCTGCAGGATGGACGAGTGAGGACCGGGGGGGGGGCTCAGCCCCCCTTCTGTCAACCCCTGTTTCCTAACGGCCCAAGCAGTCAGCAGAGCACACGGACGTGTGCCAGTGATCTCTTTGGGCCGTTATGTCACAAGATTCCGAGCCCGCTATGATATGGGCATGCGGGGCACAGAGCTCCGCCACAACCCGATCCATGACTTATTGTACTTACGCTCAGTCCGTCCTAGACGCGGCGGACGAGTTTGGCTTCCTGTCTCCGGGCGATGCCCGGAAACTGGTGGCCGACCACCAGGTAAGGTGGGAAGACTGGGTCGCCGAGCGGCCAATGGGCGCAGTCCTCTGCGAGGCCAGGCCCTTGCTTCACTGGCTGGGCTATTGACCCTCCACAAAGGGCGGGCTTCCGCCCCTTTCCACCCTACACAATCCGAAAAATGCTCAGCCAATTCCAACGCGACGCCATAGTATCAGAAATCCGCGAGATTTTTGTTCGAAACAACGACGGGATTCCAGCCAACGCTTACATAGAGAAGCTGTGGCAAGAGATGTCAACAAGCCATCTCTACATGGCGCTAGGTAACTTCAAACGGATGGCAGAGAGAGAAGAATGAAAAACAGGGAGGCTACGGCCTCCCTTTTCACGAAGCGAAAAGGTAACGGCCCAAGCAGTCAGCAGAGCACACGGACGTGTGCCAGTGATCTCTTTGGGCCGTTATGTCACAGTGCCGGGGGTGCTGTATGATATTGGCATGCGGGGCAAAGAGCTCCGCCAATCAGACCCGTGAAACTTATCGAGATCAAGTCGACCAACGGGGAGACCTGGAAGGTCATGCCCCGGTGGAAAGGACGGAACATCGCTGTCCATGCTCCCGTGGAGGGAGGCGTGTGTGAGAGAAAGGGTGACCAGTGGGTCATCACCCATCTGGAAAGTGGCTTTCATGCCGGAGGCTACTTTAAGGGTAGCCTCAGGGAAGCGCTGAAGTCTGCACGGTTGTGGGATGATGCCTTCTCAACAGTCTCCGAATCCACTGCTAGCATCTGGCCACTGGCCAGACAGTGGAAGCGGATCATTACTCAGGGCAGGGCTGAGAGGCCTTGGAAGACCCCGGATAAAGTCCGGGAGATCATGGCCAGAGAGATGGCCGCCTGATTAGACGGGGAGGCGAAAGCCTCCCTTTTCACGAAGCGGGTTTCCTAACGGCCCATCGACAAGCCCGAGCACACCCCGGTGTGCCAGCGATTCCTTTGGGCCGTTAGGTGATCGGACCCGGGACCCGCTATGATATGGGCATGCGGGCGAGACGGTCCCGCACAGCATTTCCTTCCATGTCCATTCCTACCTGCAATCAGATCGGCTCGGCTATTGAGCGTGCCGTGCGTTTCATTGCCGCCGTGGCCGTAGCCTTCTACGTGGCAGGCGAGACCTGCGGCCGGGCCATGTACCGGCTGAGCGATTGGCTGGTCGACCTTACCCACAGCCCAGTCGATACAATCCTAGGGCTGGTTCCCACCAAACCTAAGACGGAACCTATACTACAACTCTTGGGAGCCCAGCTCCTGAGCGACAGCGAGCTGGAAGAAGAGATTAAGACATATGAGAAGAAGAAGCCGCGTCCCGCTCGTAGGAGGAAGCCCAAGGTTACAAAAGTCGAGGCGGGGGTCTGACCCCCGGGGCCCTACGGCCCCGGTCCCCCTGGTCCGTTAGCAGAGGTGGGGGCAGGCCCGGGCTAACGGCCCAGCCCCTCTGCGCTATGATATGGGAGTCGGCAGCCAAGCCGGCAGTCCACTTACAACTTTGACCCATGGGCTATTTCCGCTCCCCGCTCTTGATCGATGGCCAGGTCGACAGCCAACTTTTCGGGCTCTTGACCGACGCGCAGGTTGCTCGCCTGGCATGCTGGTCAATCCAGACTGGCAAGTCGGTCCCTGACATCCTGTCCGAATCCAAGTTCGTGGCAGAACAGGTGCACCAGGACTCCCATCAGCTCAGGCTACTAGGTCTCCTGTCCAACTGTGGTCTTTACGGCTCAATGGAGCCGGACGGCTCCTGCCATACCTGACCCCACCCATCGGGGAGGCTAACGCCTCCCCTTGGGCCGTTAGGTAACCGATCCCCCCCATACCCTATGATATGCGAGTCGGCAGGCAACCCGGCCGGCAGTCCACCTACATCTCTGATCCATGCGCAAGATCGAAACCAGCATGATCGCGGCCATCCGCTCGCGGTCTCAGTTCAAGAAAGACAACACGCAAGTGTTGCAAGAAGACAACGGCTATGGCGAAGTCCGGCTCTTTGGTAACATTATCTGCCGCTTCAATTACAATAGGGGGATAATAAGTTTTGACGACTGCGGTCATCAGACTGCAACAACGAAGTCGAGACTGAATGCCATTATCCATGCATTCACGAAGCCGGGGCAGGGAATCTATCAAAAGGATTTCAAGTGGTTCTGGAATGATGGAGAGAAATGGGATGGAGGAGGAATGGCCAGGTTCCTGGTCTGACCCCGGGGAGGCTAACGCCTCCCCTTGGGCCGTTAGCAGTGACGGGGTGGCCGGGCCAGGCTAACGGCCCATCCCCTGTGCGCTATGATATGGGTGTCGGCAACCAAGCCGGCAGTCCACTTACATCTTGTCCAATGAAAACGCTTTACAAAGTGATCGGTTTCGGTGAGAACCAGTACGGGTTTTTCAACCAGAAAGCTGTGAGCTCTACCATAGGCTATGCCTGTGGGATCTACAACGGCATGCTTTGGGATCCGGATTACACCGGGGCTGTGATCATCCGTCAGGATCATGAATCCTGGCAGGTAATCTTGGAGTTTGGCACTGAAAACATGTCCATCGAATGCGGCCCCCTCATGACATTTAGTGTCAAGAAAGCCCCTGCTCTCGAGATGGTCTGACAACCCCCGGGGCCGAAAGGCCCCCTGGGCCGTTAGGTCGCCCCGGTCCCGGCTCGTTATGATTACAGGGTCGGCAACCAAGCCGGCAGTCCACTTACATCTTTGACACATGAAGACTTTCACACTTCCCACCGGGCGACAGGTGTCCAAGGATGCCACTTACTGCGTTGCCATTCGTTGTAATGGCAGGTGGAGCCATAAGTGGTTCAAGAGCCACAAAGGTGCTCGGAATGAAATGAGTTTCTTAAGAAACGCCAGCGCCGATACGAAAGCGTATTATGGGATTGAGAGATACTACCTCCTGACAGGAGAAGAGGAGTAACTCTCCCTCGCTTCCGGGGCCTCACGTTCCGGGGCCTCACGGCCCCCCCCCCTCGCTTCGCTCGGGGAGGCTAACGTCTCCCCCTGGGCCGTTAGCAGTGATGGGGTGGCCGGGCTGCAGGCCCGGGTAACGGCCCAGTCCCCATGCGCTATGATTACGTCATCGGCAACCAAGCCGATTGTCCCACTGCAATCCGATCACAATGGCCACCTACACTCTCCAACAGCTTAGTGAGGCCGAGACCCTTCCCTGCACACGGTGTGAGGGTACAGGCATCCGCAAGCCTATTGTCGACACCAAGGGCGATGTCTACATCCCTGCCCGTCCCTGCGTCGCATGCGAGGGGCTGCAGACCTTCAACGCTCCGGACGTCACCGCCCTTGTCAAGCTGATCAAGGGGAGGAAGCCCGGGAAACTCCGCAGCAAGCGGCCGGAGAACCCCCGAGCCTATTTCATCTGGCGTTACGCCAGGTTCCACGGGGGGCAGGACGTTACCCTGCCTATGCAGGCCAACTTCGAGGTGATGGGCGACCCGTTCATCCCTCTCCTCGAAGCGGTGGCAGAGAAGGTCGCGCAGCACGTCTACGGCACGGATATGGCTGGCTCCCTGCGCTGGGCCCATGCCATGGGCCATGAGGTGTCTGACTCGTACCTGGATGGCACGGCGATCGTTCCGCCCTCGGCGATGCCCGGGGGCCCGGTGGTGATGGACGGCGACAAGCCGATGACAGAGGCGGCAGAGCTGATCTGACCCCGGGGAGGCTAACGCCTCCCCTTGGGCCGTTAGCGAGGTAGGGGTGGCCGGGCCTGGGGCCCAAGTAACGGCCCACGGACAGTTTGCTATGATTACAGGGTCGGCAACCAAGCCGGCAGTCCCACTGCAATCCGATCACAATGGCTAAGAAGTACGACGGGCCCAGCGCCGAGGAAATCCTGTGCGGCGAGATCGTCGCGCTGATGGAGTCTTCATCGACGCTGCCCCCGTGGCAGCGCCCCTGGAGCGGGTCCAAGGGTCCGCATAGGAACCTGCTGACCGGCGCTGCCTATGGCGGCAGTAATCCGATCCTACTCGAACTCGGTAGCCTCCTGCGCGGCCACACCGTTCCCCTGTGGCTGGGCCAGAGCCAGGCCAGGCAGGCCGGATGGATGCCCAAGAAGGGCAGTAAGTCGGTCCGCATTGTCCGCCCTCAGCAGAACCGCTATGCCGAGAAAGACCAGGAAACGGGTGAGGAGACCACGCGTCAGTGGGTTTCATACAAGCCCGTGCCCGTCTTCAATGTTACCGATCTGCGGGGCAGGAACGAGGAAGCTCAGGCATCTCTCGATGCCGCTGTCGCCAAAGCGCTGGGCCAGAATGACTCTCCCCGTGCCGAATCCGTCCGGATCGACGCGGCCGAGACGGTCCTAGAGGCCTGGCCCGTAGAGACGGTCTTCGGGGGGACGATGGCCTGCTACGCTCCCGGAGCAGATCGCATCTCGATGCCAAGCCCCGAGGCGTTCCGGTCCCGGGAAACCTTCGTGGCTACCTGGGCCCATGAGCAAGCCCATAGTACAGGGCATGAGAAGAGACTGAACCGGCCGATGGCTGGCAGGTTCGGAACCCCGAGCTATGCCCGGGAGGAGTTGGTAGCCGAGTTGGCCAGTGTCCTGATCTGCTACCGCCTAGAAGTGGGGTACGAGCTGGAGCACCATGCCAGTTATATGGCTTCCTGGGCCAAGGGCCTGAGGGACGGCGGACCCAAGGAGCTCTTTAAGGTTCTCAGTGAGGCCAGGAAAGCGGCCGACCTGATCACGGGGAGCTGACGCTCCCCCAGGGGGGGGGCTAACGCCTCCCCCTTGGGCCGTTAGGTAAGGTGGTCTTTCAATCCGCTAAGCTATGCAAGTCGGGAACACAGCCCGGCACTCACCTTTCTCCATTTCTGTCCATCATGAACCCTTTTCTCATTAACGCCCAGATCGAAGACCATCTCGTTGAAGATGACTGCGATGCAGTGGTGATGAAGTATTACTGTGCCAAAAACGATGTGAACGGCAATCCTCGGAGGCTCTTCGCCCTCGTGGAGGATTCCCGAGTCCTGGCTGCCTGGGAAGAGGGCTACAAGGGGTCCGATTGTGTTCCTGGTGTCTTCCGAAAGAAGGCCTGGGAAGCGATGATGTTCGACAAACACAGCATCAGTGTCAAGCAGTATAATGAGATTCTCCGGACCGCTCCAGGACCAGCCTGGGGGCACGAGGTTCCGGGATACGAACACCTTAGGGACTATGCAACAGCCGATTATTGATTACCTGAAGTCGGTCCATAGCTTGGCAGATCCGGAGACGGGTCTGCTAAGCCCGGGCGACTCTATGAGGCTCCTGCAGGACAACGGGTCTTGCTGGGAGGAGTACCTAGAGGCTCCTGGGCCCTGGCCCAAGGGATCGAGGAAGCCCAGGCACATCTTGGGGCATCTTGGCTATTAAGCCCCCGGGGCCGCAAGGCCCCCTGGGCCGTTACATGGGGCGAAGCCCCGTGGTCCGTTAGGGCATGTGCTCCGGAAACCTGCTACATTACCGGTGTCGGGAACGAACCCCGACCCTACGTCCTTTATTCTCCGTCCAAGATGACTACTCTTCCCCTCCCTCAGGCCGCTGGGAACTACTACTTCCCTCCCACGAACATGATCCATGCTGACTGGATCAACATTGCCCTCTGTGCCAGCCGCAGAGGTGGTGAAAACGTACTCGATGGGCAGCGCTGGACCCGTGAGTACTACGGCTATATATCCGTACTCAATGGCAAGGTGATCCGATGAACTTCACCAGTTTCGGGGCGATCATTTTCGCCCTTTCTTTCACCTTCTTCGCCCTCTTGCTCCCTTTCTGACAATGGCACTCACCACCGTCCGGATCCAAGTTGAAACCTACGATGGTTGCAAGACCATCTGGTACGAGAAGTCTCGCCTCAGAGAACCTACCGAGCCGATTAGCAAGCGAGTCCAGGAGCAGCTAGGTGGTTTGAACCTCAAGAGGATTGAGGTCAGCCTGTCTCCTGCAACGGTCTGACCCCCTCGCTTCGCTCGGGGAGGCTAACGCCTCCCCCTCTGGGCGAAGCTCAGTGGTCCGTTAGGTAAGTTGACTGGCCGCAGGACCCAGGACCTGCTACATTATCCGTGTCGGGAACAAACCCCGACCCTACGTCCTTTATTCTCCGTCCAATGAACGAATCCATCACCGCCGCTGCTGACAAGCTCAGGGTCGAGCTTGAGCGCCTTGAGATTCAGCAGGAATCTGTGGCCGAGGCTAAGGCTAACCTCCTTGCCCTGATGACCCTAGCAGGCCCTGACTGTCCCAATACCCTCAAGGTGGAATGGGGTCAGATCCAGCGGGTTACCAAGGTCGAATGGGAATTCCGTGATCGCGGGGTTACCGAGCAGACCAAGGTAGTGGCTGGCCATAAGAAGACCCTGAGCGCTGCTCAGAAGCTCCTTAAGGGGCTGGAAGACGCTGCTAAGGCAGCGGGCAAGGCCAAGAGGGTGGCAGAGACCACCACGCTGAGGGTGATTAAGGGGAAAGGGTGATCCCCGGGGGCCGCAAGGCCCCCCCCCTCGCTTCTTTATTAAATTCAACTGATTCTGAAGCCCTGAACCTGATAGCTGATCTCCTCAGTGGAAAAGAATGGAATATCGATACACTTATGTCCATCAGTGATCTAGTTACCAGCACAGGAAGAGAGATTAAAGATCTGGGAGAAGAGTAACCCAGGGAGGGGAGGCGTTAGCCTCCCCCCTGGGCCGTTACACGGAGCGAAGCGAAGCGAAGCGAGCGTGGTCCGTTAGGGCATGTACCCCCGAGAGCTGCTACATTACCGGTGTCGAGCACACAGCCCGGCACTCAACCCTCTACTCTCTGTCCATCATGAAACTCCCCGCTTCTCTCCGTGAGCTCAGGAAGACTTACGGATTCACGTCGTCTAATCTATATACTACCACTAATCCGAAGACTTTGAAGAATGGTAAGGTGTCTTCTCAGCCTACCATCGTCTTCCACCTCGAACCTATCACTTTCAGTGTCTGCCCTGCCGCAGGTTCCTGTGCCGCCTTGTGCCTTAACAAGGCAGGTAACCCGTTGTATATGGAAAACAAGCTGAGCCGGAGGCAAAAACGGTCGCATGCCTTCCAATACCACAGAGAAGACTTTCTGCAGCTCATGGTCCTCGAAGCTGCACGGCAGTGGAGCAAGGGTTACAGGGGGGTGAGGCTTAACGGCACCTCTGACGTTGCTTGGGAGAAAGAGAAAGTAACAGTAACCCCTGAGCTTTCTCGCTTCGTCCACCTATCCTTCGGTGTGTATCTGCCTGCTCAGGAATACACTATGATCAGCGCTATGGTGCTCATGGGTTTTCAGCCCTATGACTACACTAAGCGGATCGATCGAGATTTTGATAAGGCTAGGTTTCTTGGTTATCACCTTACCCTATCTTGGGGCGGGAAACATGACGACCAAATCTTCAATCTGGCTGAGCGCTACGGCCTTAACGTGGCCGCTCCGGTGTACGGTGTGAAGAAGTCTAAGCCGGTTCCGAAAACCATCAAGGCGCCTAACGGCGAAGAATATGAAACCATTGATGGAGATGTGACCGACTGGAGGCGGGACGATGGATACAGCGGATCCCCGCGTATCGTAGCGCTGCGGCTCAAGCGCACACCCGGTCAAACAGAGCGCAAGGCTCGAGCATTCTGCATCGTGTAGGGGCTTGCGCCCCTCTTTCTTCTTCTCACCTCATTGTCATGAACCGCTCCGTTGTTATTGTCAAAGGTCCGAAAAGGCGCGAGTACGCTGTCATCCGGATTCACTGGATTTACGGTCAGACTCTTGTCGATTGGCTCAGGACGGAATACAACACCTGGGTCAAAGCTTACGACCTTATCTGTCAAGGTCACCGCAGTACGGAAGAGGAATTAGGACCGTACCCCAAGGAGCACGAGGTATTTAGGACTCTCAAAGAGGCTGAAGCCTGGTGCGAGCACTTGACGCTTGCGTATTACGACGGGAAGCGTTGGAAGTTTAAGGGAGAGGTATAGGTCTCGGGGGCCTCAAGGCCCCCCTGGTCCGTTAGGTAAGGTAAGGTAGATATAACGCTATCGTTATA
>Ga0208162_1000827_pt1 | contig 16968 bp, 24 predicted proteins | sample CB_VirMetaG_4_FD_184539 | JGI IMG/M metagenome (GOLD analysis project Ga0208162, IMG submission 184539) | Freshwater to marine saline gradient viral communities from Chesapeake Bay - CB_1508_1M Viral MetaG (SPAdes) (version 4) | ecosystem: Environmental > Aquatic > Marine > Coastal | place: USA... | reverse complement strand
AAGTTCGGGATATGACTAAATCCCAACTTATCAAAGGTGCCTTCCGTATGCTCACTCTTAAGTTGGGTCAGGCAAACATTCCTATGATTGTTACTAACCACACCTACGATGTCATTGGCGCTTACGTTCCTACAAAAGAGATGGGAGGCGGTTCTGGTCTTAAGTATGCTGCTTCTACTATCATCCATCTCTCAAAAAAGAAAGAGAAAGACGGAACAGAAATTGTCGGAAATCTTATCAAGGCAAAGACTGCTAAGTCGCGTTTAAGCAAGGAGAACCAAGATGTTACGGTGCGTCTTTATTACGATGAGCGTGGTCTTGATCGTTATTACGGTCTTCTTGAACTCGGTGAGATCGGTGGACTTTGGAAGAATGTCGCAGGTCGATATGAAATCGACGGAAAAAAAGTCTATGCTAAGGCAATCCTTAAAGAACCAGAGGCATATTTTACCCCAGAGGTAATGGAAAAACTTGATCAAATTGCAAAGACTGAATTCTCATATGGAACGAATTGAAACAACAATTCTCAGAAACTTAATACATAACGAAGATTATTCTCGGAAAGTTATTCCATTTATTGAACCCACTTATTTTGAGCAAAGAACCGAAAAGGTAATCTTTGAAGAGATTACTCAGTTTATTGTAAAGTATGGATCGGCAATCACAACCGAAGCACTAAATATTGAGGTTGAGAATCGAACTGATCTAAACGAGAGTGAAATCAAAGAGACAAGAGATATTTGTAACTCATTCACAGACTCTCCAGTAGATCACCAATGGTTACTAGACACCACCGAAAAGTGGTGCCGTGACCGTGCGATTTATCTTGCCCTGATGGAATCGATCCATATTGCTGATGGTAATGATGAGAAGAAGAATCGGGATGCCATTCCCAGCATTCTTTCTGATGCACTGGCGGTTTCATTTGACAATAACATTGGACACGACTACTTACAAAACTACGAAGAAAGATATGAGTTCTATCACAAGAAAGAGGACAAGATTCCGTTTGATCTCGAATATTTCAACAAAATCACAAAAGGTGGTTTACCTAACAAGACTCTTAACATCGCACTTGCTGGTACAGGTGTCGGCAAGTCTCTATTCATGTGCCATGTTGCTAGCTCCGTGTTGCTCCAAGGACGGAACGTTCTCTACATTACAATGGAGATGGCAGAAGAGAAAATTGCTGAACGAATTGACGCCAACCTTCTCAATGTCCCAATCCAAGACCTGACAGAACTTCCCAAGTCATCGTTTGAGAATAAAATCACTAAGTTGGCAGCAAAGACACAGGGGTCACTTATAATTAAGGAGTATCCAACTGCGAGTGCACATAGTGGACACTTTAAAGCACTTCTTAATGAACTTGCACTTAAGAAGTCATTTAGACCTGATATTATTTTCATTGATTACCTTAATATATGTGCTTCCAGCAGATATAGGCAGGGTGGCTCTATCAATTCATATAGCTATATTAAGTCTATTGCAGAGGAGCTTAGAGGGTTGGCTGTCGAAGCCGAGGTCCCTATCGTATCTGCCACCCAGACCACTCGTTCTGGTTACGGTAGCAGTGACGTTGACCTTACTGACACTTCTGAGTCCTTTGGTCTCCCTGCTACTGCTGATCTTATGTTTGCCCTTATTAGCACTGAGGAACTTGAACAACTTGGTCAGATAATGGTCAAACAGTTGAAGAATCGATACAATGATCTTTCTATGAATAAGAGATTCATCGTTGGTATTGATCGTGCGAAGATGCGTCTTTATGATTGTGAACAAACAGCACAAAATGATATACTTGACTCTGGTCAGGAAGAAGAGTATAATAACGAAGATAAACCCAAAAAATCTTTTGAGGGATTCAAGTTTTGATTTACTTTACAGTATATGATAGTGAAGGAAATAAGATTGCTGATTGTGGAAATGAAATAGATGCCAAACGATTGGCGGAGTATCGTAAAGGTACTTATAAGTCCAATCGTATGGAATGGAAAGAAACAGTTACTATCGAACCTTTAGAACCTCTAAGGATTCCTTCTATCAAAATCGGGGGTCAAGAAATCCCTCTACAACAAAAATTACCAGACACACAACAAGAGCCTTTAGAACTATGAGTAAAATTGATTTTGAAAAATATCAAGTATTTGTTGATGCGGTTACTAGCGATGCCTCTACTGATTTTGTCGCACTTTCCGACCGCCTTGTTACCCTTGATGAGAAGGGTGCCAATATTGAGCGACTACTTACTGCGGGTGTTGGTATTAATGCTGAAGGTGGGGAGTTTCTTGAAATCATCAAGAAGATGGTTTTTCAAGGAAAACCTTGGGACGACCATAATCGTGAGCATCTTATTATTGAACTCGGTGATCTTATGTGGTACGTTGCTCAAGCCTGCATGGCACTCGGTGTTTCCTTCGATGATGTGATCGCACGTAATGTAACTAAACTGGAAAAGCGTTATCCTGGTGGTGCATTTGATGTATACTACTCTGAGAATCGTTCGGAGGGAGACCTGTGAGCAAAGAAAAGAAAGTAACAGTAGAACTGTCCGTCTATCAGGCAGCAGCAGTTCGGCAATCACTCTTTACTGATACCAAAGGATATACTTATGATCCTAAGTGTATTCCGGAAAGAGTTTCTCAGATTCGTGAAGCAATCGTTCAAATTGATAATCAACTTGAGGAAATTTTAAATGATTGAATCAATACTAAAGAACGAACTCTACATGGGTTACATCTTTGGTATCATGATCCTTGGAGGTTTCATCCGAGAGTATCATGCTTTAGAAGATGTGTATTCCCTTGCTAAGAAATACATTAAAGACAACAGAATACTGATTATGATCACCTCCCTATTGGGTGGTGTTCTACCTATCCCAGGGCGTGTTGCTCTCTCAGCACCACTCCTTGATGCTATCGCACCAGCAGACAAAAAGAAACGATCTGCTTATGGTGTGATTGATTATCTTTCTACCCACCACTATTATTGGTGGTCTCCCTTGGAGAAAACTGTTGTCCTTCCTATGGCAGTTATGGGTGTTACATACTCAGCATGGTTGGGTATGATTGCTGTTCCTCTTATTATTACTGTAGGATATACATGGTGGTATATTTTCAGTAAAGTTGACCCTGATAGTTTGGATGTTCTCCAGAATGTTCGTGCTTTCAACTGGCAACGTGCTTTGAAAGGATGGGCTCCACTGATTGCTACTATTATTCTACTGCTGAATACTGGTAAAGATGGAGCACTTTTCTTCTTCCCCTGGTTTGGTGCGATGTGTGCTTACTACAGCATAATCTACAAAGATTGGAAATGGGGTCGATGGTTAGATGGTAAGTTTGCCATCATTGCTACGGTTGTTCTTGCCTTTGGTGGCATCGTTGAACAACTTAACGGACCCGTCAAGGAATACTTGGCAAATGCTCCAGAAGGTGCTATTATTCCTGCTTCTATTGTTGCTGCGGTTGCTGCATTTATTATGGGTTCCTCTGGCAAATATGCTGGTATGGCATCAATTCTTCTCAAAGTATTTGGTCCTCAGTATCTTGTTTGGTTCCTTGCAACTGAATATTCGGGATATCTTCTTTCTCCTGCACACAAGTGTCTGATGATCGGACAGCAATACTTCGGTACTCCAATTCGTAAATACTACAAAGTTATTGGTGGATTGTGTGCTATACTGATTGGATATGCTGGACTTGTTACTTTCATATTTTGATGTACACGATTCTTAACTACTTGACAGCATTTTGGTCAGTTGTTATAATGAATTGTATTCAACCCGTTAACTGGCAATATTGTTATCGGGTTGACCAGTGGTTAATTCCTGATATTCAAGAAGGAATCAAACATTACACTGGTGAAATAGTTCCTTATCAAACTGAAAAGGACTATCTCAAGGGGTTATAACTCAATTGGTAGAGTGCCACCTTTGCACGGTGGAAGTTAGGGGTTCGAGTCCCCTTAACTCCATTCTAAATACTTCAAAAAAGTATTATGGCAACAATTGCTGAAACTTTATTGGCTCTCAATGAAATCTTGCAGGATTATGATACTGAAGTAAAAAGTGCTGGTCCTTTAGTCACAACTTTATTTGTTTATTCAAAAGAGAGATCGGAAGCTAGGGAAGAAATAAAGGCAGAATTTAAAAAAAGAAACATAAATGTTGAACAAGTAAAGGTTCCAAAATCCACATTTGAGGGATTGAGAGTATCTGAAACTACCAGATCTTATCTAAACATAGTATTTAAACCTAAAAAGGGTGGTGGATCTGGTGCTGGAGCAGCACTAACAAAAATGGCAGAATCTGCCCAAGCAGTTTATGCTGCAGTGGCATTTGGTCTTGGCAGAGAAATTACACACTCCGATATTACTCCCGATAACGTTCAAAAATTTAAATCTAAATTTGATGTCGATGAGGATACTGATAAGATACTAAATGAATTGACTGATGATTGGATAGCATCTTCACTTTTAGGTGCCAATGAGTTGTGGAATAAATTTAAAAAGATAAAACAGGGCATAGTTTTTCATAGAGGATCAAAGACTGTTGATCATATTGAAAATCAATTTAAAAGAATTAAAAAGAAAGAGGGAATCAGATTAGATATTAATAAATGGTCACCGGCAGACATATATGTTACTACACCTGGATACGATTCTAAATGTTTAGAGGATGAGCAATCTATAAAAGGATTGAATCAATGTATGAATGAAAGAATAAATCCACAAAATCCTGTAATGTTTGGTGTTTCTTTGAAAAAAATGTCCAATACTGCAACCTTGAAGTTGTTAAATTTTGATAAGAAAGATGCTTTGGAAAAGACATATTCTGGTTTTGAGATGAGTTATGATAGTATTGATATCTACTTAAATTATAATGATGGAACTAAAATACAATTTAGATCTTTTGGTGGAAGTAAATCATTGACTGGATGGCAGGGAGAAGTAAAAGGGACCAAAGCAAATCAGGGAAAAATATCTTTAGGTCCCGTAAACTTGCTTTTAAAGATGCATGGAGAATCACCAATTGCAACTGATTATGCCAATCAAATAAAAAATGCCACAAAAAAACTTAAGATAATCGAAGATGTGAAAGAAGGATTGCAAAAATATTCAAAGGGATATACTGAAGCAAAGTTTAATGATCTTCAAATTAAGAAACAAAAAAATGGTACTTTTGATGCATGGTTGTATTCAAAAATTCATTGCATTGCACTCAGAGAAAAAATTGAGTCAATACCAAAGACTAAAGTAAATCAAGTGTGTGAGGATTTTTATTTGTATGCTAATTCCAGATCTTCTTTATCCGCACCTTATTATAAGTTAGAATAATGAACCCACAAGTTACAGAACTATTACAGTCCTTTGAGACGGACTCAAAGGCACCGAAAAGGAAGTATAATGACTTCCTCGCACACGTCTATACAACCTTTGACAAACACATCTCATTATGCAAGTCAGATAAGATGATGAATAAATATAAGAAAATGAGGAATAGTGTCCTCAGTTACATTGTTGCCAACGAAAAGTCTATAATTTCTAAACTGAGTAAGTAATGAAGAGCTTCTTCCAATTTTTATCCGAAAATACTGCTACTCAACAAGCAGCACGTCTTGGTCTGCAGGGTGATGGGCACGGTGGATGGTATGATAAAAAGGGAGAGTTCGTTGCAAAGACAGAAAAAGGAAGACTGAAGTTTTATAATAAGCGTCAGAGAGTTGGGCAGCAGGATCCTCCACAGACTGATAAGGAAAAGAATCTTTCTACACCATCATCTGCACCTGCACCAGAACAACCAGCAGCACAAGAACCACCTGCACAGGAAGGTCCACCACCAGTAGAAAAAACCAAAGGAACTCTGACCGTTGCATTTGGTCGTTTTAATCCACCAACAACAGGACACGAAAAACTTTTGGATACTGTGGCATCAAGTTCTGATGATGGAGACTATATTATTATTCCATCACGTAGTCAAGATAAAAAGAAGAATCCATTAGATCCTGATACAAAAGTATCTGTGATGCGTCAAATGTTCCCTCAACACAGTGAGAGAATCGTTAATGATCCTCAGAATAGAACTATCTTTGATGTTCTGAAGAAAGCTCATATGGATGGATATGCTGGTGTTCGTATCATCGGTGGAGGTGATCGTGTTGCCGAGTTTGAGAAACTCTCCAACAATTACAATGGAAAACTCTATGCCTTTGATAATGTAGAAGTTCTTTCTGCGGGTGACAGAGACCCAGATGGTGATGATGTCTCTGGGATGTCTGCATCAAAGCAAAGAAAGGCAGCAGCAGAAGGAGACTTTGCAGCATTCCGTAAGGGTGTTCCTTCATCAATGAATAATAAACAGGCAAGAGATCTTTATAATAGTATTCGTGCGGCAATGCAAATTGAAGAAGGATGGAGTATGTGGGAGATTGCTCCTAAGTTTGATTGGAAAAGCCTTCGTGAAAACTTTGTTGGTGAAAAGATATTTAAAGTCGGACAACTAGTAGAAAACCTCAATACTGGATTGATTGGTAAGATTATTCGTCGTGGAACTAACTATCTGATTTGTGTAACCGAAGATAATATTATGTTCAAATCTTGGATCAGAGATGTATCTGAAGCAGTCACAAATAGCAATGCACCATCTGGAGTTCCTGCAGATCAAAGACTTATAGGAACAGATGCTCATCGCAAGTATGTTGAGAAATTGGTTCCTGGAAGTGAATGGGGAAAGCAATTTATAAATAAGTATAGAAAAAAGTAAGAATTATTAGATCTTCCAATGGGTAAGCATATTTTTGAAGAAGGTCCTCGCAGAGGTCATGCTTCTGGAGATACGAGTGTTGAGCAGCAAGCATCACAACTTGCTTCCGATATTAAGTATAAGGCACGACAAAAAATGAAGCAGACCTCTGGGTCTTCTCTGAGTCCTGCACAAGTACAAGCATTGTACAGACAACTTTTGAATGCTTCACCCGCACCCGGTGCTGTTAAGTCTATTGTGAAACAGAAGTTGTTTAAAGAGCAAGTTGATCGTGGTGCGAAACTTGTTTCTGAAACGATAAAAAATTCAAGATCGGATATTTTTGGTAGAATCTTTGTAGAGGGTGGTGGACAAAAAGAAGAAGAGGTTATTGAAGAAGAAGATCAAAAGTTTGTTATAAGAGTGACCGATAAGGCAACTGGAAATACTTCATATAGAAAAGCAGACCGTGCCAAGATTGCTCAGTTGAGAGCAAATCCAAATATTTCTTCTGTTGAAATCACCGGAAGAAAGAAGGCAGATGATGCCTATGGAGAGAAGCACGAGAAGAAGTATGGTCCTGCAAAAGGTAAGAACACCGTTGGTGACAAGGACGGAGACGGAACCAAAGAACCAGATCGTCACGAGTATGCTGGTGTAAAGGACCGTGCCATCAAGAAAGCAATGGCAAAGGAAGAAACTCTTCACGAAGATGAGTATCGTAGAATGCTTGCGAAAGAACGCAGAGCAGAAAAAGAAAGAGAATCAAAAAGAGGTGGTGCAAAAAGTATCGCTCCAGGAAAGTATGCCGACTCAACTGGAAAAAACTATGCAGATAGTCAGATGGGTTTCCATAAAAAGGTAACCGGAAAGACTACTACAACCGAAGAAGTCATTTATGAGAAGGAAGAGAATGGTGATAAGAAACTTGATGTTATGAAGGGTAAGAATACTGTAAAGATCAATCCAACCATTGGTGAAAGTATCCGTGCAGAACTGGATGCTCTGAAAGCACAGAGACTTGAGGAGCAGGAAGCGGCAGAAAAGGCAGCAGGTCCTTCCCCAGAAGAAAAGATGCAACTTGCCAATAAGGACAAGATGCTGAAGAAAAAGATTATGATGCAGAAGCAGACAATGCAGATGCAAAGACAGGGAAGACTTCCTTTAAACTATAATGAAGAGGCAGGAACAGTTCGTTATTGTCCTAAGTGTGATAAGGATGAAACCAGAGATGAGTGCCGTTATGGTGGAGAGTACTGGGATGAGAACTCAAAACCAGCAAAGGCAGAAGATCCAAGAGGGATGAAGACCAATATCAATCTTGCAAAGAACAAGTTGAGAGCAATGGGTCTTAAGATGTCTTATGATATGGAAGGTGATCAGATTGATGAACGCACTCGTTATGCCAAAGAAACTGGTAAGGATCCTCAGACTGGAAAACCATCTGAGAAAGGTGGAACTTTAGGTGGAGATGATACTCATTCTAAAGTAATGCGACAAATGAAGACAAGTCTCCGTAAAACTGGTGGATTGATGTCTTCCAGAGGTAAACCAATTCAACCTCAAGGTAAGAAAAAGGATCCTGGTGCAAAAGGTTATCAGGGGGTAACTCCTGTTGATAAAATCAAGGGACAACTTGCAAGAAAGAGAGCACCAAAACCTGATATGGGATCGAGGTTTGACTGATGCCAGCACTATCTAAAAAGCAACAAAAGTTCTTTGGAATAGTTCGTGCCATTCAAAAAGGTGAAATGGCACCAACTTCTCCAGAAACTGCAAAAGCAGCAGAGACAATGAAAAAGGGTGATGTGAAAGATTTTGCATCAACAAAGCACAAAGGTCTTCCAGAAAAGAAAAAGTCACTAAAGGAGTTTTTAGAGTCTATATAGAATAGACTATGATTTAGACTCATGTTAGGATTTTTACTTCCACTCGCATCAAAGATAATCACCGATGCCGTTTCTAAAATTCCCGAAAACGAGGAACTTGGAGAAAAACTGATTGACATTTGTTTGGTGATTCTTGGTAAGGCAGTCAAACTGACTAAAACTGATATGGATGACAAACTTCTTGAAACAGTTTCTGCGGCAATTCGTACACGAGAAGCAGAATAATTTTATAAATATCTGTATAAAGAATTATAAGGTAAGGGAACATGGCTCTTTGGGGCAATAAAGATCTGGTTTATTCTGATGGAACAGTTGCGGTAAATCTTACTTCTAAAGAGATTACCGGAACAGTTGGGGTTGTAACTTTTACAACCGCAGGTATTAGTACTGGTGATGTAGTAACCGTTGGTACTGGTGCAACTTATGGTTATGCAATTGTAAGTGGATTCACTTCTACAACAATTTCTATCGCAGATACTGCTAATTTTGTTTCTGGATTAACAACTGTTCCATCCGGAACAGATTATTTTGTTTCTCAAGAACCAATTTATACTTTGGGTGATTCTAAGTATGATGCACCAGAAACTAAAACTACTGGTTTCTCAACAAATCCAGTATTTACTGGTATTTTTGGTGTAGATAGAATCGAAACGGGTATTGCAGTAACGACTGCTTATGCAGTAGCGCATCAAGGATGGGTTGGAGTTACAACATATATTGATTGTCACGGAAATCTCAGAGTAAAGAGTGAAACACTTGTTGCAATCGGAATCGACACCACTTCTGATGCTGATGACGATACAAGATTCCCAGATGTCTGATAAGTGATTGATGTATGAGATTTGATGAATTGAATGAGAGCAACTATTTGCTCTTTGCTATAAAATTCTACGACAATCCTCAGGCAGTGACTAAGGATGATTTTGAAGATGACCTGAAAAGAATTAAGTATGTTAAAAGATTATTGAAAAGATATAAAAATACTGGGGAATTAAAAACTCATCTCATACTCAATCATCTAACTGTCTTGTTCAATGTCTTTAATGACGCAGCAGTTCCCTTACTGTTTTATAATCTTGAACGTGATCTCTGGCCTTATGTAAAAAGTTTTCTAGTATTTTTGAATAGAATACCAGAATATCCAAAAACAGAGATCACTGACATTGAAGAAGACAGTTATTGCTTATCCGAATTATACTCAATATAAAGGATAATGTACGACAAAAGATTGGAAAACTTTATAGATATGGTTCGTTCTCTTAGAGAGGATGTTGCCGTGCCTACAAATAATGCATCGAGTGGTGCTATAGCGGGTTTACCACCAGATGAACCACCTGTAAGAAAGAAGAAAAAGAAACCCCCAATCATTGCCAGAGGATTAATGCCTGGTGCTAGAACCCGTTGGAGGGGTGGAGTATAATGTTTGCTCAAGGTTCTAAGGTAGCGGTGTTGGAATCTAAACTTGATATGTATGAAGACCTATCCCGCGAAATGCTGGCAAAGTTGGAATCGGCGGTAGAAAAGATATCGGAAGGTAATAATCGTATTGCTCAGATTCTCACTAAGCACGATGAGAGAATAGAGCAAAGTATGAAGACTGATTCTCTCATCATTAAGATGATTGATGAGTTAAAAGCAGAAAGTGAAAAAGACCATAAGATTATTCACGATAGAATCGATAGAATACAGGTAGAGATAAAAGCATTCTCAAAGTTCCGTTGGCAAGTTGGTGGAGTGTTAGTAGTAGCAGCACTGATCATTGGTGCGGGTAGCAGATTGGCACCATTCTTCTTGACTTCTCAGGCAGCACCTACTACAATAGAAAGACAGTAAAAGTCTTTTGTAATGGATCTGGTTGACTCCAAGTATATTGGTCTGGTATCTTCACGTCTCCAGAAATTCAAGAAAGTAAAAAATAATCTTTATAATTTTCGTTGCCCGATTTGTGGTGACTCACAAAAAAACAAAAACAAAACACGAGGATATTTCTATCAAGTCAAAAATAATACTAACTTCAAGTGTCACAACTGCGGTGCTAGTTTATCATTCAACAACTTTCTTAAGGAGATTGATGTAAGTCTTCATAAACAATATACTCTTGAGAAATTCAAAGAGGGTCATACCGGAAAAAACTTTGTTGTTGAATCTCCAAAGTTTGAGTTTACTAAACCAACATTTAAGAAATCCATTAATCTTCCCAAAGCATCGAGTGATTCTAGAGCAAAGGAATATCTGATAAATCGCAAGATAGATCCTGATAAGTTTTACTTTGCTGACAAGTTTATGGAGTGGACAAATAGTCAAAAGCAAACGTTCGACACTATCACTAGAGATGAGAGTCGTATAGTGATACCAATGTATGATGAAAATAAAAATCTTATCGGTTTTCAGGGTAGAGCACTAGGAAAATCATTCACTAAATATATCACCGTGATGTTAGATGAGGAGGCACCAAAAGTTTATGGACTCGATACGATTGACAAAACGTCTCCCGTTTACATTACAGAAGGTCCTTTTGACTCAACGTTCATTCGCAACTCGATTGCTATGTGCGGAGCTGATGTTGATATTGGTGGTTGGGGGATTGGCAATGCTGTCTATGTTTATGACAACGAACCACGCAATCGAGAGATTGTCCAACGAATCAGAAAGACAATCGATAATGGTTACTCCATAATCATATGGCCAAGTAACGTTCAACAAAAGGATATTAATGACATGATTCTTGCTGGACATGATATTATGTCTATGTTAGAATCAAATACCTACTCAGGTTTGGAAGCAAAAATTAAATTTAACAACTGGAAAAAGATATGAGCAACGGGACTAAAGTCGTAAAAAGAAATGGCAAAACGGAACCTCTTGACTTGAATAAACTTCATGTCATGGTAGAAGAGGCATGTAAAGACCTTGCAGGTGTCTCTGCATCGCAGGTTGAAATGCAATCTGGTATTCAGTTCTATGACGGTATCTCAACAGCAGAGATTCAAGAGATTTTGATTCGTTCTGCAAGTGATTTGATTGATCTAGACCATCCCAACTACCAATATGTTGCCGCAAGGCTACTTTTGTTTGCCACTCGTAAACAGTTGTATGGTCGTATGCACGAAACTCCTAATGTTAGAGATCATGTAGAGGAATGCATAAAAAAAGGAGTTTATGATGCAGAAATTGCGGACCTTTATACGGACGAAGAGTTTGATAAACTTGAATCTTTTATCGATCATAGTCGTGACTATCTTTTCACTTATGCCGGATTGAGACAGGTAGTAGATAAATATCTTGTACAGGATCGGAGTAGTGGTGTTCTTTATGAAACACCACAGTTCATGTACTTATTGATTGCGGCAACCATTTTCTCCAAGTATCCTAAAGAGACACGTCTCGATTACGTTAAGAAGTATTATGACGCAATCTCCAAACACAAAATCAACATTCCCACACCTATCATGGCGGGAGTGCGAACTCCACTTCGACAATATGCTAGCTGTGTTCTTGTTGATGTTGATGACTCCCTCGATAGCATCTTTAGTTCTGATATGGCTATCGGCAGATATGTTGCACAAAGGGCGGGCATCGGTATCAACGCGGGTCGCATCAGGGGCATCAACAGTAAAATCAGAGGTGGAGAAGTTCAACACACAGGTGTTGTCCCATTCCTCAAAAAGTTTGAAGCAACTGTCAGATGCTGCACTCAAAATGGCATCCGAGGTGGATCAGCGACTGTCCACTTCCCAATCTGGCACCAAGAAATCGAAGACATTCTAGTCCTCAAAAACAACAAGGGTACTGAAGATAACCGTGTCCGCAAACTAGATTACTCAATCCAAATCAGCAAACTCTTCTATGAACGATTCATCCAAGATGGAGAGATCTCACTCTTCTCTCCCCACGATGTTCCTGATTTGTATGATGTTTTTGGCACTGATAGATTTGACAGTCTATATGAGTCTTATGAACGAGATCAGTCTGTTCCAAGAAAAACTATCAGAGCTCAAGAACTCATTCTCAATCTTCTGAAGGAGAGAGCGGAGACTGGTCGAATCTACATCATGAATATCGATCACTGTAATTCACATTCATCTTTTAAGGATAAGGTGAATATGAGTAATCTGTGTCAGGAGATTACTCTACCTACATATCCAATCAATCACATTGATGATAAATTTGGTGAGATTGCACTTTGTATTCTCTCTGCAATCAACGTCGGCAAAGTAAAGTCTGATGATGAACTGGAAGAACTTTGTGACCTTTCTGTTCGTTCTCTGGACGAATTGATTGACTATCAAAACTATCCCGTAGAGGCAGCAGAAATCGCCACCAAGGCACGTAGATCCCTTGGTATAGGTTTCATTGGGTTGGCACACTATTTGGCCAAACTTGGTTATGCCTATGACTCTCAAGAGGCATGGGATGCTGTTCATGGTCTCTCTGAGTCTTTCCAATACTTCCTCTTAAAAGCATCCAATCAACTCGCTAAAGAGAAAGGTCATTGTGAATACTTTGGTCGCACTAAGTATTCTGATGGTATTCTCCCAATTGATACATACAAAAAGGATGTCGACGAAATTACCACGCAAGAGTTAGACCATGATTGGGAAGGTCTTAGAGCATCTATCCTGGAGCACGGTCTCCGACACAGCACACTGTCCGCACAAATGCCTTCAGAGAGCAGTTCCGTTGTGTCAAACGCAACCAATGGAATCGAACCACCCCGTGATTTCTTGTCCATTAAGAAATCCAAGAAGGGCCCTCTCAAGCAGATTGTTCCTCAATACGGATCTCTTAAGAACAATTATACGCTTCTGTGGGATATGGAGTCCAATCGTGGTTATATTAATGTTGTTGCTGTGATGCAAAAGTTCTTTGACCAAGCAATTTCTGGTAACTGGAGTTACAATCCAGAGAACTATCCTGACAATGAAGTTCCAGTGTCCGTCATGGCACAAGACTTTTTGACTACATATAAGTACGGATGGAAAACTTCTTACTACCAAAACACTCACGACATGAAGAATGATGAGGTAGGAGAAGACAAGTCCGAATTACAAAATTTGTTGGGTGAATTAAGTAACGCTGAGGAGGGAGAGTGTGAATCCTGTGCAGTTTAAGGTTTCTTCCGTGGAAGACAATAGTTTTACAAAAGTTAAAGGCATGACAGTCTTTAATACTGAACAAGTTAATACTAAGAAACAACCGATGTTTTTCGGTCAACCTCTTGGAGTTCAAAGGTACGATTCATATAAGTACCCAGTATTTGATAAACTCACAACTCAACAATTGGGGTATTTCTGGAGACCTGAAGAGGTTTCTCTCCAAAAAGATCGTGGTGATTATCACACTCTTAGACCAGAACAGAAACACATCTATACTTCTAACTTGAAGTATCAGATCATGTTGGATTCCATTCAGGGTCGTGGTCCTGGTATGGCATTTATTCCATACTGCTCACTTCCTGAACTGGAAGCATGTATGGAGGTCTGGGGGTTCATGGAAATGATCCACAGTCGTTCCTATACCTACATCATCAAGAACGTCTATTCAGACCCATCTGAGGTATTTGACAAGATCGTTACTGATGAGCGCATTCTAGAGCGTGCTAGCAGCGTTACAGAAGCATACGATGACTTCATTCAAGCATCCCAACAATATGGTGTATCAGACACTTGGTTGCACAATCTTGAAGGAGTTCCATACGCAAAGGAAACAATCAATGACGTTAAACGAAAACTCTATAGAGCAATCGCAAACGTTAATATTCTTGAAGGTATTCGGTTCTACGTTAGTTTTGCTTGTAGTTTCGCCTTCGGTGAACTTAAGCTTATGGAAGGATCCGCTAAAATCATTAGTCTCATCGCAAGAGACGAAAACCAACATCTAGCAATTACTCAGAACATTCTGAACAAATGGCGTGATGGTGATGATCCTGTGATGAAACAAATCATGAAAGAAGAGGAGGAATGGACATACAAGATGTTCGACCGCGCTGTAAATGAAGAAAAGAAATGGGCAGACTATCTGTTCAAAGATGGCAGCATGATCGGACTCAATGACAAACTTCTTCAGCAGTATGTTGAATGGATCGCAAATAGAAGACTCAAAGCAATTGGGTTAAAACCCCAATACGATATTGCAGCAAATAACAACCCACTCCCCTGGACACAGCACTGGATCTCCTCTAAGGGACTCCAGGTGGCACCACAGGAGACAGAAGTTGAAAGTTATGTTGTAGGTGGTATTAAACAGGATGTTACGAAAAATACTTTCTCTGGATTCAAACTCTGATTTCTACAAAAGAAATCTTAGTTGGACGGGGAGATTTGTTGATAGAAATCTCCCCATTATCCAAGAAAATTATAAAAAATTTCCCAATAGAAACAAGTGGAAGTGTGATTGCCATGTTTCACATGAGGATCAATTTGATGTAGATCGAATTGATTATGAATTCTTAAGAAAAGAATATGTGAAAATATCAAAAAAATTTTGTAAAGAAAGAAAACTAAAATTTAGACATGTAAGTGATGTTTGGTATAATTATTATGAAACTGGTCAGTACCAAGAACCTCACGATCATGGACAAGTAGGATATACTGCTGTTCACTATTTGATTTTTGATCCCAACTATCATGAACAAACCAAATTTTATGACCCTGGGTTTGTGACACCAAAAGTTGTAGAAGGGGACATATTATTTTTTGCCGCAAATAAAATACATTATGTTCCCCCAAATAAAAGTACAAAACCAAGACTCACGATTGCTTTCACACTGATAGTAGAGTAATGTCAAAAAATCAAATCAAGAAAGACGAATTTAGAATTCGTGTATTAAAATTAAAAGCGCAGTTACAGGATGATCCTACTTGGTATTCTAACCCCAAGGACCTTGCCCATAAATACCTAAACAAGGTTCTTGATATAATTGATGAGTATAGGTATTGATTATGAAAACCCCTGGATGCATAATGAAGTTGCTTTTACCAGTGATGATATTGGGGACTACTTCGGTTTTGTTTATCTCATTACCAATAAGTGCAACTCACGACGTTACATTGGTCGAAAGTATTTTTGGTCGTTTCGAAAACCAAGAGGGAAGAAAAGAAAAGTAAAATCCGAATCTGATTGGAAGAATTATTATGGGTCTTGTCCAGAACTTAAAGAAGACATTATCAAATACGGTAGAGAAAATTTTAGTCGAACTATCTTATCTCTACATCAAACAGCTGGCAAAACAAACTTCGAAGAAACAAGACAACTCTTTGTCAATGGAGTTCTCACGGAATCCCTTGACACAGGAGGACCTGCATACTACAATAGTAACATCCTCAGCAGGTACTTCCGAAAAGACTATTATGATGGAGACTGAAGACATCGTTGCACATGTAAGACAGTGGGCAATTGATGTGATTGATTCTAAATCAAGACTTGAAGAAATTTATGATCAACTGGCTATCATTGATGAGTTTCACGAATGGTTGGCACCAAAAGGAGATGATTTGGAGATTGTAAGTATTGAAGAAATCTCCGAAGAGGAGTATAATAATTATGTTGATGGCATCGAGAGAGCATAATCAACTGCGGTAGTTCCCTTCAGTAGGTTCAGAACTAGCGGCGATAGGAACCTACTATCTGACTCAGTAGCTCAGCAGGATAGAGCATCTGCCTTCTAAGCAGTTGGTCGGGGGTTCGAATCCCTCCTGAGTCGTTACCTTTCTTTTATGGGTATGAAAATCGGTTTTAATTGTAGTTCTTTTGATTTATTTCATGCTGGGCATGTCACAATGCTCAAGATGGAGAAAGAGATGTGTGACTATCTAAAGGTTGCACTTCAGGTAGATCCTACGATTGATCGTCCTGGAGCAAAGAATAAACCGACTCAATCTGTATATGAAAGGTATGTACAACTCCAGGGTTGTAAGTATGTCGATGAAATTCTTGTCTATGAGACTGAAGCAGATCTTCTAAATCTAATTCAAACTCAAACTATTGATATTCGCTTTTTGAGCGAAGAATATAAAGACAGGGATTTCACTGGCAAACAATACTGTATTGATAATGGTATTGAACTTTTCTTTCATTTGAGGAGGCACCAATACTCCTCTACTGAACTTCGTAATCGCGTTCATTATCTTGAAGAGAAGAAAAGGGAAGAGAAAGTTATCTCTTCTCCAGAACAATATTCTCCAGAGATTCTTGAAAAGTATGGGTTGACTTACGGAGAAAAATAGAGTATATTACTCTTATTGCGGAGTTAGTTCAGTGGTAGAACGCTATCCTTCCAAGTTAGATGTCGTCGGTTCGAATCCGATACTCCGCTCTTATCCTTGAGGATAAATAACA